>VOFC01002960.1_pt1 | contig 37510 bp, 43 predicted proteins | sample 5384161 | NCBI WGS metagenome assembly VOFC01 (sample SAMN12384722, study PRJNA508395) | human gut metagenome | isolation source: healthy gut B | host: Homo sapiens | reverse complement strand
AATTCGAATAGTCGTAAGACGCATTCAGCCCTGTACCGCAAACCAATATTCTAGCCATTGTTTTTCACATAATTGTATTCAGGGTTGCATTTATATCACCATCCTTATTCAATGTCACCTGCATACTGATCCAGTTGCACTCATACTGTCCTTTTGATGTAGAAGCAGTACCGGTTCCCCATATCCTCATTGAAGTTAACAGACGACATATCAATGTATTCCGGATTATCAGAGTCTTCATATTTATAATAGATTTTTCTCGGTATTTCATCCACTTGATAAGTCTTCCCGAAAATAGTCACCGGCTTGTAGTCATACAACATACAAAGACCTATTTTCATCTCTTCTATTTTCTCCGCCAACAATCCCCAACGTGTCAAATCCTGACGACGAATAGATTCACAACCAAACTCCCATGCCCGTTCATTGACAATAGCCGTGAAGAAATCCGCGTCATACTGCGTGATTTCGGGAGCACCAGTACCAAATGCTCTTTCACGAACCTTTTCCAAAGCCTGTCGGGGAGACATACCGGCAATCGGACTAACTGCATCCGGCCCTGTCAATACATTTTGAGCCTCCGCAAACATCGGGTAAATATCTGAATACCGCATCAAAAATCCAGTTGATACCAGTAGCAATACGTGAATTAGCTTTCGGGAAACGGACTTTCATATAATTATCAGTCATCCAATACCAACGCCATTTACCACAAGCCACTCCTAATGGATTACAGCGAATAACTTCCTTATTTTTCCATTCTCATTGATATATTCCTGGAAAACACAAGTAACATCCCGACGGGTGTCTGCCGGATCAAATGAATAAAAATAGTAAGCAGTAGTAGCCGCATATCCTGCCCTCCCATACCTTGGGTGGTATTAAAAACCCCTCTGTTCAGGTTGTATCCCATCGTGGCCCCCACATCTCCATTCTGTCCTTCACCAAAAGCGACTTCAAACAGGTTTTCATTATACTTGTTGTATTCCAGATGATTGACAGTAGACCAAATATTCTCATAACTGGGATCAAGCTCATGAGGATTATCAGTCGCTCCCAAAATCTCCGCACACTGTTTGGCAGCCAGTTCATAATAATCTTTCCAATTCTTAGGGCGACCGACGAAATATCCGTTCATTTCCGGAATGGTCGGATGATGTTCCACATCCAAGTCCGGAAACTGATTTCCATCCCGTACAGACCATCCTCCAGCAAATAGCGCTACCTTTTGCCAGCAGTCCTTTGGCAAAACCTTTATTCATGCGTTCTACCGTATATGATTCTTCTCCCATCCAAGGCAGATATTCAATTGCCTCTTTCAAATCCTCTATGATATAATTATAAACAATATCACGATCCACTTTTCCTATATAGACATTTCCCAATCCGCTTTCAGACGCATGCTCTTTATATGGCACATCTCCCCAATAACGAATCAATTCAAAATAGCCTAACGCTTTTAGTGCTAATGCCTCTCCTAAATATCTACGCATGGCAGCCTTGTCCGAAGTAGATTGCATCAACGGTGACCGACGTATACCATCTACGATAGTAGTGGCGGATTCTGCCAGATAATAAAGTTTGTCCCATCTGGTATTCCGGTTATAATTATCGTCATAAAATTGCCAGCACCTTCATCACGAAGTGTCGAATTATAGTTTTCCGTAGAAAACGCACCCGAGCCAACCTCCACGTCAGAAGCTCCCTGCCAGTTGACACACAGTTTCTGACCATATATATAGGTGTCCGTCATTGTCGCATATACACCCATCAGGGCTGCTTCCGTCAGAGCAGTCGATTTAAACAGATTCTCATCACTTGGAATAGAAGGACTTTCGGTATCCAAAAATTATCCATACACGAAGTGCATAACACAGAGGAGGATAAAACCGCTAAAAATAGTTTCTGTATTTTCATTTTTCAAGTATTAAAAAGTAACATTAAGACCGAATACATAAGAATGTGCTTTCGGATATGCAGAATAATCCACACCCGGAGTCAAAGGGGTAGAACGTTGTGTGCTCACTTCAGGATCCTGTCCGGAATAAGCTGTCCAGCAAAACAGGTTATTGGCCGTAGCATACACGCGCAGGTTCTTGACTCTAGCTTACGAGTCACAGTAACCGGAAGCGTATACCCTAACGTCAGGTTACTACAACGCAAAAAAGAACCATCTTCAATCGCCCAGTCCGTCACAAGCGTACGCCCCATCATAGGCATCCAGATAGAGGCTTTGGAATTGATTTCAACAAAGCGTTCCGGATTGGCGTCATTACCATACATTACATTGGCACCCGTTTCCGGATCAATAATCGACCAACGGTTTTCCAAACTCATAAAATCTCTGATATTATTATATTTACGATTCGTATGAGTGGATGCCATAATCTTATTGGCATTATATACTTTTATTGCCATATGACCAGTTGAACATTGCCGCCAAGTCAAACCCTCTCCATGCAGCATTCAGCCCGAATCCGCCAATATGCTTTGGCTGTACACTACCGATCACTTTACGGTCATTATCCGCATCGATCACACCGTCATTATTCTGATCCTTCAGTTTGATAAAGCCCGGACCAAAGTTAGGCAGGTCATTAGAGAACAAAGCCCTGTCGTCTACTACCCCTTCATTCAGTATCCATTTTTTCGTATTCTCATCAAACGTAAAGTCGTCTACAGAATAAAAAAGCCCTCTACTTCGAATCCATAAATCTGTCCTACCGCCTGACCTACAATAGCACGAAAATCATCAGAGCCGATATCCGGTCGCCAGTTGGATTGCGCACTCAATACGGTTGCCGTTCCATCCAGTTTATTCACTATATTTTTATTGAATGATATATTGAAGTTAGCGCCCAGATAGAAATCTTTACTATTGATAATCGTTCCGCTAAGCGTAAGTTCAACTCCCCTGTTCGTACTGCGGCCTACATTCTGATACTGATATTCATATCCCGAATTTGAAGGAAGATCCATGCGTAAGATTAAATCTTTCGTTATATCATTATAGAAGTCAACCGTCACATTCAAACGGCTATTAAAGAGGCTGGCATCTATTCCCACATTAGAGGATAACTTCGTCTCCCAAGTCAGATTCTCGTTCCGCAAGGTGTTCTGCAATTTCAGGGCACTCTGTACTGTTTCATTCAGATAATATTGCCTATTGGCAGAAGATTCCATTTTATAATCCTGTCTCCAGTATGAATTGACACGCGCATTACCAACTGACCCGTAACTCACACGAAGTTTCAGATTATCCAGCCAGTCTTCCGTCTGCTTCATAAATTTTTCCTGGGAAATGCGCCATGCCAATGCCATACCCGGGAAAAATCCCCAACGGTTTTCAGGAGCGAACACATTCGTTCCGTCGGCACGGGCTGTAAAAGTGAACATGTACCGGTCTTTGAAAGCATAGTTTAAACGACCGAAGTAAGATGCCGTACGGGAAGGTTCACCAAGAGTGGTATACGTTGGTTGGGATTCTCCATAGTTCCACATAGCCAACACTTCGCTCGCCGTAAAATCCATAGGATAATATTTGGATGAGGCAATCATCTGATTTCTGTAATTACTCACCATTTCATGTCCGGCCGTCAGATCAAGGCGGTGATTCTTTTTCAGAGAGAACTGGTAACTCAATATGTTCTGCAAGTTCCATCGTGCACCTTTCTCATCCGTACGTTTGGCTACGGGCTGACCGGCATTGGAGCTCGACTCTCCGGTTTTCTTTAACCAGACATTATCGGTATAATTATAAGTGTAGGCGTAACTACCTTTCAGCTGATAAGTCAATCCTTTAACAATTTCCCAGTTAAAGCCGGCATTATAAGTCATAGAAAACTGGTTTTGCTTCTTATACTCATTCACCGTATTATATACAGGATCATTCAATGATGATAACAATGCATCATCCGAGTAATCAATTTCACCCCCAAAGCATCTCCCCGCATCTATACTTGCAAGGCTGTTGATTGGCGAGAAAAAGAACGGCATCTCTCAATTTACCTCCATTGGTACCCGCACCGTCAATCACCATTCTAGTCAAACGGCTGGAAAACTCAAACTTCAATTTGTTACTCAACTTTTTATCCATCTTCACACTCAAGTTATCCCTCACATAATTGGAGTTGAGCATAATGTACTTCTCATCATCCCGCGTATAACTCAAATTATAACGCAATGTGGCATCCGTTCCTCCTGTTATACCAACGTTATAGCTTTGTTTGAATCCGGTGTTTCCATATACTTTATCCTGCCAGTTCGTTGCCTTCTACCGAACGATAAATATTGCGGTCGTCCCAACGTCCATACATCGAATTAATGCTACTAGTCAGAGAGGTGCCCGGATCAAGTTCTTTCTGATAACAGTAGTATTCGTAAGGTGAAAGTACCCCCGTCAGATTATACACATTACTGACACCCCAGTGAGCATTGAATGAGACTTCTGTTTTTCCCGCCTTACCGCTTTTGGTAGTAACAAGAATAACGCCGTTCGCACCTTTAGCTCCATAGATGGCGGTAGAAGAAGCATCTTTCAAAACATCAATGCTTTGAATATCACCGGGAGGAATATCATTGATATTACTCACCTGAAAACCGTCAACAATATATAATGGTGAATTGTCCTGGGTAATAGAACCACCACCACGTACTGTAATCTGGATTGTTGCATCGGGCGATCCATCAGTAGCCACTACATTCACACCTGCCAGTTTTCCTGTAATAGCCGCAGCCGCAGAAGTTATCGGAATATCCTTCAAAACCTTCTCACTCACTGAAGAAATCGCACCGGTCAAATCTCCGCGGCGTGAGGTTCCGTACCCTACCACTACCACTTCGTCCAAAGTCTGATTGTCTTCTTCCAACACAACTTTCAGATGTTTGCCCGGTTTCACAGTCGCAACAACTGATTTCATTCCTACAAAACTAATTTCCAACTTTGTTGCATCTTCGGGAACAGACAAAGTGAAATTTCCATCCAAGTCGGTAATTGTACCGACGGAAGACTTTTTTCAACACCTTCACACTAGCACCAATAATAGCATCGCCGTTGGTATCCACCACCGTTCCTTTCACAGATACCTTCTGTGCATATACTGTTGTCGCCGTTATAAAGCACAAGAGCAAGCAACATATATACGCAAAGCATCTTCTCAAAAATAAATGTCTTTGTACATCCATAGTATTATCTTGATTAATTTGTTTCATTTTTGATGTTACAAAAGTCACACTTTTACATCTGTTTTCCACTCATTATTTATGCAAAAGCGTGGACTTTTTATATAGAATGTCTTATTTTACTGTAACAATAATCACCTCTCCTTCGCGTGTATCCACATCATACAAATAAGTATCACGTAATGCCACTCCTTTTTAAAGGCGCTTTTTCACTAATCATCGGGCGTGAGATTTGCTGTACTTTAAATAATGCGTTCGGATTCGCTTCCTCTTCCTTCTTCTGTTTCAACAATGCTCCTTCAGCAGCCAATTTCCAGTAAGAGCGCAGGCGCAGATTGCCTCCGGTTTCCGAACGTAACACAGCTTTTACCAGCTTACCGTCCTTCCAGATCAATTCATCAATCAAAAGACCTCCCCGGGCACGCAACCCTTTCACTGTCCCGCTCTTCCATTCCGAAGGCAACGAAGGCAACAGATGAATCGCACCATCATGACTTTGCACCAGCATTTCGGCAATACCAGCCGTGCAACCGAAGTTACCATCTATTTGGAAAGGTGGATGCGCGTCGAATAAATTAGGATACGTTCCGCCTCCCTGTCCTTTTTTGTATTTCAGGGCTGACATAAGTCAGCTGATTCTTTATCAACTGATAAGCATGGTCCCCATCAAGCATACGGGCCCAGAAACAAACTTTCCATCCCATTGACCAACCGGTAGAAGGATCTCCCCGTTGTATCAATGTGTTTTTTGCCGCTTCAAAGAGTACCGGAGAACGATAAGGAGAAATCTGATAACCGGGATATAGCCCCCAAAGATGAGAGATGTGCCGGTGACGATCATTAGGATGATCCCAGTCTTCAAACCATTCCTGCAATTGTCCGTACTGCCCTACCTGCATCGGAGGCAACTGCCGGCGCATATTCTTCAATGTATCACAAAAATCAGTATCTGCGTTCAGCACTTTGGCAGCTTCGCATGTATTTGAAAATAAATCAAAAACCAACTGATTATCCATTGTGATTCCTGCAAAAAGATTACTTTTCTTCTTTATCCAGCGCGGAGAATTCTCGGGTGAGTTGGAAGGAGTGACAACCAGATAACCCGTGTTCGGGTCGCGTACCAGAAAGTCGACAAAGAATTCCGAAGCACTTTTCATCATCGGATATACTTCCTCCAAATACTTCTTATCACCGGAAAACAAATAACGGTCCCATAAATGCTGGCAAAGCCATGCATTAGCCACAGGCCATGTCCCACAATAAGGACGGTCCACCGCACCCGTCATACGCCACAAATCCGTATTATGATGCAACACCCAGCCACGACAACCATACATTCGACTGGCAGCTTCACGCCCATTCTCGCTCAATTCACGTACCATCTGGATGAATGGTTTATGAAGTTCGGCCAAGTTGGTGATTTCCGCCGGCCAGTAATTCATTTCAGCATTAATATTCGTTGTATAATTGCAGCTCCAGGGAGGTCCCGGGTTATGATTCCATTTGCCCTGCAAGTTGGCGGGCTGGCATCCGGGCTGTGAAGATGAAATCAATAAGTAACGTCCATACTGGAAATACAATGCTATCAATGCCGGATCATAGGATGAAGAAAATTCCTTGATACGTACATCCATCGGCTTATTGGCTTGGGAAGTTTCACCCAAATCCAAAGTTACACGATTGAATTGTTTCTGATAAGCAGCAATATGAGCGGCTTTCGCTTTACTATAATCTTTCGCTGCATTTTTCAAATAAGCTTTATTCCGTTGATACGGATCGCCCGATATATCTTTATAGTTGACAAAGTTAGTCGCCATCGAGATATACAATGTAAGTTCACTGGCTCCTTGAACGCTAAGCAACGTGTCATTGGCAGTTATCACTTTCCCACCTTTATGTTTCACATCCAAATCGGCACAATAGTGCACTTTACCCGGAAAATAACGGCTACCATGCGTAATACCTTCCAGCCGCAAACCTTTCTTTCCATAAATACTACGTTTCGGATCTCTCATCGGGGTATTAAAAAACAGTTCGCAATTGATTGTTCCCGGTTTGGATGCTTTGATATGCCTGATAACCAGTTGATCGGTAAATGATGCAAATGTTTCTTCGGTAAATTCCACTCCGTCTACTTCGTAGCGAGTCACAGCTACTGCATTGCTTATATCCAGATCACGATAGTAATTATTTACCTTTTTTGTGATCTTGATAACGGATATTCAGACGACCCACTGTCTGGTAAGGCATTTCATTCCCCACTTGTGAAAGAATCTTCGTTGCCGCCATGTTCTGCGCTTCTTCGTACTTTCCTTCAAAAAATCAACCGGCGCATTTCCGGCAAAGCCGTTTTTGCTTCTTCATTATAGTTCTGGTAAGGAGAGCCCGCCGACACTGTTTCTTCGTTCAACTGTATTTGTTCCAGTTGAGGGTCACCGAACACCATTGCTGCAATCCGTCCATTACCAACCGGGAGTGCTTCTTCCCAATAAGAAGCGGGTTTGTCATACCATATTCTATAGATGTTTTGTCCTTCCACATTCCCCAACAGAGAAGAAAAAGCCAACATACAACTGAATACTTTACTTATCATTTTCATATTTTAAAGTTTTAATTGTCATCACTCTTTTGAAGGTTCACTCAAAGACCCATACTCACTAACGGCCTTCACCTGATATGTCTTTCCTTCCTCAACATTACAAGACGTTTCCTTGGTTATTTGTACAGTTTCATCGTTCGCAATTACCAAATAACAAATTGCATATTTTGAAGCATCCCAACTTAATATTCCGTTTTCTCTTTTCAGATTTTCCGGTGCGGATATTTGTTCCATATATTTCTTCGGGTCCCAATTATCGCCCTCACAAACAACGTTTTCATACGTATACCGAGCTGCTTCACCTGCCGTAAGGACAGCCTGACAAATGCCTGTCACCGGATTCTCTTGTTCATCCTGATAGGTATATTGCGTTTTACGCTGGCTTAAATCTACAGTATTCCCCTCCTTATCCTTACTGTTATATTCAGCAAACATTTGAGGAATAGCTCCCATATCCGTCCATCCTTCCGGAGCTATCTTTATATTAAAAATCGTATTGAGATATACAGCTATCGGAGAATTATGCCAGGGACGCCCCAACTTGACACTTTCTGTATCAGCCAATTCATTTCCATCCACAATGCAATTATTCAACACATATCCCCAACGTGTTCCCTACTTTATGAGAAGGAGCAACAATAATTGCGCCATCCCTCATATTATAAAAGGTGCAATGTTCGAGAAAGCAATTCCCGTTTCCATAGAAGTAATCAACGGCTCCTTCAATCCAGCAATTCTGTGCATACAGTCTGCCGTTATCCGACTTAGGTCCTGTCTGCCATGTATCTTGATAAGAGAGAAACTTGCAGTTATTGAATGAGTTACGGTCATTTTGGGTATACATAGCCAATGCCATAGGACCTTTCTGTAATTCTTTGCCATATCCGTTTACAAAAGATATATTCTCTGCGTAAAAATCCGTAGCTTTCACTGATACCATAGCAGCTTCCGTTTTTCCTAAGTTCTTATAAGAGTACTTCCACACATCCGGATCAGTCGCACTGGCTTCGGTTGAGCTGTTAATTCGTAACTTGACAATTGTCTTATCCACATCCTGTCCGATGAGATGAATATACGGTTTGTCTTCAGGAATAATAATTTGTTCTTCATACGTTCCGTTCGCCACGAAAATGAGCCAGGGTTCTGTTCTTTTCGAGGGGACATTATCTATTGCTTTCTGTATACTGGTATAGTTTCCTTTTTCCGTTAGGACTGACCACCGCATCAAATATGCGTGCTTCCGGTTGAGGACGTTCTCTGATTGTAAACTGAATACTGACACCTTCGAATACATTTCCCTGAAAGTCTATGACTGCACCTTTGGGGAGGCTGAACTGACAGACCTGATTATAGTCCAAAGCAGTATAAGCGTAAGACGCTGTTTTACCTTTGAAAGTCAACTCCACTTCCTCGCCATTAAAATTCGCTTTCCCTTCTCCCGCTTTCACATACTCGTTAAAAGTAAGCAGAATCGTATTGTTTTCTTCGGCCGTTTCACCATTTGCAGGAGTTACAGACACCAAAGAAAGGGGGCTTCATGGTCGGGAACAAAAAAGTTATTGCTACTTTCCTTGCAACTTGTTGCCAGCAAAGCTGATAACAACAATAGTCCTTGGGACATCTTTGAAAATAAATGTGCTTTCATAAATTATTTGTTATATTCTTAATGATAGATTCTTATTCCATTATTATTTGGTCGTCCTGTCTTGAGCAGTTACTATTTCACGTTACAAAAAAAGTATACGGAACAACATGAATACTTTCTCACTATTTGTTTGTTTGCGTGGACTTTTTTTTTTTTAATATCATTCAAAAGTTGCGGACTTTTTGTGCAATCTGGTGCACTATCTATGCAACCAGTTGTCTATCAAATTCTATCCACTTACATTTGTATCAGTATCACTATCATCACATTTTATAAAAAAATCAGGTAAGATATGAAAAACAACAAGGTAAAATTCATTTTCGTGGCACTACTGTTTGCCACACAAGTAGAAGCGTTCTCCTCCTGTTCCACATCTTCAGTCAATGAAGATAATAAAGAACAGGAGACTCCACCGGATTCTCCCTCCGTATCTCCACCAGTAGAAGAAACAGCATATGCCTTTCCCGTGAGCTGAAGGAGGAGGAATGAACACTACAGGAGGAAGAGGGTGGAAAGGTATATATTGTCAGATCCCTGAAGACTCCAAAGCACCGGGTACCCTCCGGTATGCCATCGAACAAAAGGAGCCTCGTATAATTGTCTTCTGTATATCCGGCACCATTTATCTAAAATCGACACTGGACATTCGGAACGGTGATGTCACGATAGCCGGACAGACAGCTCCCGGAGACGGTATCTGCCTGGCTCACTTTCCAGTAAATGTATCGGCCGATAATGTAATTCTACGATACCTGCGTTTCCGAATGGGAGATACGGATTTGCTGGGCTCTTCGGCTTCCGACGGTGCAGATGCTCTGGGAGGACGCCAGAAAAACAATATCATGATTGACCATTGTTCCATCAGTTGGAGCACTGACGAATGTGCTTCATTCTATGATAATACTAACTTTACTATGCAATGGTGTATTATTTCAGAAAGTCTCCGCTTATCGGGACATACCAAAGGCCCTCATGGATATGGCGGTATTTGGGGAGGAGTCAACGCTTCCTATCATCATAATCTGATGGCACACCATGACAGTCGCACACCACGTTTCGGTTCCGGAGTAAAATATCAAGGTCAGGAACGTACTGATATGCGTAATAATGTTATTTATAACTGGAGCGGTAACGGATGTTATGGCGGCGCAGCAATGGGTATTAACATTGTGGACAACTACTACAAACCCGGACCCGCTACGGATGCCAAAGTGGCCAACCGTGTGATGGCTATCGACATCAGCTCTTCTGATGGAGATTTTGCACCGATCAAAGGGGTATTGGGACAGTATCATATCAGCCGGAATTACTTCGAGGCAGGAAACCAACTGACAGAAGCATCCGCCGCAAAAGTGAACAAAGACAACTGGACTGGTATCCGTAACAACACCGGTCACTCTCTCGATGAACTGAAACGAGGATACTCCGGTAGAAGTAGATGCGGTAACTACCCACACAGCACAAAAAGCTTACGAGCTGGTGTTGAAATATGCGGGTTGCAGTCTCAAACGAGATGATATAGATACTCGTATCGTTGAAGAGACACGCACAGGAACGGCACAATTCATCGGAAAGAACGAACACAACGGATTAGGAGATGCCCCCTGCCCGAACGGTCCTTGTGAACATTGCGACAAAGGTATCATCCATTGGAAAAGTCAGAAATTATCCTAAGGGCGGACTTATCGATAGTCAGAAAGACCTAAAGCCTTCCGGAGCTGGTAGCGACTGGAGCGCATGGCCAACATTAAAATCATTGACACAAATTACTGATTCTGACAATGACGGCATGCCTGACGAATGGGAAACCGCCAACGGATTGAACCCAAACAAATATGATGCAAACGGAAGAAATCTAAGTACTGCCTATGATAATATAGAGGTTTATATCAATAGCCTTGTAGAAACAATAACAAATACGCAAAATAAGAAATGAATGATGTGAGGGAAAACAACTCTTATTAACGCAAAAAACTGGTCAATTAATACAAATCCTGATTCAATGAATCATTTGTATACTATATATGAAACAATATTGCACCTCTATGTTGCTTTTCTCTCTTATCTTTGTCGCAGTAAAAACAAAAACACACTATAAAGATCATGATTACAAGTAGAAAGATTTCTCAAGTCAAAGTTTTTGCTGGTAGTCCTTGGGAGGTAGCCAGCGTAAAGAGTTTGTTGAATGCAGCTTATATTCAAGTGTCAACGAAAGACAATGGTTTAAACAGTATTTTGATTTCTGTTCCTTGCGAATACTATACTGCGGCCATGCGTGTAATTAATAACAGAAAAGTTTCATAGGTTTTAGGTTTACATATAAATTGGAGGGTTCTTATTGTCAGCAGGAGTTTTGGCTGGATAATACGGTGACTAGCAACTCATTGCACCCTGACAATAGGCTATGACAATAGGCTGACAATAAAAAGATCGTACTTTTATTGTCAGCCTGTTATTTAATAGATAAATTCACAGCAGAATTATAGAATTCGTTTCAATCTCCTGCATATCTTTCTGATCCAGCAGTTGCTACAAATAGCATTGTCCGACATAGAATTCTTCTCGAAGGATCGCAGTCTTTCGTATTGTTCCTCCACCATTTTCCATAAACCGTCCAGTCGCGAACTTTGTCCTCTAATTGCCATTAATTCCTGATCCCGCATATTCAAGAGTGAAGCATACAATCTGCTGGTTTTGTTTTTTTCCATGCAAAGTTGCTCTAATTCATCGATATATTCAGACGTAATTCCCAGCTTAGTCCGTTTTATGAATTGCTGGATACTATCATCATCTATGGAAACTGTATCGTTCTCATAAGACACTGTGATTTTTTCATTTCCACCCAGAGCCAGATATACTCTTTTTCGAGTCGGTATTTCTCGGCTGCCGCTTCTATGCTAATCCATTGTGACATAGTGTTTGTTTTTAATTTGTTATACAACAAGGAATAAATAGCACTCTATTGATGTTGATTCAACAAACATTCGCGCTTTTGTATTCCGGGCGGACAGGAGATTGGGGTTGGGGATTTTTAAGGGTTATGAAACCAACCGGATACAAAAAAAGCGTGAATGCTGTTGAATCATTATCCGTATTTGAGGCCTAGCAAACCCGTCCGAAAGATAATGATAACAACAGACATCCACGTCAATCATTTATATATAACACATCTTTTACGGATATGTTGATATATAGCCGTTCACGTGGAATATCTGTTGCCCCCCTCTACGGACAGAAACTTGCTAGATTTCAAATACGAGGGATAATGCAATAATATTCCTATTTATAAATAAAAACGCTTCTTACCTGTTTCATCACGCTGGTGAACAGAAAGCGTATGACAAAGATATGCTTTTTTCGAAACAAAGTGGAAATACGGAAATAAATACAGGAAGTTTTGTATTGAAAGAGAGGAAGTTCAATATTAGCAAAGAGCCTATAAAAATATAAACTCGCTACGAAGCGAATGTCGCCCCGTTAAATGAGTAGTTAAATGAGTACTGCACATCCGGTATCTTTCACTAAAGAAGCAGGTATTGTTCTGCTAAAGTAACAGTATTGTTCCGTTAAAGCAGCAGCATTGTTCGGCTAAAGCAGCAGTATTGTTCTGCTAAAGTACCGGTATCTTTACCTTCCCACGGCCGTGGTTACTTCTTTCCACAGCCGTGACGAATTCCTACCACGGCCGTGGGAAGATCTCGTCACGGCCGTGGCGAACTACCAATACCGGTAAGTTAACGTAAGAATAACGGTGTCTTTATGCAACAATACACAGTGGCGAGCATATCTTTACTTGCTTGTTAATGTTTCAAGTCCGCCTTCTTGAATAGAGTATAACAAGAAAGCACATTCTTTATCGCGATAAAGCGCAAATAGTTTGCTTTACAGATACCTTATCCGTACCTTTGAAACCAATAACAAACACTTACTCTCATTAAATATCAAGAGAAGAAAAATGAAGATTACACAAATCAGGGAAAACGGAGATACGGAGGCACTAAGCGTAACAGACATCGACCTGCTGATAGAAAAAAATGAAAAAAGAAACTAAGCTCCGCCCGGTAACCGGATTACGTCAGGCCCTGCATTTTGTTCTACCCGATGAGCCTTGTTCCCTCGCCAGCAAACTACCACGAGTGATTCCCGCAGCAGCCTTCGGGCGAGTGAACGGAGTGAAGCGAATGAAAACCTACAATGGCATTGTAGAACTGACCATCGGTCCGCTAGCCGGAAAGACAGAAGTGGAAATCGTGAAGCAAAAAGGCTGCCGAACTTCCCAAACAATGCTGGCTTTTATGGGAGCAAGTGGTAAAAGCGTCAAGATATGGACTTGCTTCACCCGTCCGGACGGCACTTTACCGCAAACAACGGAAGAAGCCGAAGTGTTTCAGGCACATGCTTACCGGCTTGCCATTAAATGTTATCAGCCTCAACTTCCCTTCAACATTCTATTAAAAAAGAGCCGAAACTGGAACAATTCTCACGTCTTAGTTATGATCCGGACTTGATTTATCGTCCCGCTCCCGTACCTTTCTATCTTTCACAGCCCATCGGTATGCCCGGCGAGATGACTTATCATGAGAAATCGAGCACTGAAGCATCTCCGCTGAATCGAGCACTGCCGGGGTATGACACGGAAGATACGGTAGCATTGCTTTATGAAGCGGCATTGCGGAAAACATTCGAAGAAATGGAAACGGACTGGCATCGAAACGATCATGATTTGCAAACATTAGTAGTCCCGCTTGCCGAAAATTGTTACTACTCCGGCATCCCGGAAGAGGAGGTAACCCGACGAACCATCACGCGTTATTACAAAAGAAAAAATCCGATGCTGGTACGCGAAATGATAAGAAACGTATATAAAGGAATGTAAGGGAGTGCCCAAAAGCAGCTGCCTGACTAAAGAGCAACGTCTTAGCCTGCAAATGGATGAATTTATGAACCGTCGTTATGAGTTCCGTTATAATACGCAGATCGGGGGAAGTGGAATATCGGGAGCGTTTCTCGTTTCAGTTTTATTTTCATCCTATTGACAAACGGGCACAAAACAGCATCATGCTCGATGCCCAATCCGAAGGTATTGGCGTATGGGATAGGGATATAGACCGATACTTACATTCCAACCGTGTGCCAATCTACAATCCGTTGGAAGAGTTCCTGTTTCATCTGCCTCATTGGGACGGCAAAGACCGTATTCATGCTTTGGCAAACAGGGTTCCTTGCAAAAATCCGCATTGGGAATTACTTTTCCACCGTTGGTTTGAATATGGTTTCACATTGGAGAGGGGGTAGATAAGAAACATTTGCACATAATACTACCATTTATTATCTTTGTACTATATTAAAATAGCCAAGATTTATGAGAGGTGCAATTTACAGTAGAGTATCTACAGAAATACAAGATTATGGTAAACAAACGGATGAATTAAAAGACTATGCTGCCCGTAATGATATTGAAGTGAAATATATCTTTGAAGAGAAAGTTTCTGGTTTTAAAGATGATAGAACAGAATTTCAGAAACTAGAGAAATTAACTAAAAATGATATTGATATTATTTTTTAGTGTGGGAATTATCAGACTTTCTCGAAGGTCTATCTTCATTCAGCAAACGGTAAAAATTTCGCAAATAAGGGAATCTGTATCTTTACTAAAAAAGAAGGTCTCTATACTTTGAATGATGACGGCACGGAAAATAAGAACGCAATGTTTACCATTGGAGTAATATCAATGATAGCAGAGCAAGAAATAGAGACTTTGAAAGAACGAACAATTTCCAGTAAAAGAAGATATATTCTAAAAGAAGGTCATAGTTATACTCCTATAGCCCCCTATGGCTATAATTATAATTCGACAACAAAAAGCAATTAACAATAAATGAAGATGAAGCAAAAGTTGTTAGAAGAATGTATCAACTATCTATAGACGGAGTATCAACCAATAGGATTAGTAAGATTTTAACTAGTGAGGGTATAAAAAACAAAAAAGGGCAATCCTAATTGGAGTTTAGCAACAGTAAGAGATATATTGCATAATCCCGTATACAAAGGAGTGCCCAAATATACAATGACTATTAGAAATAAAAAAGTTGTTGAGTTAGTTTCAGCACCACAAATAGTTAGTGAAGAAGTATTTGAACAATCTGAAAGGGAATTAGATGAAAGAAGGAATAGAAGTAAGTCTGAAATGGTTAATAAGCCATTGTTAAGAGCATTGATATTTTGTACAGATTGTGGTAGAAGGTATATATGCAACAGTGGTAGAAGTATATATGCCTGCCAAACGAGGTTTGATAACATTAGAGCTAATTATGTTGCAGATTGTCATAGTGCAGGTATTAGTGCAACCAATATTGAACCTATAATTTGGAATTTAGTTGAGACTATTTAAGAGTACTATTGCATCTAGCAAGGCACAAGAACGGATTGAACCCTATCAAGAACAACTATCTAAATTGTCAGAGTCGAAAAACAATTTTGAGATGCAAAGAGATAAAATCAATAAAGATGCAGCTAAGCTATTTGATACCCTTCTTTTTAATTAGAGACACTAACCCTACAGTGCTTACTAGCAAAATGGAGGATTTTAACAAAATGAGTACGGAAGCTAATGATTATCAAAAGAAATAGACATTATTGAAAGTAAAAAACAGGCAATTCAAAGAAGGATAAAAAGCCATTGAGGAAATTAAAGACATAGATATTACGGATGAATCGGAAAAATATGACATACTTCATAAGGTAATTGAAGCTATCAAGATTTATTCTGTAAAGACGAATCAAAAAGGTATTCACAGTATTATTTGCCAGTGGGCTTGAATATAATGTTCTTTATAATGTGAACAAACCCAAGTTTAGAATAGAATACGCTTTTGCCAGTGACGAAACTATTACTTTTAATAAGAAAGATAAATTGTTGATAAACAAGCTCCATTCTTCTGTAAGGGATATATTGCCTGATTTTTCTATAACTACGGGAAATAATGATATGTTTGATAATGATGTATGTGGTGATTATAGTTTTCAAGAAGTGTGGGATTTGCTAGAAAAAATACGATAAAACAGAAGTCCTTAGAGAGTGGAAACCAGACTACACAAAGAGAGCAATCAATAGGAGAAGCAAAAAGTAACAATCTTTTTAAGGTAAATACTTTTTTATCGGTATTGATATTTAGTAATAACACTTTATTAATGCTTCTAGTCGATTTTTTCAGTTCGTGGTACTAGTATTAGGTCACTCCCTAAAAACTTAGTACCTTTGTATCAATATATTACAAATAGTATATAAGATAACACAGGCACAAAAGATACACTATTTTATCACCATTTTTTATTTAAAACACTACTATGCAAACATTCACCTATGAAGAAATCAGAGAAAAAGCACTAAAGCAAGGAGTAACAGATAACAGGCTTAGAGTTGGCTTATGGGCTAGCTCAAATGGCTATATTAAAAAGCAAAAGAAAAAGATACAAGGGAAAGTATATACGATTTATTTTGCGCCACAACGTTAATTAGATTCAGATACATCATTTATAAAATAAACCAATGACCTATGATTATTCATATTCCCACGGAAAGCGATTCAATAATCGAAAAAGAAGCAAAGATTTACTTTTGGTAGTGCTTATTACTACAAGATAGAAAAAAAGAGAAGAAAGATTTACTATTTATAAACAATATTCAATCCGCTACTAATGAATATTCTACCCAAATTTTGCAGAAGCAATGCAACCGTCAACTATTCCATTCTAAATAGATTCAAACCTGCCAATATTTATAGATTTTCTGTTTGTCTCTTTCAAGAGATGATTGGTATAATGTGAGAATCACTTTAGATGAATTGAAAAGAAACAAGTGGAGGTAAATCAGTAAGCAGTTTTTAATAAGAAATTTGAGGAGTACTTGGATATAAAAGCCTTATTTTGTGGATAATGGTTTTTATTATCCAACTAGACGGAATATTTATCATATTCCTGCAATGGAAGAACAATGTATCACTATCTCCAATAAGTTTGCATTAATCGAACTGGATGCAGCGATAAAGGGGTTCTTTATCCAATTACTTCTATTATCCCAATATGGCAATATAGAGCTGATTAAGAAAAAATATAATCAAAGCAATCAGAATAGATAAAAAGACTTATGATAAGTATATAATAGAACTTGTTGGCGCTGATTTAGTATCAATTACTACTCCCTTAACTTTACATACTGAAAATATTCTATTGGAAAACGACTTTTCCAAGCAGAAAAAACTACCCACGAAGAAAGTAAATAAAATAGCAGAGATAGACGATAATGGGAATATCATAATTCCCAAGTAAGGGAAAAAGTGTTCTTTATTAATATATTAATATACAGTATTTTTTTTCCCTTGTACCTACCTGTTTTACAGAATAGGATGCAATAAAAGTGATTTTTTCTGTGTACGGCAAAGAGAAATGTGATTATTAGTATTATAAGTTATCCTTAGCTTTACATAGGTAAGGTAGTGGGGAAAAAAGTATCTGATATTAATTATATATTATAACACACATTTTCCCCTACTACTAAAGAATTTAAACTTTATGTGTGCATGAACTTCATTTTTAGGGTGACAGAGTATCTGTTTTGATTTTTAAAGATTAAGAGTTATATAGGCTAACTCTGTATTTGAAGTATGAAACACTGAAAAATATGTCAATGCCTACAAATAAGCTCATTATAGAGACTTTGACGAATAAATAAGTCTACTACCTAACTAAAAACAAAAATAGCCGCAAGCGAGTACACTTACAAATGTGCTCAATTACGGCTTTTTTTTGTGGAACTTCTAAATTCATGTCTAATACAAGGGATATAGCAGTTCGCAATTTTAAATATGGGGAGTTAATTTTCCCAATGGAAGTGTGGGAAAATGCAAATATGACCTGTTTGATTTACATATAATTCAAGGAGTTGAACCATTGACAAACAGGTAGTTCTTGATTTTTAAGAATACTCGAAGTTACTCATTATAAACAAGGTAAAAAAAATAAACAATACTCATTTTTTTTGATATTACTACTTAGCATATCTTTATATGGCAGTATAATACTCTTCTTTCTATTATAGTGAATAGTAATACATAGGCACGCAATAAAGTATAGGTACTTATATATAATACCCCCTACCTGTTAAAAAATAAGAGCTTAAATATATATCAGCTCATTTCTCCTATGATTTACTGAATTGAAAGTTACATGAACACGTGAACAGTAGCTCTAACAACCCCCGAGGGTAGTTGGATAGAAACGAAATATATTTCAATCCACGTAATCAATTTATAAATCATTTAAAATTTTATTCGTTATGAGAAATCTACAAATTATTGGCAATGTGCCACAAGTAAGAAGGGAAAACAACTTTGGTGAGTATGCAGAAGAAGCGGTAATAATCGAAGAACAACCAAAAGTTAAAAAAGAAAATCCTCATTTCTTGGAAGCCAATACGCTAGAGGTAACAATGCAACATTTGAAAGAAGATTGTATTACACCCGTATTTGCCAAAGACAATGAGCTTACAATTCCTCACCCTGCATTTATTGATACTGTTTATGACGCTGCAAATACGTTTTTCAGTGGTGAAAGCATTGATAAGCCCGATATTCGTGTAAGTCACATTATCAAGGGAAGAATCCCCGAAGCAATACACAAACCTGCAAATCAACTTCTTGAAAGTGACAAGACTATCTACTACGAAAGATGTGCTTTTATTATTCAGATTCCTACGATTTACGAAACGGTGAACGGAAATAAGTTAATATTAACTATTGGTGGTGTGAGAGCTTATAATCACACAAATTTGTATAGTAAAAAGGGAGCAGAACGCTTTAAAGTATTTATAGGCTTTACTTGTAAAGTTTGCACAAATCTATGTGTATCAACAGACGGTTTTTCTTAGTTGCTTGGAAGTTACTAATACCAAAGATTTATATCGGGCAGTATTGGAAATGTTTCAGAGTTATCAACCTGCAAAACATCTACATTTGTTGCAAACACTTGGTAACTCATATCTCACAGAACATCAATTTTGCCAATTACTTGGGAGAATGAGACTTTATCAATCATTACCACAAGGTTATCAAAAGATATTCCTAAAATGCTTATCACTGATTCACAAATAAATACAGTTGCAAAAGCATATATCAATGATAAGAACTTTGGGAGCTTGGGGAATGATATTAGTATGTGGAAATTGTATAATCTATTGACAGGAGCAAATAAGAGCAGTTATATAGATTCATTCTTGGATAGAGCGGTAAATGCAACCGAAATAGCAACGGGAATAAATGCCGCTTTGCATGGAGACACTAAATATAAGTGGTTTATTGATTGATTAAACAGGGGAATATTCAGAAATGGGTATTCTCCTATTTTATTAATTGTATTGCAATGGATAAAAAGAAAAAACTATGGTTAGAAAGATTGAATATCTGAAAGAAACAATTTGTCATTGTGAGAATAATCTCCAATATAAAAGAGGTTGCAAGCATTGAAATATTGGTTGCTGAAATTAGATGTCTTATTGGATAATTCCAATGATGAGATTTATAGAAAGTATTTCTATTCAGATAAGGGACATTCTTTCTTTTGATAGAATCTGTTTATCAATAACAGACTATCAATATGGAAATAAACCGTTCAATTATTAATCTATTTAAAATAAAGAATCATGTTTTATTATAAGATACTTGTTTGGCTCTTTTTTGTGGCATTGGCTATGATTAGTGCGTGTGTGCCGTTGATATGGCTTGTGATTTTTATAGGTTTATGGGATATTGAGGAAGCGAATAATCGTCATTAACTACTTATTGTGTTCAAAATAGAAATGTGTTCAAATAAATCTGCAAAGGTGGTTTGAACACATTCTTTCATGTTATCAATTTAATCAAAGAATAAAATGAAAACAGCCGTAATATACGCTCGTGTTTCTTCAAGTAATGACAGACAGGACACGAGCAGACAAATAGAGGATTTAAAGAAATATGCTATCTTACAGGATATAGAAATTGTGAATATATTCCAGGAGCATATTTCAGGTGCAAAGAAAATAGAGGAAAGACAGATTTTAGGGGAATGTTTGTAATACTGTAAACGTGAATCTGTGAATATTCTACTTTTATCTGAATTGTCAAGACTGGGAAGGAGTACATTACAGGTTCTTCGCTCTTTGGATATATTGCATGAATCGAAAGTATCGGTTTACATACAGAACTTGGGTTTATATACTTTGCAACCAAATGGGGAAGTTAATCCAATAGCGTCTATCATGGTGACAGTACTTGCAGAAATGGCAAATATCGAAAGAAGCAATATCCAATACCGTTTGAATAGTGGTAGGGCAAATTATATTGCCAAAGGTGGTAAACTTGGCAGAAAGACAGGTTCAACCAAAACGGATGATAAGAAGAAAGAAGAATATAAAGAAGTCATTGCTTTACTAAGAAAAGGTTATTCAATCAGAAATATAGCTAAGCTACAAAGTATTGGTATTTCCACCGTTCAACGGATAAAAATCAGTTTATAAAGCCATAAGCATGAAATATCGGTGGGGTGGAAAAATTCAGAATTTAGTTTTTATATGGGTGGTCTTGAATTTTTCCACTACCATGGATTTATAAAGAAGGGATAGCTCTCAACTTTTAATAAACAATAGTTCTTGCTATTACGAACGCTTTTCGTAACTTTGTGGCAATTTCAGATGCCTAATGTGTTAGGTCTGAAAGGACATATTAGTTAACGAAGAGCGTTTAAGATATTATCTCATATTGGAATCTGGACAATTTCGAAGGTTGAAGATAATAGGCAAGAACGCTCACGTCAATGTTATATACCTATCTTATATGGATAGTCTATATATCGTTTGGCGTGGGCTATTGTTTATTATTCAACCTTGGAGTCCAGAGCCTCAATATGATAATATTCAATAGTTTCCACGCCTTTTTCATTGTGTAATACTATCCAAAGGGAACAGGGTAGATAAAACGATATATAACTACGAATCAGACATTAAGAAACAACTTTTGCTACTATCTTTTAAGTAGCCAACTCAATTTTTGAGCAGCTTATACTACAATTAATTTATTAACAAAAAGATTATTTACAGAATATGAAAACATTTAGATTGTTTGCGACTTTATTGGTTATTGCTTTATGTGCAGGTTTTACTTCTTGTAGCGATGATGATGAAGATGAAAATCCGTTAGTAGGTGTTTGGTCTTATACGTGGGGAGGTGGAAACAAAAGAAATTGTTACTTTTAAATCAGACGGTAAAAGGAACTTGGGAATCTTATGATGTGTATGATGATGAGTCTAATACAGAATCATTCTCTTATACATTTGATGGTAGTACTAAGTTGGTTCTTGATTGGGGAGATGATGACCCTGAAACTTATACAGTTGAAATTTCCGATAACAGCTTGAAGTTAATCGAAGAAGGAGGGCATACAGAAACTTTTATTAAACAATAATTGTGGGATTTAACCGTATAGTGCTAGTCTTATTAGGCTAGCATTTACTCCTTACTGTTTTTAAATGAATGAAATAATGAGAAATAATTATATTGTATTTATTAGTAGCATTGTATATGCGCTTCTTGTATTGATAGGTTGTGGAGATGATAATCCTGTCAACGATTCAAGAGAGGAAGAAAGCCATGATGTTGAGACTATATTAATACCTTTGGGAGAAAGTGAAGGGTATTTTGAAAAAGAAGAATCTGTTTTACCTCAAATAATGAGGAGAAAACTTTAACTTTCGAGACTAACAAGAAATGGAATATTGCTATACCAACTAATATAGAATGGTGTACTGTTTCCTCTAATAATGGAGTAGCAGGTACTGTATCACTGACGATAAAAGTAACAGAGAACACATTTTATGATGAACGTAATGCTATATTAACTTTGAAAGTCGGAGAAATAGAAAAAAGAATAAAGATTACTCAAAAACAGCAAGACGCACTTTTTAGTATCATCAAATATTTTTGAGTTGGATAAATCTAACCATATAATTGATGTTGAAGTAAAAATCGAATATAGAATATGAAGTCATTATTCCGCCAGCATATCAAAGTTGGATTGTTCAAAATAATAAATCTCGCTCTTTGTCTAGCAATATTTTATCATTTACTGTACAGTATAGTTGGGAATATGATAAACGTGAAGGGAAATTATAATTCGAGGAAATGATAAATCAGAGACAATACATATTTATCAAACAGGAGAAGGAATGTTACTTACTTCAGCTAAGTATTTAGTAAGTGATAGTGAAGAAATGATTACTGTTAGAGTTAAAAGTAATTTTGATTTTAAGGTAAAATTACCTGCTGTGGATTGGATACAAGAAGCATCATATACTCGTGGAATATCAAGTCATACTCTTTATTATACTATCAAACAAAATACAACGGATAAAATTCGCTGTGCAAGTTTACTATTTTATGATGAAAAAAGTGATGTTAAACGGGAGGTGCAGATAATACAAGGTGGTAAAAATCGGATAGAAGGGGGAAAAGCTGTCATATTCTTAAGTGAAGGAGGGACATTAAGTAATTATATTAGTGATGACAAAAAAGAATGAAATAACGGACTTAACTCTTGGAGGTTATGTAAATGGTGATGATATGTTGTTTGTTAGGGAGATGTCCCGAACAAATGTATATGGTGATGAGTATGTAACAAACGGAAAGTTGACTAAGCTTGATTTGTCTAATGCATTTTTGTTGGTGGAGGGACATATTATATACATAATCATCAACAGTATACTACCAAATCCAATACTATACCTATTAGATTATTTCACAATTGTAGGACTTTGCAAGAAATAGTCCTTCCTGATAATATAACCAAAATAGAAGAATATGCTTTTTTTTTTGTTGTACTCAGTTGTCGAAAATTAATTTACATGATAATATTTCAGAAATAGGTAATGCTAGTTTCCATAAGTGTACATCGCTAAAGACAGTGAAGTTACCGTCTAATTTAAATAAAATAAGCAAACAGCTGTTTATTTCGTCGGGAATAAAAGATATTGATATTCAGAGGCTGTGACTACTATTGAGACAGAAGCGTTTTGGGCTGTGGTCTAAAAAAAAATAAATATAGGTTCAAATTTAAAGAATATAGGGTATAATATATTTTTTGGGGGGTGTTCTGCTAATATTGAGGTACATATAAAAACTCGGATTGCTCCATATTCCGCAGCTTCTATTTTTAATTCTGACCAAGCTAAATATACTAAATTATATGTTCCTAAAGGGTGTTTTAATTCTTACAGTACTACTTCTCCTTGGCGTGAGATAAGGAATATATATGAAGAATAATCGTCATCGATAAAAACAGCATTTGAAGAAATTCATTTGCTGTTTTTTTATTATCAATATGCTGTAATTTGACTATTGGAACAAATAATTTCATTACTTTTGTAGTGCAGTATTATACTGCAAAGGGATTATTAACGTATTGAATAACTTATCTTGTTTTACATGGTTGATGTAAACCAATATGTAAACCACATGGGTACATTGATAGATGTAAATTAGGTAATGTGTTGATTTATAGCCATTAGGATGCTCGAATGGTGACCCGGCACGAAGGACTTAAAATCCTTTGGCCATTGCGGCTGTGCGGGTTCAAGTCCCGCTTCGAGTACGAGTATTCTTTATAGGCTTTATGAATCATTGATTCATGAAGCCTTTTTTTATTTTTATGGGTGTGTAATATACATTTGTTTTGTTTTTGAGGGAGCTTTGTAGTAATGGCTACTTGAAAAAAAATCAAAAAACAGTAATAATATTTTTTTATTGTATTATTAATCTTTTATTTTGCTTTCAGATTATAAGTTTATAATGAATTATTATATTACCGCTTCTTTAACCTTATACATGGTACATTTAATTTAACCGTTAACGCTGAAAAATACTAGAGAGATGGAAAATAATGACAAGCAGATTGAATTAAAGTTTCAGAGGTTTTTACTGTAAATTTTCCAAAAGTAAAGAACTTTGCTCAAATGCTGCTAAAATCGGAAGCGGATGCAGAAGATGTGGCTCAAGATGTTTTCTGTAAGCTTTGGATGCAGCCGGAGTTATGGCTGGATAATGATAAAGAACTAGATAATTACATTTTCATAATGACTAGAAATATAGTTCTGAACATCTTTAAACATCAATGGGTAGAGCAAAGAATATCAGACGGAGGTTATAGAAAAAACTTTTCTTTATGAATTGAAAGAAAAGGAAGAGATATTGAATAGTGTGTATTATAAGGAGATGCTCTTAATTATTCAGTTGACACTGGAGAAGATGCCGAAGCGTCGTCGGTTGATATTCGAACTAAGTCGTTTCAGGGGATTAAGTCATAAAGAAATAGCTGATAAACTCGATGTTTCTATCCGAACAATAGAGCATCAGGTTTATTTGGCATTGATCGAATTAAAGAAGGTACTCCTCTTTTTTTTTTTTTTCTCTGATATTTTTAAGTAGTATGTATGTAGTAGTTGTATTTAGTGTATAAAGCCCAAAAGAAAGAAAAAGATTCATGAAAGATTATATTCAACAACTCATAGAATTGTTCGGCCATAATAACTATTCAGCCGATACGCATAAGAAAGTGCAACAGTGGTTGGCTGATGAGGAGCATGTTGATGAAAAGAGTGAGGCTCTTCGTGAGCTTTGGAAACAAGCAGGAGAACAGAAAGTGCCTGATGGCATGCAACAATCAATACAACGAATGCGGCAGAATCTGGGAATGCAGTCTATTACTTCACGTAGAAATTACCAGTTGCTTATATGGAGAGCTGCAGCTATTTTATTGTTAGCAGTCTCATCTGTTTCTATTTATTTGATGTTGGAAAAGGAACGGCCGGAAAAAGATTTAGTTGAATGCTATATACCGACAGCGGAAATTCGTGAACTTACATTACCGGATGGTACATATGTCATGTTGAATTCGAAGAGTATACTACTATATCCGGAAAAATTTACAGGAGAGACTAGAAGTGTATATTTGATTGGTGAGGCCAACTTTAAAGTGAAACCGGATAAGAAGCATCCTTTCATTGTAAAGGCCAATGATTATCAAGTTACTGCTTTAGGTACTGAATTTAATGTAAATGCTTATCCGGAAAATAGCGAACTGATGGCTACTTTGCTGGAAGGTAGTGTGAAAGTTGAATTCAATAACTTGCTGTCCAATATTATTTTAAAGCCTCATGAACAGTTGGTATATGACAAACATACGAAAGCGCACAACCTGCGGATGCCGGAGATAGATGATGTGACGGCATGGCAACGTGGGGAATTGGTTTTTAGTAATATGTATCTGGAGGATATTTTTACAAGTCTTGAACGCAAATTTCCTTATGCTTTTGTATATAGCCTTCATAGCTTGAAAAAGAATACATATAGTTTCCGCTTCTCCAAACAGGCGAATCTGGAGGAAGTTATGAAGATTATATCGCAAGTTGTTGGAAATGTAAACTATGTTATCAAGGGAAATAAGTGTTATGTAACTAGTAAAGAATGAATATATTGTAGAACCTTTTAAATTTAATACGTAATGCAAAAAAATACCCGGAAGGAATGGCCGTTCCTCCCGGATATGAAATCAATCTCTTTTAATATTAGCGTAATATTGACGCTATTCTGAATGATCCTAGAATAATAACCAATTAACTAATACTAAAGATGCTACAAATCTACGAAAAAATAGCAGAAAAAATAGCTCATAAGCGGGTCTTTCTCACTTTTTAAGTCTTATTCTTATACAGACTTTCGCTTTGGCTCAAAATGATAGTAAAATAACTATCCAACAAAAGAATATTACTGTCATTGATGCCTTAAAGACTGTGGAAAAACAGTCTAAAATGTCTATAAATTATAGTGATTCCGAATTGACAGGAAAAGTAATAGCCCAGTTAAATTTGCAGAACGCATCCCTCGAAACCGCACTTGATACCATCTTAAAAGGGACGGGCTTTTCATTCCAAATACAAGGTAACTACATTATAATAGCTGAAAAGAAGCCTGTAGTTGCACAAATCCTTAAAAATATCAAAGGAAAGGTTACTGATGAGAGCGGTGAACCGTTGATTGGAGTAAATATATCTGTGGATGGTAGTTCTACAGGTACGATTACCGATTTCGATGGTAACTTTACGATCAAGGCAGCAGAGAAATCTATTCTCAAAGTATCTTATATCGGATATGCTGCACAGATAATTCCTGTTTCCAAGAAAGATTTCTATCCGGTTGTAATGAAGCAGGATACAGAAGTGCTCGATGAAGTTGTTGTAACGGCATTGGGTATCAAACGTGCAGAAAAGGCGTTGTCTTACAATGTACAACAAGTCAAGGGAGATGCTCTGACTACAGTAAAAGATGCTAACTTCGTAAACTCGCTGAACGGTAAGATAGCCGGAGTGAGTATTAACAAAAGTGCTAGTGGAGTTGGTGGTGCGACACGTGTTGTAATGCGTGGTGCAAAATCTATCGAAGGTGATAACAATGCTTTGTATGTGGTGGACGGTATTCCTTTGTTCAATACCAATATGGGAAATACCGACAGTGGTATTATGGGTGAAGGTAAGGCCGGAACAGAAGGAATCGCCGACTTCAATCCCGAAGATATTGAAAGTCTTTCTGTTTTGAGTGGTCCTTCGGCTGCTGCGTTGTATGGTAGTAGTGCCGCTAACGGTGTAATTTTGATTACCACTAAAAAAGGAAAAGAAGGAAAACTTTCAGTGCAGTTCTCTTCTTCTTCAGAGTTCAGCAAAGCTTATATGACTCCTGAGTTTCAAAAATACGTATGGTAACAAAAAGATATGTATGAAAGCTGGGGTGAGAAACTGTTGACTCCTACAAGTTATGATCCTAAGAAGGATTTCTTTAATACCGGAACCAACTTTATTAATTCGGTTACGTTGACCACCGGTACGAAATCGAATCAGACTTTTGCTTCTGTTTCTTCTACCAATTCCAAAGGTATTGTGCCTAATAATGAATATGAACGTTTGAATTTCACAATCCGTAATACGGCAACTTTCCTTAATGATAAATTACAACTCGATTTAGGTGCGTCGTATGTGAAACAGAAAGACAAGAATATGGTATCGCAAAGGACAATATTGGAATCCGGTGATGGCCGCCTATTTGTTCCCTCGTGGTGAAGACTTTGATGGAATTAAGTCATTCGAACATTTCGATGAAAGTCGCCAACTTCCGGTTCAGTATTGGCCGGTGGCAGATCCGGTATATGCTTCACAGAATCCTTACTGGACTGCTTATCGCAATGTAGCTACGAATGAAAAGAGTCGTTATATGTTCAACGTAGGGTTGACTTATAATATTACCGATTGGTTGAATGCGACAGCCCGTTTCAGAATGGATGACACACATGTATTGTTTGAACGCAAGATTTACGCTTCATCCGACGATAAATTTGCGGAAGGAAAGAAAGGACTGTATGGATACAATAACTATGAAGACCGTCAGGAATATGCCGACTTTATGTTGAACGTAAACAAACATATAGCTGATTTCAGTATTTCTGCCAATGCGGGTTGGAACTATTCTAACTATTGGGCATTGGAGAGAGGGATACAAAGGGACATTATTGGGAGTGCCCAATAAATTTGCGGCTTCTAATATCGATCCGGCTAATGGTCGTATCTCAGAAAAGGGTGGTGATAGTCGTGTACGTAATCATGCTGTTTTTGCCAATTTGGAACTTGGTTGGAAGAGTATGCTTTATTTGACGCTGACCGGACGTAATGACTGGAATTCACGTTTGGTGAATACCGATGAAGAATCTTTCTTCTATCCCTCAATCGGTCTGTCCGGGATTATTTCCGAGATGGTCAAATTGCCCGAATTTATCTCTTACCTGAAAGTTCGCGGTTCGTATACGGAAGTCGGTGCGCCTGTATCCCGTTCGGGACTGACTCCGGGTACGGTAACTACCCCTATTGTGGGTGGTGCATTAGATCCTACCGGTATCTATCCGTTTACTGATTTCAAGGCAGAACGTACAAAGTCATACGAATTTGGATTAAGTCTGAAGTTGTGGAATAAATTAAGTGCGGAGGTAACCTACTATCATTCTAATACATACAATCAGACTTTCTTGGGTGATCTTCCGGAATTTACCGGATACAAGCAGATTTATTTGCAGGCCGGTAATGTGGAAAATCGTGGTTGGGAGGCTTCATTAAGCTATTCCGATCAGTTTAAGTTCGGATTAGGAATCTCTTCAACATTGACATTCTCTCGTAATATAAACGAGATTAAGGAGATGGTTGAAAACTATCATACGGATTTGATGGATGAACCGATTAATATTCCGGAGGTTTTGAAGGATGGTGGTCGTGTCATCTTGAAAGAAGGCGGAAGTATCCACGATATTTATGCCAACACCTTCTTAAAGAAAGACCACTTGGGATATGTTGAGGTAAAGAGCGACGGAACCTTTGGAATGGAAAAGGGGGAACCCGTTTATTTGGGAAAAACTTCTCCTGATTTCAATATGGGATGGAGTAATATGTTGACATACAAAGGCTTTGGGCTCGGATTCCGAATCAACGGACGTTTTGGTGGTGTGGTGACCTCTTCTACAGAGGCATTGCTTGATCGTTACGGTGTGTCCAAACGTTCGGCTGAGGCTCGTGAAGCGGGAGGCGTATTGTTGAAGGGACAAGGTCTGGTAGATGCGAAGTCTTATTATCAGATGACAGGTACGGGAAATTATGAAACTTCCGGTTACTATGTATACAGTGCCACCAATATTCGTTTGCAAGAACTTACCTTTAGCTATACTATGCCTAATAAGTGGTTTGGTAACGTGTTGAAAGATGTTACAGTTTCGTTTATAGCCAACAATCCTTGGATGTTGTATTGCGAAGCTCCGTTCGATCCGGAACTGACTCCTTCCACTAGTACTTACGGACAAGGTAATGATTATTTTATGCAACCGAGTGTTCGTAGCTTTGGCTTCGGTATTAAATTTAAATTATAATACACCTTCTTTATTATGAGAAAAAATGAATCATTTTAAACTATTAGCGGTGATATGCGCAATGACGCTATTTGCCTCATGCAATTTTGAAGAAATCAATACCAACCAATTTGAGATGAGCGACGGAGAAGGTGCGATGGATGGTTTTGAAGTCGGAGGGCTGATTACAGCTATGCAACGGACAGTGATTCCCGTAGGCACACAGGCTGATGATACAGATGTTATCAATGAATATCAAATAGCTTATCATCTGTCGGCCGATAATTGAGTGGATTTTTGGCGAGAACAACAGTAACGGTTGGAACGCAGGTAGTAACAATACTACTTATTATTTGTTGGACAATTGGATAAAAAGCGACCTATACACAGTCTTATACCAATGCTCTTGATCCTTGGAAGAAATTGAAAATAGCGTCCGAGAAAAATGGTACGCCCGAAGTCTTTGCTTTGGCTCAAATTCTGAAGATTTCCGCTTGGCACAAGACACTTGAAAGTTTCGGTCCGATGCCTTATTCTCATGCGGCGGACGCTACAATGAACATTCCGTTCGATTCGGAGAAAGAGGTGTATACGGCGATGTTTGAAGAATTGACCGCAGCCATTGAAGAATTAACAGAAAAGGCGGAAAATGGGGTGAATGTAATGGGCGCTTATGATGCGGTATATGCCGGAGATGCTACCAAATGGGTGAAATACGGCAATTCGCTGATGCTTCGTTTGGCTATGCGTGTCCGCTTCGCTGATGCGGAACTGGCGAAAAAAGTTTGCTACTCAAGCAGTAAATCATTCTATCGGCGTGATGACGGCTAAGGATGATGCGGCTCAAATGAGTCAAGGAGCAGGTATGACTTTTCGCAACAACATTGAATGGCTGGCAGGCAACTATAATGAAGCTCGTATGGGTTCTTCTATCTTTTCTTATCTGATGGGATATGAAGACCCGCGTTTGAACGTTTATTTTTTGCCGATGGATGGTAATGCCTCTTATGGTGTTGAGGCTTTCAACGGAAAAACATATCAAGCGGTGCCGGCAGGGCATGCCAATGCGCAGAATGATATCTATAAATCTTGCTCAAAGCCCAATATTCAAAGTGGAACTCCTACATATTGGCTGCGTGCATCGGAAGTTTATTTTTTGCGTGCGGAAGCAGCTTTAGTGTGGGGAAGGTTTCGGCAGTGCGGATTCATGGTATAAACAGGGCATTGATATGTCTTTTCAGGAGAATGGTGTGACCGAACCTGTAGACGATTATATGAATTCCAATTTGTCACCTCGGGCATATGTTCTTTCCCATTATCAGTATGGGCAAACACTTTCTGCTCCGTGTGAGACTACTGTCAAGTTTGAAGGGACAACTGAGCAGAAGTTGGAAAAAATTATGATTCAGAAGTGGATTGCTTTGTTTCCTAACGGACAGGAAGCGTGGACGGAATGGAGAAGAACCGGTTATCCGAAGTTGAATGTCATTAAGACTTTGAAAGGAGCAGTGCAAGGCGCAACTCTTGAGGGCGGTATTCGCCGTATGATTTATCCCACCAGTTTTTCTCAGACTAACGAGGAAAGGCTATTTATGAAGCAGCCTTGAAGTTGTTCAATAACGGTGCAGGTGGCGAAGATAAGTCTTCTACCCGTTTGTGGTGGGATTGTAAGAGATAACCTACATGTATCATTTTAATACAGATGAAGAATATGAAATCATTAAGAAAATTGTTATATATTATTCCATTGACAGGCATGATGGTAACTTCTTGCATGGATGTGGAGAATATTGAGATAGACCATATAGGCGGGTATGCCACAATGAACAATGCGGAGAGTGAGGCATATTATGCCAATCTGCGCGCCTATAAGGCGACTGCTTGGAATTACAATCGTCCCGTAGCTTTCGGATGGTATTCCAATTGGGCGCCTGCTGGAGCTTATCGAAGAGGATATCTCTCTGCTATGCCCGATAGTATGGATTTTGTTTCTATGTGGAGTGGCGCTCCAGGACGTTATGAAATCACTCCGGAGCAGAAGGCAGATAAAGAGTTTGTGCAAAAGGTGAAAGGAACGAAACTGTTGCAGGTAAGTCTGCTTTCTTATCTTGGTAAGGGTGCGACACCAAATTCGGTATACCTCGAAGTGGAAAAACAAGCGGAGGAAGAAGGCTGGTCGGCGGCTCAATTGGAAACGGCGAAGAAACAAGCCCGTTGGAAATATTGGGGATTTGAAGGTCAGTTTGAAAGTGAAAACCATTATGCATGTCTGGCGAAGTTTGCCAAAGCTCTGTGTGATTCTTTGTATGCAAACGAATGGGACGGTTATGATGTAGACTGGGAAATCGGTAGTGGTGTGTTTGATATGGATGGCACATTGAGTCAGAATAAGCATTTGATTCATTTGGTTAAAGAGATGAACAATTACATTGGTCCGAAAAGCGATCCGGAAGGTAAAGGACATAAAATGATCTGTATTGATGGAAATATTTATGGGCTTACCCATGAATTGATGAGTATGTCGATTATTGGATTATACAAAGTTATGGTAGTTCCAATCCCGGTTTTGATGGTTATGGCGTTGATCCTAAAAAAATAATCTGCACAGAGAACTTTGAAAAGTATGCCACTAATGGAGGTCAATTGCTGAAGCAGGCTGCTGCTATGCCGCAAGAAGGTTATAAAGGTGGAGTAGGAGCTTATCGCTTCGATAATGATTATGACAATACGCCAAATTATAAATGGATGCGTCAGGCTATTCAAATCAATCAGCGGGTTTTCAATGAATGGAAAGCGAAACAAAACGAAGCGGAAAATAAACCGCAGAAATAAGTGGACTTATAAAATTCTAAAACAGTAAAAAAGATGATGAATAAACATATATTCTATTATTTGATGGTAGGTAGTATGGCGTTATTGTTGGGCGCTTGCAACGACAGCATGAATGACCTGCTGGAGCCTAAGGTTTATTTCGAAAGCAAGGAATATAATTTCTCGGTGGAAGATGAAATGGATGTAATGACATTTGATCTGGTTTCAAGACTCTCGTCAGCAACTTCCTCTCAGGTAGACGTATCATATAGTGTAGCCGAACCAAGTGTAGTAGACGAATACAATGCAAAGTATGGCACAAATTATGAGATGCTTGATGTTTCGCAGGTAAAGCTAAGCAGTACGACATCTTCTATTTCGAGTGGAAAATTGTATGCGGATAATGTAGAAGTCGAACTTTCCGGGTTAGAAGCCTTGAAAGCCGGGAACTCATATGTTTTGCCTATGCGGGTGCATTCGTCTTCGGTGTCGACTCTTTCCGGAACAAACATTGCATATTTCTTTTTTCTCCAAACCGTTGAAAATTACCAAAGCTGGTAATTTCAGTAATCACTATATTTCTGTGAAGTTCCCTGTCGGTACTTTCTTCTCGTCATTCACTTACGAAGCATTGATTAATGTGGATTATTTCTTCGATAATAATACGATTATGGGAACCGAAGGTGTGATGATTCTCCGTATCGGTGATGCAGGAGGAGGAATTACTCCTAAAGATTATTTGGAAGTGGCCGGAGGACAGAACTACCGTGTAACGAAACCGTTGTTAACAAATCGTTGGTATCATGTAGCGTTGACTTATGATCAACCGACAGGAAAAACAGGTATTTATGTAAATGGTGAGAAATGGGCTGGTTCAGATTGGGGTATTGACGGTTTTGATCCGAATTCGGACATGGGTTTTTATATTGGTAGAATCTATGGTTTTAAATGGGGTGAACGTCCATTCCATGGTAAAATGAGTGAAGTCCGTGTTTGGAGTGTAGCCCGTACGGAAAATCAACTTAAGCAGAATATGCTGGGTGTTGACCCTGCTTCAGAAGGCTTGGCACTTTATTATAAACTAGACGGATCAGAGACTCAGGAAGGTGGAGTTATCAAAGATGCCACAGGGCGTATAAACGGTACTACAAATGGAATTACTATTAAGACGTTGGATGCTCCGATAGCTATCAATTAATGGAACACACAAATTTGTGAGAGTTTTTGCTCTTTGCATTTTTGAATATGAGTGAAAGCCTGCTTACTGAAAAGATAATATTCTTTTGGTAAGCAGGTTTCTTTTATTTATGTTTGTTTTATGAAGAAGTTACTATTTATCCTGTTTATATCTTTTTCCATCTAAATGTTTTTGAAGCGTGGTGAAGAACGGGAAGTGAAGTTTATTTTGTCCGAAGAGGATTTCTCGCTTGTCGATCGGAATTTAAAGAGGATTGTGGAGCCGGGAACTTTTCAGATAATGATTGGTGCTGCTTCCGATGACATAAGATTACAGACGAAAGTAGCTATAAAATAGGAGATGCCATCTTTGACTGTTTGATATGTTTTCTAAATACATTCAGTGTGTCGGAAATTCCGACACACTGAATGTATTTGTAGCTTGCACCTATTTTTATTGTCAAACAGTTAGTATAACATTCAAATAAATGAATATCAATGCTCTCTTGATAATAACCTCTGATAATAGGCTGATAATGAAATATAGTCTCGATGCTATCATTTCACTCCACTTGGTTCGCGCTTTATAATTCGATTTTTAGATTTGAATGATCATAGACTATGGGAATACTTTCCCCATTAACAGACACAGATACCGGGCATTGTAAACTTCTGATATAGGCTTTGACTTTGGTGGAGCCATCAATCCATAGCTGCATGCGTCTATTTTCTTCTTTCTGAATAATAAATAGTTTTGCCAGCGAGGAGAAATAAGAGGTAGTTCCTCTTTTTAATGAACTGCCATAACCAATAAAATACTCTTTAGCATCTGCCGGAGCGCTCTTTTCCGGATATGTAACTATAAACATATAAGCGTCCGTAAACCATCCGTCCGCTTCAATCCATGAATTGCTATGCATCAATCGCCCGTCTGCTAACTGATTAATATAAATATCTGTAATCTTACCCTTATTGCGGATGCGTAAACCAATCCAGTTTTTACCTTCACGTTTCTCAATCTCAGGAAGCTCTTTTTCATCGGGAGTCTCTTTTAAAATAATAGCAGTCACACCTTTCACTCTATTGACTTCGTCAGGCAAGTGAAAAGAATAATAACTATCTTTACTTTTCAAATCTTCAGTCGGTACTTCTATTACTTCCCAATACAAATCGTCCGGATAATCATGCACAAAATTAGATCGTGCCAACGTGCGAGGATATAATGGACGGACTATTACTGAAGAATTTCCATTTGTAATGTTTAGATCTGTCCCTTTTTCTCAGTTATTCCTCCCGGATGCCACAACCATTCAAAATGACCGGTTTCATAGGTTTTTAAATCATCAATGATATAGATGACGTTGTCTATCCACAAAAGTGACGGAAGTTGCGGCTAAACTGGTCCGAATAAGGACCTGTACCATTTGCCAACACATATTTTATATTTCCGGCATCCAACAGATAATGCAGATATCCTCTTAAGGTAGAACCATAATATTGCTGTTCTCGTCTTTGCCCTTTGCCATTGAAAAGCACGACATTGTGTGCCTCGCTTTGAAAGAAGTAGTTGCGGTATTCGGGATTCGCATACCAACATCGTCCTCCATCTTTGATAATATCCTCTCCTTTATGAAAGACTATGAATGAATTGGCATCGGCATGAGAATGATTCCAGGTATATCCGGACTTGACGGCTAACATTGTGGCATCTTTCTCCCAAGAGTTGCGCATGGTTGCCCAACCGAAGTCTTTGAATAATTGTGATTTCTTTAGTTTAGGAACCTTGGGTGCTTTACTCAAATCGGGAGTATAGAGAAATCCTATCGGGCGGTCGATAAAATATCCATCACGGTGTTGCCCTTGCTCTATCTGATTCATATACCAAAGCATATCATCATTTTGAATCCCCATTGCATATAATAACATCAGACTACTTTCGGCAGCCGTGTTTTTATGACTGTCCCCGAAGTTTATATTATAAAAGCATACCTGTACGTGGATAACAGATATGTACAAAAAAATCTGATAACTTCTCCAGTTGGGGTATCTCTATTGCTTTATCTTCCTTGTGAGTATTCATCCAAGCTAAGCGGAATAATAAAGCCTCTTGAATCCCGTAGTTTGCATAGTTCAGACATTCATACATTCCACCGGCCTCATCAAAGGTCTTTGGCTTTTGATGAAGCACATCTCCTGCAAACTCAAACCATTCGGGAAGGACTTCGTTGATAATCTTTACAGCATCTCTTGCTTCTTCCAATTCATTCTGTAAGCTTAGTGCAAGTAGACCACCCATACACGTACAAGAAGTCCACCAGTTGTGCCCCATTGAGTTTAGTGAATGAATACGTGTTGGCTCCAAGATCCAGTCACCTAATAGCGGGTCCATTGCCAGACGTTTTAATCCGTGAGCTATTTTTCTTCTTTCAGATTGAGAAAGTTCTTGATAGATGGCGTCATAAGCTATTGCTGCATAAAAAGCTTTATGTGCAATCTCAAGGTCGGCGTTCCAGGCTGGGGTACGAGCCATCATTTCTTGATTGCCCCAAGTTTCGTCCTCAGTGACATCCAGCAAAATCTCTTTTATTTTATCAGCATACTTCTTTTCATCCGTCATTAGAAATGAGAGTGCTAAATAGTCTATCTTATTCAATTGAGTTTTCTGCAATAGGTTATCGGCAGTTTTCCTGATTGAATTCCAAGCTTCAGACATTCGTGTATCCTGTCTGACACTTATTTTTGCCTGCTCAATTCGTTGAGGGGTATAAAGTAAGGCTGGATGCTTTATTTTTTTCTGCATGGATAAAAAAGTAAATATAAAGCTGCTGAAAGACATAAAAGAATTCGTTTCATATTACATTTTGCATAAATTGGTTCCTTATTTAAATGAAATACGAATGAAACGTCTATCTCGCTTAATCATTTGTGTTTTTTCGAAAATTATAATGTATACCCTTGTTGTATTGATGTTTAATCTCTATTTTTGTCTGGCAAATTAGGCTGGCTTATGAAAAATACAAAGCGTACAAGCATTATCACACTCGTTCTCCTGCTAAGCATTTTTAAGGTATACTCACAATATATGTTTCGGCATTGGGATGTGGTTGATGGGATGTCGGATAATCAAATACGATATTTTACAATGGCACCGGATGGTCGTATGGTCATTCGAACAGCTTCTATTTTAAACATCTACAATGGTGCTACATTCGAACATTTTTTATCACGATAGGCGGAAAATCTATAAATGGGATTTCAACCGGAATAAAATATTTAAAGATTATCACGATGCTTACGGACGGATATGGATGAAATCTCCGGGATATTTGTTATTATTCGATTTGAATACCAATCAGTTTATTTATGATATTGATTCCGAATTACGCCGGATGGGAGTAAGTGGAAAATTGAAGAATTTGTTTATTGATGAGAGCAAGAACTATTGGTTTCTTACCGAAGATAATACATTCTATTTTTTTGATATATCCGCAGGAGAATTACAGATAATCGAAAAGGGGAACAGTGACTTTACATATCAGCACGGTATTCCGTACGAGTTAGCTCAATATAAGAATACTTATTATATCGTATATTCGAGCGGGCTGATTCGTCGTTGGGACAAAACCTTGCGAGATTACACCGGTCAGGATACTTTTTTTTGTAGGACGTATCTCTGAAGCTACAGACCGGTTAAAAATACAATCTACCTCCGATGGGGAATCTATGGCTGATGTATAATCAGGCTGTTTGCTATCGTGATAAAACTGATAAAGGTTGGCAAGAGATAAGCACCATTAAAGGTATGTCCAACTTCTTTACCTGTATGGATTTGGACAAGCAAGGAAACGCATGGGTCGGTTCTTCGTGGTCTGGATTGCGGAAAATTGAAAACTCTACACATAGAATTGAAACAATGCCCGGATTGAAATTAGGTGACGGCAGTGTGTTAAGTAATGACATACAGTGCATCTTTTGCCGATAATAATGACGGAATTTGGGTAGGCACTTTGTGGCAAGGTATCTGTTACTATAATCCGAGTATGTATAAGTTCAAGCTAATTCAGACTGTTCAGAATAAAACA
>VOFC01005211.1_pt1 | contig 37529 bp, 64 predicted proteins | sample 5384161 | NCBI WGS metagenome assembly VOFC01 (sample SAMN12384722, study PRJNA508395) | human gut metagenome | isolation source: healthy gut B | host: Homo sapiens | reverse complement strand
TGCCCTGTGCAATACGGATATAGGTAAAGATATCCCTTGGCGATCCAGTGCTCATACAGATTCGGGATCTTATCTTTTGCGATAAACGGGATATTGTGGTTCATCAGCTGCCGCATCAGCATCCGCGGCTGGATATTCGTCCTGAATAGAATCGCGATCTCCTGATAGGGAACGCCCCTTTGTACCTGTCTTTTGATATCTGCAATGACGGCCCTCATTTTCCGCCCACTGATTCTTGGTATCGCAAATTCCACCTCGCCAGGCTGTGCACTCTGTGCCACGATCTTTTTGAAAACGTTCACTGTTGTGAGCTTATCAGTTTTCCGGCTGCCTTTACGATCTCACGATCCGAGCGGTAATTGGTATCTAACAGAATCTTTTTCGTATCAGGATAGGATTTGGTAAATCCCAGCATCAGCTCCGGTTTCGAACCACGGAAACGGTAAATGGACTGGTCATCATCTCCCACCACAAAAAGATTATTATGCGGTAATGCCATCATTTTTACAATTTCAAATTGCAGTTTATTAATATCCTGAAACTCATCGATCAAAATATAGGGATACTGCTTCTGCCAAAGGGCTAAAATATCCTTTCTTTCACGGAACAGTTCATAGGTATAGACCAGCATATCATCGAAATCGATGAGTCCTGCTCTTTGTTTGCCTGCCTCATACTGCTGATAAATCTTTCGGAAAATATCTGCCGCACGTTCTTTGCATAGTAATGTGCCGATCGATCCCTTCATTTTTACCAGACTGATCTCTGACAACACTCCGCTCATAAATTCCTGCTCATCCTCGTACTCTAACTCCATACGATGGATAATATCATACAAAATCTGATATTTTTTCTCTTCTCTGATGATATTCTGTGCTGTATAGTGATAGGCATTTTTGAGTACAGAAAAAAAACGGCATGAAACGTTCCAAAAAGTGACCGGATAGCGTCCCTCTCCCATCAGGATCGTAAACCTTTCCTTCATCTGTGTCGCTGCCGCTTTTGTAAACGTAATGACTAAGATATTCGATGGTCTGATATGTTGTTTCTCGATTAAATTTTTTCACCCGTTGGGTAATTACAAGAGTCTTCCCACTTCCGGGACCGGCTAATATCAATGCCGGTCCTTTCCCATGGGTAATTGCCTCAGATTGAGGTTTGTTAAAAGATGATTTCATTTTTATGGTTCTTTTATAATTCTTTTTTCTAATTTTTCAATGGCTGCTTTGATCCTGAGATGGATTCTTCTTTTCCTAAGACTTCCATTAACTCCGTTGCGCCACCCGGTGTCATCTGTTTTCCTGACACTGCGGTACGGATCGGCCACATCACATAACCATTCTTGTATTCTTTTTTCTTTTTACATACTCACAAAGCATTGCATAGAGTGCATCGTTGGAATAATCTTCCTGCGCCTCTAAGCGTGGCAGGATGTCCTTTAATACTTCTAAGGAAGATTCCGGTGAAGTCTTCATTTTTTATGCGCATACATGCTGATATCATATTCCGGTACTTCTTCAAAGAAATCCACATGCTCTGCGATATCCGGGAAGATCTCGATTCTAGTCTTGACCATCTCTGCGATCCGGCGAAGATCTAAATCTTTGGTAATGGTCTTCTTTAAATACGGCTCTGCTGCCTCATAAAATGCATCAAAGTCCATTGCCTTTAAATATTCCCCATTCATCCATTTCAGTTTGACAATATCGAATACTGCCGGGGATTTGCTGATCCTGTGATAATCAAAGCCACGGATCAGTTCGTCTAATGTAAAGATTTCCCTGTTGTCTTCCGGGCTCCATCCTAATAATGCGATGTAGTTTTACGATCGCCTCCGGTAAAAAATCCCTGCTCTAATAAATCCTCAAAGGATGCATGACCGCTTCGCTTGGATAATTTCTTATGGTTTTCATCGGTAATTAACGGCAAATGGATATAAACCGGTGATTCCCAACCAAACGCATCATACAGACGCTGGTATTTTGGTGCGGAAGACAGATATTCATTACCACGGACAACATGTGTGATATTCATGGTATGGTCATCTACCACGTTTGCAAAATTGTAGGTCGGATATCCGTCGGATTTGATCAGGGATCATATCGTCTAACTCTGCATTTTCCACGGTAATATTTCCGTATAATTCGTCATGAAAGGTCGTTGTACCTTCATTTGGGATATTCTGGCGGATGACATATGGTTTTCCTGCAGACAGATTTGCCTCTATCTCCTCTTTTGACAGTGAAAGACAGTGTTTGTCATACATCGTGATCTCTTTTTCCTTCTACGACCTCTGTCTTGATGGACTCTAAGCGCTCTTTATCACAAAAACAATCATCCACATCCGGATAATATTCATGTACACATTTTTCAATGGCATCTGCAACACCACCGGCACATGCATATCCACGACCTGCAGCAGTTGCATCATGCATGGAGCTTTCACCCTCTGTCTGGTTCGGATCAATTCCTTTTGCTGCAAACATAGCGTCTAACTCTTCAAATGTGATTACAAAATCAACATCGCTTCGTACAGTTTTTCTGCTTGCTTCCAGTTTCTTAGCAGCACACGGTCCGATAAATACTACTTTTGCATCCGGATGCTCTTTCTTAATGCTTCTTGCTGTAGCAACCATAGGTGTAAGCTCAGAAGATACGCTCTCGATTAAATCCGGGAACTGTGTCTTTGCAAGCATGGACCATGCAGGACAGCAGGAAGTAAGTAAGAACGGAAGCTCTCCTGTTGCAACATGATTTGCATAGTGATGTGCTTCTGCTACTGCACCGATATCAGCTCCAAGTGCAACTTCAACAACTTCTGAGAAACCAAGTTCTAATAAAGCTGCCTTTACATGCTTTGGAGTAGCTCCAGGTCCGAACTGACCTACAAATGCAGGTGCAATTTCAGCGATAACTTCTCCGCCTTCTTTCATACAGCGGATCAACTGGAAAATCTGTGATTTATCTGCAATTGCTCCGAATGGGCAGCTTACCATACACTGACCACAGGATACACATTTATCTGCATCAATCTTTGCTCTTCCGTATTCATCTGTTCCGATTGCTCCAATTCCGCAAGCCATGGAACATGGTCTTTCTTTCTTGGAAATTGCATCATATGGGCAGGCTGCTTTACATCTTCCACATTTGATACATTTCTCCTGGTCGATTACGGATTTGCCATCTACCTGGGAGATTGCTCCCTTTGGACATACCTCCATACATGGATGTGCAATACATCCCTGGCACATATTGGATACTTCATATTTCTTTTCTTCGCACAGATTACATGCAGATGGAATTACCTGCATAAGAGGTGGCTCATAATATTTTTCTGCCACATTGCTCTCTTCAAGACCACTAGTAACATGTACCGGTTTATCCTGTGGCCGTAAAGACATACCCATAGCAAGTCTTACTCTTTCTGCTGCAATCGCACGTTCTCTATAAATACTTTCACGGTATGTAGGAACATCTCCAGGGCAAACTGTATATGGAACTGCCTCAACGGCATCGTTCAGGTTTGCACTGTCTGCTTCATAAGCAATTTTTGCTACCTCCGTAAAAATGCTTTTTCTTAAATCTGATACTGGTGTACGTAGTCCTCTCATCGTTTCCTCCTAGAAAAAAATTGTATTATATCATTGTTCATAACCACGCACAGTATTATCAATATATAACACTATGCTAACAATAATCTAGCACACCACTTTCAATAATACAAGTAGCCTGCTCTTATGTTCTAAAATAAATACTTTTTACAACTTTTTCCTCTGGGAACATTCTTTACAGACCGCATCCGTATCTATCCTTCCACTACATCCGCTGCAGCCAATGCAGCCTCCCTCTTTTTTCTTTTTCATCATAGCATATATCGCAAAGGCACACCAGCAAAGAAGCAGTAATAGCAAAATAATATCATTAACGCCCATAATATCTGCCTCCTAAAAAATCAGGCTGCCAATCTGAAAGACAACAAATGCTGCAATCCATGCAACCACACACTGCATTACCACAACACCAAGTGCCTGAAGCTTTGAGCCCATCTCCCGTCTGATTGCTGCAATTGCTGCTACACATGGTGTATAAAGTAACGTAAATACCAGGAAGCTGACTGCTGATACCGGTGTAAACAGAGTTCCAAGGTTGTTGCCCAAAGAAGTCACACTGGTTCCAAGAAGTACACTCATAGTACTGATTACTGCTTCTTTGGCAGTAAATCCGGTAATCAAAGAAGTAGATACTCTCCAGTCCCCAAATCCAAGTGGAGCAAAAACCGGTGCAATCACACGGCCGATTAATGCCAGCAGGCTGTCTGCGCTGTCAGATACTACATTCAGTCTGGTATCAAAAGACTGTAAGAACCAGATAATGATCGTTGCAAGGAAAATAACGGTAAATGCCCTCTCTAAGAAATCCTTTGCCTTGTCCCACATCAGGAGTACCACGCTCTTAAAAGATGGCAGCCGGTAATTCGGAAGCTCCATGACAAAAGGCATCGGTTTTCCACGGAATGCGGAATGTTTAAATAAAAGTGCCACCAGGATTCCCATTACCATTCCGCCAACATAAAGTGCAATCATAACAAGTGCCTGATATTTTTTGAAAAATGCTGCTGTAAATACTGCATAAATCGGAATTTTTGCCGAACAGCTGATAAATGGTGTCAGCATAATGGTCATTTTCCGGTCTCTTTCGGATGCTAAAGTTCTGCTTGACATTACTGCCGGAACCGTACAACCAAATCCAATCAGCATTGGAACAAAGCTTCGTCCGGAAAGACCGATTTTACGCAGCAGTTTATCCATAACAAAGGCAACTCTTGCCATATAACCGGAATCTTCCAGAATAGACAGGAAGAAAAATAAAACCACAATAATCGGCAGGAAGCTTAACACACTTCCCACTCCGGCAAATACACCGTCAATAATCAGGCTGTGAACCACCGGGTTAATTCCATAAGCAGTCAGTCCCTTGTCTGCAAGATTCGTTATGTATGCAATAAAAACTGCAAGATAATCACTTAAAAATGCTCCGATCACACCGAAGGTCAGCCAGAATACCAGCAGCATAATCAGAAGAAACAATGGAATAGCAAGATATTTGTTGGTTAATACGTTGTCTATCTTCACACTGCGGATATGTTCCTTGCTCTCATGGCACTTTGTTACTGATTTACTGCACACCTTTTCAATAAAGGTATATCTCATATCCGCCAGAGCGGCATTTCTGTCCATATGATGGTCTGTTTCCATTTCTTCAATACTGTGTTCCATCATATCCAGTTCGTTCTGGCTCAGCTTCAGTCTGTCAATAATATCGGTATCCTGCTCTACAATCTTCGTTGCCGCAAAACGTGGTGACATTCCGATATTCTGTGCATGGTCTTCTACCTGATGGGATACCGCATGAATGCAGCGGTGCACAGGACCTTTCTCACAGAAATCCGTTACCTTTGGATATATCTTCTGGCCTGCCACCTTCATGGCGCTGTGTACCAGATCTTCCACTCCCTCTCCCTTTACCGCACTGATTGGAATAACCGGAATTCCCAGTTCCAAAGACATCTGTTTTACATCAATACTTCCGCCGTTGTTACGCACCTCATCCATCATATTCAGAGCTAATACCATCGGAATATGCATTTCTAACAGATACTCTTTTTCTGTTAATATCCCGCTGACTCTATCCAGATAAGCCTGACTGATCCCTTTTTTGATGATATCTGTTGCTTCTTTTGATAGGTCTCTATCTTTTTTCACACTGCTCCTGCTGCCTTCTGATATCCGTATCCAGCTTCAGATTTTTCTCTCTAATGTTTCTATATCCAGATATTCCTTAGACATCTGGTGAATCTCCGATAAGACGGCATCCTCTAATGCTTTTACAGAAATAAACGCTCCCTCACAGGCATCTTTTGCAATATGATGTGTAGCACACTTTAGATAATAGCGGTCTTTTGTCTTTGTGGAACGCATGTGATAACCACATCCGGCACACTTTACTTTTTCTGCAAAAATCCCTGTTTTTCCTGTAGCAAACGGCTTTGCTTTTTCTCCTCTAACATCCTCTGGACCGTATTCCATAGTTCCCGATCTATAATTGCCTCATGGGTATTCTCTTTCCGATACCACGTTTCTTTCGGACGTGGGCGGTTCTGCTTCGTCTTATAGGAAACGCTGCCATATTTACCCTGCACCATCGTTCCGATATACATTTCATTGCGGAGCATGGCACTGATCGTATAATATCGCCAGAGTGTACTGTTTTGGCTTTCCGGCTGCTGATAACGAAGTCCTTTTTGTCTTTTGTATTCGGTTGGGTTTGGCACCCCTGCTCATTTAAGATTTTTGCAATCGCAGTCTTACCATACCCCTGTGAAAACAGGGTAAACACTTCTCTCACAACCTCAGCCGCTTCCTCGTCTATGAGCAGATGTCCTTTTTTGCTGTGGGTCTTTCTGATAGCCATAGAGTGCAAATGCCCCGATGTGATAACCGTTTTTCCGCTTATCGGTTAATACGCTTTTGATATTCTCTGACATATCTTCTAAATACCACTCATTGACCAGTCCGTTGATCTGTCTTGACTTTTTATTTCCTTTATTTTCCGTATCCGCGTTGTCTACGATGCTGACAAAACGGATGCCCCAGATTGAAAATATCCGTGGATATATTTTTCTACCAATTCTAACTCCCTTGTAAAACGCGATTGTGTTTTACAGAGCACAATGTCAAATTTTTTTATGTTTGGCGTCTTCTAACAGACGGTTAAACTCCGGTCTGCTCCGATCTGCTCCGGTATAATAATCGTCACTGTATATCCCATAGATTTCCCATCCCTGTTCTGTGGCATACTGGATCAGCATGGATTTCTGGTTCTTGAATGCTTTTCGCTGTCATCGGTGACATGGCGCTTGTCTTTGTCCTCTTCGGAAAGACGGCAGTAGATTGCTGCTTTCATCTTTGCACCCTACTGCCGTTTTGTTCTGATCTTTGAATGAGTGTTACCCATTTTTTTGTATACTGTTCTTTTTCGGTACTTTCGCTCCATTTTTTAAAAACATGTTTGCATTTGATCGGTACTCTGTTTCGCCCCATTCTATCACCTGATTACATACCTGTTCTTATATCTTTTATGCAAACAGTCTTGTACTTTATGACGGTGATTACGTTAGATACAAAGGACTGTTAAACCAAAAAAACCACATAACCTGTTAATCTCTAACAAGTCATGTGGCTTTCTTTTCTGATTTTAATTGTGCTTATGTCTATTCTTCGAAAGACTCTGCTTTCTTTGAAGTTTCCTCTGCGATCGGCATAGCACCATTGTCCTCATGTTCGATTTCTTCTAAGGCATGGTTTTCTGCCTTTTCGTCGACATTGTCATCGCGGTCCTCTTCATAAACAACGATCTCCTTGATCGTATGTTCATTCCCTGCACCAGATAGGTGTGCTCGCTTCCGCAGTATGGGCAGGTCTTTCCATGTTCTACCGTACCATAGGGTCTTTTCACAGTCTTCGCAGAATGTAACTGCCGGGATCATCTCTATTTCCAATGCACAATCTTTTAAGATATCGCTCTTGGTACACTTCCATTTCCAGCAATCCTCTAAGTATGATGGAACTACCGTAGAAACTTCGCCAATCTCTAAGACCACCTTGGCAACATGACTGACATGGTTTTCAACCGCAATGGATTCCACTTTTTTTGCAATATGAAACACAATTCCTAATTCATGCATTTTTTTAACCTCTTTAAAACGGATAAGGATTATTTATCCTGCATTGCTTCTTTGTGTGTGCTTTGATCGCAGCCTTTTCCTCTGCTGTCTTTGGTGCAAATACGATCTTGACTGCACGCTTCAACTCATAAGGAACGATTGCCTTGAACTTATCTTCTGCCGGTATCATCGTGGAGCACTCCGGATGATCTCTGTGGAGTGTGATCGCATCAAATGCACACTTGGTTGTACAAACACCACAACCGATACACTTGTTAGCATCGACAATTGTAGCACCACAGCCTAAGCAGCGGGAGGTCTCGATCTTAACCTGTTCCTCTGTAAGTGCAATATGTGCATCCTTAAAGGACTTGTTGCCTAATGTCTCGTTAAATCCTTCGGACTGACGGGAAGAATTGTCATAACTCTCTACTAAGATATCATCCTTGTTGAGTTCGATGAATTCCCATTTATTACGTCCGATCGTCATATGACCGTTCTGTACATATCTATGTAAGGATTCAGATGCCCAGTGTCCTGCAGCGATCGCATCAATGGCGAACTTCGGTCCTGTCATGACATCACCACCGATAAAGAGATCAGGTGCGCCCTGTACCTGATAGGTCAGTCCGTCTGCCACAAGTGCCGGGCCACGGAACTCTACTTCTTCGCTCTTTAACAGATCACCCCATACAGACTGCTGTCCTACGGCGAAGATCACACGGTCACATCCCATTGTGATCGTTTCATTTTCATCATATTTTGAGCAAATTTCTTGCTTCCGTCTACTTCTTCAAATACAGATAAGCATTTCTTAAATACGATACCACTTACTTTACCATCGCTGACAAGGACTTCCTTTGGTCCCCATCCGCATTTAATGGTAACACCATCTTCTCCTGCTTCTCTTACTTCTTCATCCGATGCCGGCATTTCTTTCTCTGACTCTAAACAAAGCTGTGTCACTTCAGAAGCACCGTTTCTTGCGCTGACACGGGAAGCATCGATAGCAACATTACCGCCACCGACAACAACCACTCTGCCGGTATATTCAGCACCGCCGCAGTTTGCATCCTTTTAAGTAATCGATTGCTGTAAAGGTTCCTTCTGCATCATCTCCCGGAACACCCGGACGACGGCCTGCAGAGCATCCGATCGCAAGATAGAATGCTTTGTAGCCCTGTGCACGAAGTTCGTCTAAGGAAATATCCTTTCCGACTTCTACACCGGTCTTGATCTCAACGCCCATCTCGCGCATCACATCGATCTCAGCCTCAATGACATCTTTTTCTAACTTGTAAGATGGAATACCATAACGGAGCATACCACCGGCATTCTCATTCTTTTTTCAAATACGGTTGGCTTATAGCCTCTCTCTGCTAAATAGAATGCACAGGAAAGTCCTGCCGGTCCACCACCGATAATTGCGATCTTTTCTTCCCATCCGTTTTTGTGGATGCTGGCAGGAACAACGATCGGCGGAACATATCTGGTATCTGCATGCGAATCACGCTCTGCAATAAAACGTTTTACTGCATCGATAGCGATCGGTTCGTCAATGGTTCCTCTGGTACATGCATCCTCACAGCGTCTGTTACAGATACGTCCACAGACAGCCGGGAACGGGTTCTGTTTCTTGATCAGTGCTAATGCTTCTGTATACTCGCCCTGTGCTGCTTTTTTTCAGATATCCCTGTACTGCGATATGTGCAGGACAGGCAGTCTTACATGGAGCGGTACCGGTCTTATGAGAATTGATACGGTTGTTATCTCTATAATCCGGGTCATAGTATTCCTTGCCCCATTTTACCTTATCCGGAAGCAGCTGTTTTGGATAGGTCACTTCTGTGCCATCTGCCTTACAGAGTTTCTGTCCTAATCTGGTTGCACCTGCCGGACAGTACTCTACGCAGCGTCCGCAAGCCACACATTTTTCTTTTATCTACATGTGCAACATAAGCAGAACGTGACATATTCGGTGTATTGAATAACTGCGATGTACGAAGCGCATTACAGATATTTACGTTACAGTTACAGATACCAAAGATTTTGTTCTCTCCATCGATATTTGTGATCTGATGTACGAAACCGTTGTCCTCAGCACGCTGTAAGATCTCAAGAGCCTCTTCTTTTTGTGATGTCATGACCTTTTCCTGTCTCACGGCAATAGTCTGCAAAATCGCCGACACCGATACACCAGCCATAATCATCATCCGCAACACCTTCACCGATCACTTTTTGCGGGAAGCACGGCAGGAACAACGTCCTACACCGATCTTTCCTTCATATTTTGACAGCCAGTAAGATAATTTTTCAATGTCGATGGCTTCGTTTTCCATAGAGATTGCTTTTTCTACCGGGATAACATGCATGCCGACACCGGCACCACCCGGAGGTACCATCTGTGTAATACCCTCTAATGGGATATAGGTCATACGCTCAAAGAAAGAAGCTACATCCGGATGCTGTTCTAATCTTGGATTTCCCTTGACATCCCCAGGAATCTCTTCCATGTTGAAAAGTTCGGCGCATCCCGGTACGAACATCGGAAGTGTATAGCGTCTTTCTGACTGTGGTGCGGTACGGCCATTGTGGTCATAATGATAACCATAATCGTACTCTAACAGTCCGATGTAACTCATTTCGTCAAGTAACTTCTGAAACCTTCTTTTCCTTTTTCTGCTACCTTGTCTTTGTTCATTTCACAGAGCTGGTCAAATGTATAATGTGCACGTCTTTTTCATGGTAAGACCTACCTCTGCCATTTCCTCTGTAATGATCATCTGCGAGTCCCCAGTATTCCGGATCCTCTGCGGTAACGCCACCGATCATATGACCGGCTACGTCTGTGATCCGCTTTCCTAAAGCGATGATCTTTGGACTTGGATTTTGTCGCCTTTGTGATTCGCAGGCCACTCGTTGTACTTATTCATGTCCATGTCTATGCTCTCCTTTTCTCATTTCTTATTGTTTGTTTCTATTGTCTGCACCTGTGTGATGCTAAACATTCTCTTATGACTACTTATGTATGTTCTTCGCTCATGCCAAAATGCATCTCACGCAAGCCTTCGATTTCATCACAGATTTCCTGCAATCCACAGGAACCGCAGTCCATATTGACATCTTTTAACATATGGTCAATCGTTGCCGTGATCTGCTTGGTTTTTTGAGTCCATCCTGCAATCTGCCGTAATCAACTTTCGGATCTGTAACAAAGATGATCCTGACTGCCTCTACTTCCTTATGTAAATGCAACGCCCGAAGCATGGCATTGCCGATCGCCGTAAAATTCAGCCCTTCATTCAGTGCCTCTGCCTCCACGCGTACACTCTCCCTGTCATTAGAAGACGATACGCGCAGCATAAACCCTTTGGGATAGATATGGTAACGAAAATATCCGATATTCCGGATCGTATTGTATAACCGATCTCCCGTTCCGATACTGCCCTCTGCAACACGCACCAGTGCGATCCTCGCATATGGAGTATCCTCTGTGATCTCCGGCGATCTTTTCCTATAAGGATGATCTCATCTTCTGGAACGAAATCCTTCCCCGTCGTTACTAAGGTATTTCCTACGGCTGGAAGATTATGTCCTCCTAATTCATATGCCATATCCGACTGTAAAGATCATCATTGCTTTTTCCGGCATCCTGCCAGTCTCTGCTGACAGGGTCTGCCGCAGCACCGACCGGAAGGATGTGCGCATCCTGCTCCCCAAGGAAAGTCAGGATATCACGGATAATCTCATCGTAAAGTCTCATAGATGTGTATCTCTTTCTATCTTATCGTAATGCTTTTTGCATCAGCGGTTCGATTGCTGCTGTAAGCTTCATATCGAGATTAAAAAAGTAGACGATAAAACTCAAAACAAACAGACACACCAATACGATCGCAATGATCAAAATTACATGTAAAAATGTTGCCATATTAAACCGCTCCTTCCTTTGCCATTCCCTTTGGCGTGCAAACTCTGCTGCACCAAGCGCTCCCATAAGCTGTGGGTCGATCGGGGAGATCAATAACTTTCAAATTCAATACCTTTTCGATCGCTTCTTTTAAACCGTCGTTCTTTGCACATCCGCCTGTCAAAGTGATGGAATCCACGGCTCCCGCCTTCTTTGACATCACAAAACATCTTTTGCAACGGATAACTCAATACCTGCGGCGTCTCATCCATCGGCTTGCCCTCGCCTACTAAGGAGATGACCTCTGACTCCGCAAATACGGTACACTGTGCCGTGATCGGGATCACATTCTTTGCCTTTAAAGACAACTTGAAAATTCTGAAAGATCCATCTCAAATGCCTTTGCCATTGCCTCAAAGAAACGTCCGGTTCCTGCCGCACACTTATCGTTCATAGCAAAGTTTAAAACGGTTCCGTCAGCATCAATAGCAATTCCTTTTACGTCCTGTCCGCCGATATCTATAATTGCCTTAACATTCGGGTCTGCCACATGTACGCCCATCGCATGACAGGAAATCTCTGAGATATTCTCGTCTGCTGACGGTACCTTGTTACGTCCGTATCCGGTACCTACCAGATAAGCCAGATCCTCTGCTGAATTTAAATCCGGTACCTGTGCAACTGCCTTTTCAATGGATTCCTCACAGGAAAGGACCGCATTGATACGGCTGCGAAGTGTTACATCTGCCACCATCTTTCCTGTCTCATCGATGATGACACATTTTGTATAAGTTGATCCGGAATCACATCCGCCATAATATTTCATCTTGCTCCTCCTTTTTTTTACCATGAATGCTCGTCATGTAAAATCTCCAGTGACGGATCCAGTGGTTCTTCCTTAAATACAGTTCTCATATAACGATTGACCTGATCACGAACACCCTGACGGGATACGATCCAGGATCAAACAGATCGTGCGTTACCCAGATCAGATGAATGCCTTTTTTCTCTTGCCTTTTCCTCAAACTGACCATGCATGCCATTGAGTGCCTTACATGCCATATGTTCCCAGAGAATGACCGTATCGGCCCGGAACTCCTCGCAGAACTCCCAGAGCTCATCCAGAAGCACCCGGTAGCCTCCGTGAGTCCGATTTCGCATGATCATATTCTCAGTCAGCCATGCCATATCGTAATATGCTTTTTTTCACGGTTCTCCGGTGTATCTTCCTCTGCGATCATCTCGGTATTTACCATAGAAAGCATATCGGTCAGTGGAACAATACCCCAGCAGTTTAATATCCAAAGCAAAAGTCCATGTAAAAAATGCGACTGTACGCCCCATACGACGCACGGTGACGATATTCTTTTGCCATCATCATCTTGTCTTTGTATGCCTGATTTGCAAGTGCGGTAAGTTTTCGGTCTACATCGACAAATTCCGGCACCTTACCACAGATTGCCATATAGTTTGTCTCGGTATAAAGTGCAAGATTTGAACCAAAGATCTGCGGATAATCGGTCTTATTCATATCGAGCCATTCCATACGGTGTCTGGTGGACTCGTTGACACGTTTTGCACACTCAAAGTAATATTTCCAATCCCATTTCTCGCCTGTCTTTTCTTCGATAAATGCGATACAGTTCCTCGATCTCCTGTGCTGCGTAATCCTGTACGTCATCTTCTCTGTGGCGCAGCGGTGCTGCTAACTGGAAGATTGGTATACCATCTTCTAATTCCAGACGTTTTGCAATACCGCCATTACTCATAAGGGAACCGTCACAGGTTGTATTACACTGTACGGCACAGGCACCAAGGATCGGTGCATCATCATCAATGGAAACGCCAAGTTCTGCCTCCGGCATCGGACAGACATCACCGGCAAGTCCAAACTCCTGTGCCACATCGATATAATGCAGTGTCGCGTTCTGGTTCAAAAAGAACCGATACATAGGTAGATGGTGTCTCACGGGAAAGTCCCTTTAATGTAGGAAATCCCATCATAACGGCTGTCATTTCGTTTTCGTCTACAAGCACGACTTTCTTAGAGAACTCTTTATCATTGCCGATACGACGATCTCCGCGGAATAAGTTATCAAGAAGTTTTGCCACATCATAGACAACGAGATCCTGCTCTAAATGACACATACGAAGGTATGGTCCGCGAAGTCCCTGTGTATGTTTATCGACCATCATGGGAACTGCCAGATAGTTCGCCATCCAGCGATAGCGGAACATCGCTTTGATATTTCTAGGCTTGATGATAAAGCCAGCTAACTGCTTCATAATATAGAGCCAGCGTGGGTAATCATAAAAAGTATCCTTAAATCCACGCCACTCACGTCTGCTTCGTACTTTTCCATCGGTAAAAAATCTACCCAGCGCTTCTGCGCCTACTTCTTTGCCATTATTTCTTACCTCCTTGAATCTTCTTGATCTCAATGCTCTCTACGAATGCCTGCACGCGTGTGCGCATCTGACCGGAAGAGCCAATGGAATATGGACGATCCACGGCAAGTACCGGATAGCCATGCTCATCACGGAGAACGATCGTACCGATCATCCGCTCATATGCCCATGGATCACAGAACTTCATCTGTTCGTAAATAATACCGTCTGCGCCGTATTCTTTTGCAAAGATTCGCAACGTAATCGCGTCTGCCTGTCATCTTTGCCATATCCCAGTAACGTGGACACTGTGCTCTGCCCTGCACCTGACGACAGACCTGTTTTACAACATCTTCCTCGTCATTTAAGAGGATCTCATCACGTCCCGGCAAAGATCCGTAGCAAAACGGTCTGCACAGACATAAGCACCGGATTCCTCTACTAACCTGATCACATCCACATCGTCCACCTCGGAGCCGACAAAAACGACACGGGCACGATACTTGTCTGCCGCATCCGGCTCTCTCGTCTTGATCTCCTCTAATGTCTCACGGAGTTTATCTACGATCAGATGCTTTGGTGCCACATAACTTACCAGGGTAAGGATATGGAACTCATAGCCCGTTACGCGTGGATTCGCTTCTTTACGAAAATCACCGATCGCACGGATCAGGCGGCACACTTCGTTGTGCTGTTCTACGGCTGCACGGATAGCCTCATCCGATGTGTCGATCCCATATTTTTCTGCTAAAGGCTTTAAGATGTGGTTGCGACTGCAAAGTGTACATTTCTAATGCATTGTCATCATTCTTCTGTGGGATCTCCATATATTCCCAGAAAAATCCATCTTTTCCCTCTCCCATGGTTTTAAGCAGTTCCATATTCTCCACACAGCGGTTCATCATCGTACATCCGTCCGGTGTTACGATACCGTCCACAAAATTGTAACCGCCTTCAATGGCTCTTTCTAAAAGTGCTCTACTGTACTCACACAAAAAAACTTGTCATGTAATAAGTAGCCATCTCCATAGAGCCTGTACGCGGTGCACGCAGTCTGACGGAAAATATTCCCGGAAGATTTAAAAGTGGTTCCGGTACATTTTCGCAAGTCGTTGCGATACACTTAAGCCCCGCACTTTGTGCCTGACGCACAAGTTCGTTATTCGCATCTTCTAACAACTTTTCAAAATAATATAAGTGCTTTAAGTCTTTCACGCTTTCCCTCCTTTACGCTTCTAAAATTCCTATACCGATCAGGGCTTCTTTTGCTCCTCTGACGATCGCCGCATCATCATCTAAATAAAATACACTCTCTCCCTTGATGTCGAACTCTGCTAACGAGGCATCCGATAATATGTAGGAAAGTACCGGAATATCACCCACATCCATGTACTGTTTGACATCTAAATTGGGAAGTCGGTTTGCGATCACACCGACCTTATCGTACATCACAAGTTCATCTGCTACCTGTTTGATTGTCTGAACGACCTGCGTTCCTTTCTTAGAAGAGTCCGTGATCAGCATGAGGTGTGTCACTTTTTCCATCACACGTCGGTTGATCTGCTCAATTCCAGCCTCTCCGTCAATTACGATATAATCATAATTCTCTGCCAAAAGACCGATCACTTCTTTCAGATAACTGTTGATCTTTGCAATAGCAGCCTGCTGCCTCCGGTCTTCCGATCGCAATAAAAGAAAAGCCATCCATCTCGACAAGTGCGTCAAAAATACGATATCTGGCTTCTCCTAACAATTCAATTGCCGCCTTAGCGTTGCCGTCCTCTGCGTTTGCCACAACCTCTTTGCGAATATCGTCTACCGTGAGTTTCACGTCCACACCGAGTGCAGTAGACAATCCCACAGCCGGGTCTGCATCGATTGCAAGTATCCGCTTGTCGGGGTACGCTGCTACCAGAAGTTTGACCATAACTGCCGCAAAGCGAAGTCTTACCAACGCCACCCTTGCCTGCAACTGCAAGGATTTTGGCATCAATCTTGTCTTTATTCATTTGCCGTCTCCCCTTACTTATAAACATCTTTTTTACATTCGTTTATAAAATGTTTATATAAATTTTATCACATGTACATACTTTTTTCGACACAAAATGCCACGATCATATAAAAATGTCATGTTATACAAATATGGCATACAAACTTCATACACTATTACTACTTGACCCTTATCTTTCGTGCAGTGGTTCTAAAATAAACAGCAGTGGTATTTTTATTACTCCTACTCTTTTCCGTTTGCAATGACCGGTGTCGGTCTTCTTGTATCAAACACTTCTGCCGGCCGGATCATCTGGTCTAAGACCGTTGTCCGTCCCTGCGTTGCGGTATAGAGCAGATAGCCGTCCATATCAATCCGTCCCTGACGCACATTGTCTGCATTGATCTGTACCCAGTGTGGTTTCGAGCGGTCTACATTACAGAAAAAGTTATAACCGGCACTCTTATAATAGGCATACAGCGGATTGTCATTCGTATAAGGCTGCGGCCCTCCGATGTCATTTCCATGTGCAAAGATCAACGTGTCCACCGCTCCTACAATATTCTGTACATTCGCAACCCACTTCTCATTATCTGTCTTTAAACGTTCCACGGTCTTTCCTGTAACACTCAGATGTCCCCAGGTGTGGCTTGCAAACTCCCAGCCTTCCGCTTTTAGTGCATCAGCAATTTTTTTTGCTTTTTCAATCTCTTTCCCGGTTGTAATCAGGGTGTTCGTTCAGCCATGCAAGCTGATCCGGTTTTAAATGTTCTCTGACCTCGTAATCCGAATCTGTACGATAACCAAACACACCATTATATCCGGTCATGGCGATCATACCTCTTGCCCCTTTGTAGGCACCATCCGGGTGTTTCTTTAAGAATGTATTCAAACGTGGAACCACATCGTAATCTCCGATATGCTTCTTACCATCTGCTGTCTTATAAAGACACTTTACATCATTGTTGTCATCTAGGACCAGTCTTTCCGGAAATCCGGCAGGCTTATAGGAATGGTAATAACTCAGATCATCCACGGACAGAACGACCGCTTTTTATCCGGTGGCAGCATCAGATTCGTGTTTGGTGCAAAAGTTACGTTGCCATTTTCATCCTTTGTCTCAACTACCAGATCACGCAGTCTTACAAATACATATCCATTGTCATACATCTGCTGGGTAATGCGGTCAAATTCTTCCACGGTTGTCATCCACGCGTTCATGCCGTCCACTGCATTTTTTTCCCAATACGGATACGTTAAATGCACGATCCGTATCATTGATCAGGGAATGATAGAAAATGTGTGGCACTGCATTGACATCCACCGGAACACATGCTGCCTTTTGTTCTTCAAACTTTTGATCAGTTTTGTGATCTTCGTATTTTCTTTATAATTTTTACGGACTTTAAGAGATTGATTGCTCCGTCGTAATCATATCCCATCGCCAGCAGTTTTGCCTGCTCTATGTTCTTGTCCTTTTTCTTCGTTTTTTTTCTCTGATGCTTCCTGTGACTGTTCTGTCTTTGTATTTTCTTGAGAATTTCTAATGCTCTGTGGTATAACCTTTACAATGATCACGATCAGAACCAGTATTGAAATTCCAAGTACCATGGAAAGCATCGCCTTTTTTTCTTCCCATATCTTCCTCCGTTAGCATATATTTTTGTTGTTCTTATCAAGCCGCACCCTCTGCTGCCATATCTTCCATCAAATCTGTGATCGGATCACCTTTGGACTGGAATTCACAGGCATTAAATGGAATGCCCCCGGCTGCCTGCGACCAGATTCCCAACGTACGATCTACATAATATTTGTCAAAACCGGATGCTTTAAGCTCCTCCGGTGATAAATCTCTTGTCAGCTGATGCACGATCGTAGAAACCATCTCTAAATGTGCCAGCTCCTCGGTACCGATATCATTCAAAATTCCTGCAACCTCACGATAAGGCATCGTATAACGCTGTGAAATGTATCGCATGGAAGCTCCAAGCTCTCCATCCGGTCCACCGTACTGCGACATGATGACCTGTGCGATCTTCGGATTGGTCTGTTTGATATTTACCGGATATTGTAATCTCTTTTCATAATTCCACATAACTTAACACATGCCTCCTTCCCACGGCCAAGGCTGGGTTGCCCAGTCCCAGCGATCTCCTACTTTTGCACTGTCGATCGTAAGAGGACCATACTGGTCTGCATAGGCACGAAGTCCCTGTTTGCGTAGTTCTTTGTAGTGTTTTAAATAATTTAATGCTTCTTCGTCGTCAGGATGCGTATCCAGATAAAGGGTAATGTCATTGACGGCAAAGCTTACCATATTGATCCACTGTAACAACTGTTTCTGGCTCATCTGCTGATTCATCATCCCCGCATCCCCTTTCTTCCGTAAAACGGTTTATTTAATTCCGGAAAAATGGTTCCGACCTGAAGAGCACGGTCCGGCTCATAGGCATGCTCAAAATGCTGCCATGGTACATATGCCATTGCCAATGCAAAATCCTGACATGAGGACATATCGTAACGCTCACCGCATTCCCGTTGTCCCATATTGCTTCTATTGCAATTTCCCATAATGTTATTTCTCCTTATCTCTTTACTTACAAAATATGCATATTTTATTTTTTCGTGCATAAGAGAAATAACCCGTTTTGCAAACACACTTTAAGACTGGCTGCTTAAACTGTCAATGGAATCAATGATCTCTTTTAACTCCGGGACCATCTGCTTCTGACTTGTCCGCGATCTCTTCTACCTCTTTTCGCATATTCAGGATATTTTTCGTATTATACTCTATGTTCTCGGAGTTTCTGTCTCCTTTGCGATCAGATTATGCTGTACCTCGACCATTTCCTTGTCATTATAAATCGCTTCCGGATTGCCGGTCCATACCTTTGCATCATAGAGCTGATAATCTTTCAGTCTGCGTACCAAGCGGGAGTTATAGTAATCTAGTTCTTCGTTTGTCTGAAGATATTTTTCCTTTTCCCGCACTGCATCCTGATACTGCTCCCAGATATAGGTCAGTTCCTTCGAATTGTGTACATGGTATTTTTCACAGGCATAGTCGACTGCGTTCTTCGTATTGACATATTTAAACTTGATCTTATTCAAAAGGACGATCGCTCCGTTAATGTTTGCCTCGCAGCGTTTTAACTGATCGATATCCCGCTGCTGACGGAAATAGAGGAAAAATCCACCGATTGCTGCCGCGGATACCAGCAGCGTAAACATCAGCTTTGTGTCCACGTTTTTCACTCCCTGCAGGACTAAGATCAGCGCCATCAGTACAATAAATACGCCAAACAATACATAGGAAAAAAATCCTAAGATGATGCATCTCTTCCTTTACTTCTTCCATGCAGTACACCCACGCCTGTTTTTCTCCCTCTAAATAATTCATATCCCGGCGGATGGCTGCCTCATAGGCTTCATTTGCCTCTAATCTGCGGATGGCATCCGGTATCTCATCCTCTTCCTGCTGCATCTGAACGAACTGTGCGTCGGAAATCTTCTGGGCCGTATTTAAATACTGATCCCTTGCCTTATTGAGTTTGGCAACATTTCCTGCAACCTCATGCAGATCCTCCTGTGTTTCTTTTGAATATTGCGGATTTTCTGGATATCATTCAGATAGTCCGTGACAATGCGGTACTCAGACTTCGCCTCTTCTAACTCCCGGATCGCCTCAACGATCTCCTCACAGCGTCCGAGCATCTCATGCTCTGCCTGCCTCTTATATTCCGCACTGTCCGTATATGCACCCCGCGTATTCAAATGCTCTAACACATCTTCAATATTCTGTTTTGCTTCCGGCTGTTCTTTTTTGCTTTCTTTCTTCTTTTCCAAAATCTCATTGTTTCTTACCTGCCATACTTCTCATATTCCTGACGCCATTTATGGACGATCCCGTAAATTTCTGATTTTGTCTCTGCTTTTTATTTCTTCCTTTGTTCCTTTTTTTCATAAGCCTCATATAGGTTCCGGATCTTTTTTTACATTTTCATCCAAAGGAAGCTGCTCTTTTATCGCTTCTAATTCTCTTTCATACTCTTTGAGTTGTTCTGTACCGATCCTGTATTCTTTCGCCCGTTCGCTTTGTTTTTCTTTCTTATCTGCTAAGAACAGACAAAATAATTCTGACTTTTTGGAACTTGGGTTTGTATTCTTCTCATAAGCTGTTTTGTAACAATCTGCCGCCTGGGAAAACAGAAACAGATTTGCATAGGCGGTTCCTAAATTGTGGCTCACATCTCCTAAGAACGCCTCCTGTGTCTCTTCTGTCTGATTCTGTAAGATCCAACGATATTCCTCCATGGCGCAATGATATTTTTCACGCCGCAACAGACGGTCTGCACGCAGCTTATGCCTTGAAAGCTCGTCCTTTTCCTCTAACTGTCTGAAGATCTCCATGGCAGCCTGCTGTTCCGCCTCGGTCGCATAGCCGGTCTCCTCTAAAAGAATCCTTGCAAATTCATAAGAAGGCACCCCCTGTTCTAATGCCTCTTCTAATTTGCAAGCAAGTCCTTCCTCTTTGATCTCCGTTCTTACCCAGTCGCAGAATGTCCTTCCGACAAAGTCCATCTCCACAAATTCTGCATTGTGGATCAGATAATAGCTCATCTCCTCTAAGGAATATATATTTAAGGAAGCACTCTCTATATCATATGGTTTTTTGGCTAAAGCATGACTACAAAATAGTAATTGTCCCATCGGCTTCCTCCTCTAAAATTCCATCGTATACTTCCACACCTTTTCACTGGATGGAAATAACTCTCCAAATCCAAGGTCCTCTATCTCAATCTCCGCTTTTGTATCTCCTAACAGATGTACCGTGATCCCGATCCTTGTGGTCCGTGCCGGTCTTTTAGGCAGATCCGCAAGCTCTAAACTCTCTATTTTTGCCTCCCTGCCATATGGATGCTGTAACCACAGTTCCACGGTATCCGTACCGTCTAAGATCACCTCACAGCTATGCTCCTTTAAATACCAGTTCTCTCCGGCAGTTACAAGCGAATAGAATTCCAACTCCTGCTTCTTTCTTACCTTCAGACTGATGTTCATCTTGAACTCACTGTCTCCTAAATACACATATTCCCTGCTCTGTCTCTTTTTTTTTGAAATGCCACAAAACAGGCACCTAAAGAATAGAGATTTTTTCCTAAAAATGCTCTTCTTCCACGGCAGATATATTTTAATGACTCCTGCATCCATCTGCCGTCAAACATACTTCCGACAAAATAAACCGTCGAAACCAAGCGGTTCTCAAATGCCTGCTGTGCCATGCTTAAAAATGCTGTATCTTTGTCATCCCCCAGCATGCCCAGTCTTTTCTTCTATCGTAACCACATGGTTTCGTCCGTTTTTCTTTTTTCTAAACCATAATATACCATTCCGTCACTGCTGCCATCAAATAATCCTGCCTGATGGTTCTGAAGTTTTTCCTCCTGATTGCAATGATAAAAACAAAAACACTCTTTATAATCCACAACCTCAAACTGTTCTTCGGACAATTCTAATTCCTGCCGCACCCGGTCTAACAGGCGGACACATTCTTCCGTGACGGTCTGCACCGCAAAGACCAGACGTTCTAGTTTCCGTTCCCTGTCGAGTTTATTCGGGATGGATAAGATTTTTTATAAATAAAAGGAACAGATCCTCCGCCGGATACTCTCTGCCCTCTACCGTTATCCTGTTTTTATTTAGTGCCTGCCGGAACAGATTCTCTGCTTTCGTTCCCTGTCCTGCCTCTGCTAAACGCTCTGCATCTTTACCGTAAACCCATTGTCCGATACCATGGCGTTTTGCAACCACCAGTGGCAGACTGTATTCAGAGCTTCCTGCTACAAAACTGACCGTTGCAGGACGTTCCATACCCGGATGAAAGTAACTGAGCATTGCCGACTCTTCTTTCAGATCAATACCAATATATAATTTGTCCAAAAGTCTCTCACTCATAACTTTCTCCTTTATAGAACCTCAAAGAGTCTCTTACAGAGCTGTTGCTGCTCTTCGTATTCTATCATCATTTCTTTTGTCTTTTTTGATATCCTCTTCGAGAATGGTCTGTGCGATCAGCTGATTTAAAAGCGTATACCGACTCTTGTCCTGTTCTTCACATACCATGCTTCCCGTAATCTGATTGCTTTCTAATATCTGTTCTTTTTTTTCCCGCATCTGACTGACGTAATATTGGATATTTTCACCAAAAAACAGTAAGAAATCACTGATAAAAATCCCACCATAGGCTTCTTTCATTTCCATGGTACGGTATTCATCATGTTCCCCGCTCCGATAGTGTAAAAAGACACGATTTCCTCTCCGATTCTGATACTCTATAAATACCTTATCATAAAAACCATATTTTTGCTGTAAAAAGACAGGAAATCTTCGATAAAATGAAAAATAAATCTTTTCTGCCGTAAAATCTGCCAGATAGGTATCTAACAGTTCCATGTATTCTTCCTGCTTATCTTTATGGGATGCAAGATATTTTAAAATTGCCAAACGGCACACCGGTATCTGTTTTTCTTCCGGTCGTTCCACCAGATGTCTGAAGAATCGTTCGCTGATCACCATATGTTCTACAAAGTATGCCTGTGAAAAATAGTTCAGATAGGCATCTTTTACGATCTCTTTTCCACCATTTCTACAATAGCTTTCAAAAATTTCTTCCGTATACTCCATATACTCCGTAGAATACAGCAGCTGGATCAAAATATGTTCTTCTAAACCATAAGTCTCAATCCCAAACTGTTTTGCTGCCTGCCGATCTCTCCTAGTCGTTTTGTCGAACCATCATAATTCTCACACAGATATTTCAGGATAGCTTCGTCATATTTTCCACCAAAAAGGCTTCTGCACAAAGATATACCAGGAATTCTTCGTCTGCATACTCCTCTTTTCCTGCCATGCTTCCGGCAACTGCGGCTAACCGCACGGCATCGATTTCTTCAATGCCATATCGCTGCAGCCATGCATATGCCTCCCTGATAAGCATGTCTGTCGACTAAAAGCTCTACCATATATTTTCTCGCACTCTGATTCAGCATTGACGGATTGATCCGTTTTAAATACTCTCTGATATCTAAATTTACCTGATTGACCTGATGCAGCCTTATGATCTCCGGGAACAGATAGGTTCTGTATTCCTCACTGACCGAATCCATGCGTAAGAATCTGCGCAGAAGTTCTAACTCCTTTTCATCTAATTCCTCATGGAATGGTTTTTGTCTAACTGATAAATAAAAACGATTCACACTCCGGTGCCTGCTCCATGCATTTTTTTATAAATCTGCCGGGACGCATCAATTTTTCTAACTGATACTCCATACCGGAGGCATAACGGTTTCCTTTCCGATCCTCTAAAAGAATGACATAATCGGAAGAATAGATGGGAAAATATGCAGTTCCGTTCTGGATCGATACCGAAAAGCCATCTTTTAACTGTCTGTGCACTACATAAAGACGAACGGCGTCTTTATCAAAGCAAGTCAGCTTATGATAAAACAACAACTGCCCTAATGCCTTTGCCGTCTCGTTTTGTATCATATTTTCCGTTAAAAATGTATCATAGATAACCGCAAGATTATCATCCATATGCCGCTCTAAGATCTGTTCTAAGGCAAAACGCTCCATGGTTCTTTCATAACTTGCGTAGACAGACGGCTGACTTTCTTTATTTGCAATAATATTGACATAGAGTGCCGCTTTTGTGCATACGGAAGACTGCTGTGATAACGGAAATACATCTGTACCATCTTAGGTACCTGACGCACTTCCCTTTGCATCCATCGAATAGACAAAGGCTTCATATAAACCTGCTAAACGCAGATCTGCGGTAATTCCCTTTCATACCAGTGATGATATAGCGTATCGTATTTCTGTCCCTTGATCAGATAGGCACAGATCACGGTCAGCAGTTCCTCTTGCGGATAGATCTCATAGCAGCCGCAAAAAGAATCTTATAGACCCGCTCCTCATAGGTACGTAGATCTCCTGCTAAATGGGTCACCTGTATGACAAGCTCTTTTGTGATTGCATGCTTCCTGCATGCCCAGAGCAGCAGACGGCATTCAAACTCGCCCATCTCCGTCATAATATACGGTTCTTTTTCAAGCAGCAGATATGCCTCTAAATAAAAATACGGACTGGTGCATCCGCCCATGACCTGTTCTCTTATGGCATAGTATTTTAATGCTGCATTCTTTGCATAATCTCCCCGTAAAAATAATAAGATCCACACCAGACGCATATCTTTGTTATGCACCCTGCAGATGTCTTCCACGTTCTTTAACACCTTATCTGCATAACTGTCCTCGCGGATCAAAAAAGGGTGGTCAGATAGAGGTAATATGCCCACGCTACGCTCTTTGTGTCCGTGATCGTTTTCTTCTTTTCATCTAATATCCACTCGGCTTCCTGTCTCTGCCGGTTGATAAGTAGCACCTGTGCCTTCATCAGGCCATACCAATGTTCACTCGGAAAAGCAGCAATGAAATGGTCGAGGATTTCATTCGATCCCATTACCCACTCTCCTAATGTCATCTGTTTTAACCGGAAACGGATATAGCTTTCCGTCAGTCTGCACTTCATTTTGGAAAGTTCCGTATGTTCTTCCCGCTTTTCCGGCACAGCTTCCTCTCCGATATGAGATTTTGTTGCTTTTTCTCTCTCATTACAGTTATAATAGATTATAAACTATTTAAAACACACATGCAACTTTCTTTCCGTTGTATTTTAACAGGAGGTCTTTTTCATGATAACACCAAAAGAACATTTTCACGGAAGTGATTTAGAGAAAATAGAAGCCGTTTACGGTATCAAAAAAGAGGATATTACAAGCTTTTCCGCCAATGTCAATCCCTTTAGGCGTATCTCCGCTGCTGCGAAGTACTTTGGCTTCCCATATTGATGCCATTACATCCTACCCGGACCGGGAATATACTTCTTTAAGAGAATGTATTGCTTCCTATACCGGCACCGATGCCAGCCAGGTCATTGTAGGAAATGGCTCCACGGAATTAATCTCTCTTTTTATTCAGATTGAGCATCCGAAAAAAGCCATGATTCTCGGTCCGACTTATTCGGAATATGAGCGCGAAATTTCCTTAGGCGGCGGTACTACACTCTACTATCCACTCCGGGAAAAGGATGATTTCGTCCTTGATGTGGATGATTTTACCGCTCACTTAAATGAAAGCATCGACCTTTTAGTACTCTGCAATCCCAATAACCCTACCTCATCCTGCATCAACCGGACGGATATGCGCCGGATTTTAGATATCTGCAAGCAATATGATATCTTTGTCATGGTCGATGAGACTTATGTGGAATTTGCCGATAACATGGATGAAATTACCGCAGTTCCACTGACCCACTACTATAACAATATTATTATCCTGCGTGGAACATCCAAATTCTTTGCTGCTCCGGGGCTCCGCCTTGGCTACGCTATCAGCGGCAATCAGGATTTAATCAAATCCATCAATACCAGAAAAAATCCATGGACCATTAACTGTTAGGTCCGAACGGAAGTGGTAAGACCACACTGATCAAAAATTTTAAACGGTTTACTGACTCCGTCAGCCGGCGAAGTCTATATCAAGGAGGCTCCGGTGGGTACGGAATCGAAAAAAAGTGATCTCCTATCTGCCTGACCACACCTATCTTGGTGGCGGTATGCGGGTAAATGAGATCATCGACTTTTTAAAGATTTTTATGAGGACTTTGAGCCGGAACGTGCCTATGATATGTTAGAAAAGCTGCAGATCGATCCAAAGCAGAAATTAAAGACGATGTCTAAAGGTACCAAGGAAAAGGTTCAGCTCATTTTAGTGATGTCACGCCGTGCAGACCTCTATATCTTAGATGAACCGATTGCCGGAGTAGACCCTGCTGCAAGAGATTATATTTTAAATACTATCATCACGAACTATGATGAGCATGCAAGTATTCTGATCTCCACACACCTGATCGCCGATATTGAAAATATTTTTAGATCAGGTTATCTTTATTAAAAACGGACAAATTGTAAAGGACGCTTCCGTTGAATCCATTCGCGAAGAGGAAGGCATGTCCATTGACGCACTGTTCAGGGAGGTATTCAGATGTTAGGAAAATTAATGAAACATGAATTTAAAACAACTTCAAAGGTCATCCTGCCACTCTATCTGATTCTTGTGGTTTTGACCATTTTTGCAAGAATATTTGCACAGTCACTTTTACGCCAGAGAATTCTAACATCGACTCCATCGGCTTTGGACTCTTTGGCGGACTGAGTGTAATCCTCTACATCTTAGGATTGTTTGCTGTCAGCATTGCATCCTTTATCTATCTGTTGGTACGTTTTTATAAGAACCTGTTTGGTGATGAAGGCTATCTAATGCATACACTTCCGGTAACTTCCTGGGAGCTGTTAAGCAGTAAGCTGCTCGTCGCATTTATCTGGAACCTTGTGGAATCGCTGTTGATTGCTTTCAGTATCTTTTGTATTTTTTTTGCAAATCACTATGTCTTTGATGCAATAAGCAATTACTTTGCATCTTTTGGCGGTTTTGATGGAATGGTCTATTACTATACCGGTATGCATACAGGTACTTTCTGGCTTTCCCTGATCGCCTTTATACTGGTTTCCTCGTTTTACGGTCTCCTGCTTCCATATGCAAGTATCTGTATCGGACAGCTTTGGCAGAAACATCGGTTAGCCGGCTCTTTTTAACTTATTTTCTGATCAATATCCTAACCCAGATCATCCGCACTATTTATGTCGGACTGACCGGAAATGAAGATGCGATCACACATGCACAGAATTATATTCCGACAGCAACCTATGGCTTTATTATTATGGTATTAAATCTGGTGCTTAGTATTGTCTTTTTCTTCCTGTGTGGGTATATTATGAAGAAAAAGGTGAATCTGGAGTAAGGGCAGACCTTCAAGACATTTAAGCTATTCAGATATTTTGAAATAGTATGTAGAAAGTCCGTTGTATCTATAATCTATATATGGATATGGCGGATTTTTTTTTGAATACTTTAGATTTACTCTTAGATTGTTAATAAAATAACACTTGAATTTTGACTTACTGATATTGTCTTGATTTTTAGATAATACTGACATTTTGAACAAAAAACCTTTTTTTACATTTTTCCAAGGAATTCCTCTATGGAATCTGCTTTTGCTGCTGCCTTATGCCATCTGCTTAAAATCTCAGAATTCCTTTCGCTTAAGATTTTTTCTTTGATCTCATCCGGAACTGTACCTATTATATCCTGTCACTGTGAAAATGACAAGAAAAAAGAAGCCGATATCTTATTGTTTTCTAATAAAAATATCGGCTTCCTTTGTAAATATCACTATATCGATATGAACTCTCTTAATGTTCACTTCGTTGTACTTCTGACAGTCTTATTTCCGGCTCAGGTACTCGTCAATGCCCTTTGCAGCAGCTTTTCCTGCTCCCATGGCAAGGATTACGGTTGCGGCTCCGGTTACAGCATCTCCACCGGCATATACACCCTCTTTGGTGGTCTTACCGTTGTTTTCATCTGCAACGATACACTGCCATTTGTTTACATCTAATCCTTCTGTTGTAGAAGAGATCAATGGATTTGGTGAAGTACCAAGTGACATGATCACCGTATCTAACTCTAAATCAAATTCAGAGCCTTTGATCTCTACCGGTCTTCTTCTTCCGGAAGCATCCGGTTCTCCTAACTCCATCTTCACACAGGTCATACCTTTTACCCAGCCATTCTCATCCACTAAGATTTCCTTTGGATTTGTCAGCAGGTCAAAAATGATGCCCTCTTCTTTTGCATGATGTACTTCTTCGACTCTGGCAGGAAGTTCTTCTTCACTTCTTCTATATACAATATGAACCTCTGCGCCAAGTCTCAGTGCTGTTCTTGCAGCATCCATTGCAACGTTACCGTCGCCGACTACGGCAACCTTTTGCCTTTCATGATCGGTGTATCATACTCATCTTTGAAAGCCTTCATCAGGTTATTTCTCGTTAAAAATTCATTTGCGGAAAAGACACCGTTTGCCTGCTCGCCAGGAATGCCCATGAATTTCGGAAGTCCTGCACCGGAACCGATAAATACAGCTTCAAAACCTTCTTCGTCCATCAGTTCATCGATCGTTGTAGACTTACCGATTACGACATTGGTCTCAATCTTAACGCCAAGTGATTTGACGTTTTCAATCTCTTTTGCCACAACTGCACTCTTTGGCAGACGGAATTCAGGGATACCATAGATCAGAACACCACCTGCTTCGTGAAGTGCTTCAAAGATCGTTACATCATATCCCATCTTTGCAAGGTCACCGGCACAGGTCAGTCCGGCAGGACCGGAACCGATCACTGCTACCTTGTGGTTTTTTTTTTTTTTTTGCCGGCTCAGGTTTTACATTATTTTCTCTTGCCCAGTCAGCTACAAAACGCTCTAATTTTCCAATAGAGATCGGCTCACCCTTGATGCCACGGATACATCTTCCCTCACACTGGCTCTCCTGCGGACATACACGGCCGCAGACTGCCGGAAGTGCGGAGGATTCACTGATCACTTTGTAAGCCTCTTCAAATTTTTCCTTCTTTTACTTCTGCGATAAATCCCGGAATATTGATGGATACCGGACAGCCTTCGATACATTTTGCATTCTTACAGCCGATGCAGCGGAAGCCTCTTCTACAGCCTCGTCCTTGTTATATCCCAAACATACTTCTTCAAAGTTGGTTGCTCTTACCTTTGGTTCCTGCTCTCTGACAGGGACTTTCTTTAATACATCCATTATTTATCTCCTCCACAGTGTCCACATCCGCCGTGATGTGTTGCACCTTCCTGTAATTTCAACATTGCTCTTCCCTCTTCGGTCTTATACATCTGCTGTCTTCTCATCGCCTGATCAAAATCAACCAGATGTCCGTCGAACTCCGGTCCGTCTACACATGCAAATTTCACCTTATCTCCTACTGTTACACGACAGGCACCACACATACCTGTTCCGTCCACCATGATAGGGTTCATGGAAACAATGGTTGGAATCTCTAATTTCTTTGTTAAAAGACAGGCAAATTTCATCATGATCATCGGTCCGATTGCAACACAGACATCATAAGTATTGCCGTCTTTTACTAAATCTTCAATTACGGTCGTAACCATTCCGGAACGTCCGTAACTTCCATCATCCGTTGTTACATAGAGATTTCCGGCAACTGCCTCCATCTCTTTTTCTAAAATCAACATATCTTTGGTCTTAGAACCAACGATCACGTCTACATCTATTCCATTTTCGTGCATCCACTTCACCTGTGGATAAACCGGTGCTGCTCCTACACCACCAGCCACGAATAAAATCTTTTTCTTCTTTAAATCTTCGATCTCTTCTGAACAGAACTCAGAAGCACATCCGAGCGGTCCTACGAAATCGCGGAAAGAATCTCCAACCTCTAATCCGGTCATACGCTGTGTAGAAGCTCCAACCACCTGGAATACAATGGTAATTGTTCCTGCTTCCCTGTCATAATCGCAGATTGTCAGCGGGATACGCTCGCCTTCTTCGTCTATTTTTACAATTATAAACTGTCCCGGCATACAGGTCTTTGCCACTCTTTCGGCTTTGACATCCATAAGAAAAATCTTATCTGCCAGTTGTTCCTTTTTTACTATTGGATACATCGTTATCCTCCCATCTCATTGTTTTTGCTGCTCGCTAAGCATACCTACCTGTTAATGATACTAAATTTTCAATTATTTCGCAATATCTCTGCAAAAAAAGTCTAAAAACATCCTATGTACTCTGATCTTTTAGTCAAAAAGACCCTTCGCTTTTAACTCTGCATAATCCATCCCCAGTTGTTCTATCACTTCTTTGGTATGATAGCCGGCCGGATAACCGGCAAACTTATATTCACACGGACATTCACTCAGTTTGACTGCCGTTGCAAGCTGTTTGACACTTACGTCTTCATGAAGCGGCAGTTTTACATCCACTACCATCTCACGTTCTTTTACCTGCTCATCCTCTAAAAGTGCTTCTTTTAAATTCAAGACCGGTTGTACGCAGGCATCATAATGAGAGAATACTTCTACCCATTCATCTCTTGTCTTCTTCTTTAAAATGCCACGGATCTCTGCTTTTACTTCATCGATATTTGGCGGATATACCGTTCCTTCTATTAAGTCCTCACGTCCGATCGCCGTGCAGAATCTGCTCCAAAATTGTGGTTCTAAGGAACCGACGCTTAGATATTCACCGTCTTTTGTCTCATAAAAATCATAGATGCAGCCACCATTGAGACGTTCTCCCTCACGCTTAGGTTCTTTCCCGGAAACTAAAAATCCGGCACCGTCTAAGCTGTTAAACGGCACACAGCCGTCCATCATTGCCACATCTATGTATTGTCCTTTTCCTGTATTTTTCCGATAATTGACCGCTGCTAAAATACCGATCACGGAATTCATAGAACCGACTGCAATATCTGCAATCTGAAAATTCATCAGGGAAGGTCCTGATTCCCTGCGCCCTGCCTGTGAAAATAATGCCGCTTCTTGACATATAGTTGATATCATGTCCTGCCGCATCCCGCAGTGGTCCTGTCTGTCCGTATCCGGTCAATGAGCAGTGATCAGTTTCGATTGACTGCTTTTAAATCCTCGTAGCCGAGTCCTAATTTTTCCATAACACCGGGGCGAAACTGCTCTAGCACAATGTCATATTCTTTGACAAGTTCTTTTACAACCGCCTTTCCTCCCCGGTTTTTAAGTTCAAAAACATGGTCTTTTTTATTTCTTCCAAGCCATGCCTGTGATGCAGACACTCCGGTATCCCCGATAAACGGCGGATAGTCCAATACGATATCCGGTCTGCTCGCAGAGCTGATCTTCAACACCTCTGCCCCATATCCGCTAACATCAATGTTGCGTATGGTCCCGGTAATAAGGTAGAAAAATCCAAAATTTTCAAATCATCCAGTGAACCCATTGTTTATTCCCTCTCGTTCTCTTTTCTAATTACCACATTCAATACGATCCGGTTAAATGTTTCTAAGATGTCATCGACTTTCATCTTTGCTTTTTCTTCGCCTGCCTTATCGATAATGGCATTTCCCTGATGCATCATGATCAGACGGTCTCCATATTCTACGGCATAACGCAGATTGTGTGTGACCATGATCGTTGTTACTTTTTTTCTCTTTTACAATCTTATCGGTCAACTCCATGATGATCTCTGCGGTCTTTGGATCAAGTGCCGCTGTATGCTCATCTAAGATCAGAAATTCAATCGGGTTCATGGTTGCCATCAAAGGGCAAGGGTCTGACGCTGACCTCCGGAAAGCGAACCGACTTTTGTCTCCATCTGATTTTCCAATCCAAGATTTAAATCTCTTAACATTTCACGGTAATGCTCTGCTCTTGCTTTGTTCACGCCTCTTCCTAATCCATAACCTTTTCCCCTTGTTATCGGCTATGGACATATTCTCAAGGATGGTCATGCTTGGACAGGTTCCTTTGGATGGATCCTGATACACTCTTCCGATCCTTCTGTGACGGATATAGTCTTTCTGATTGACGATGTCTGTTCCACTGACTAAGATTGAACCGGAATCCACCGGGATCGTTCCGCAAATGATATTGAGCATAGAGGTCTTACCGGAGCCGTTACTTCCGACGACTGATAGAAATTCACCATCCTGTATGGTCAGATTGAAATTTTCAAACAGGCAGAGTTCGTTGACAGTGCCCGGATTATAGTTTTTATTGATATTTTTTTAACTCAAGCATTGTTCTTCACCTTCTTCTTTCTGTCCATGCTGACTACTAAAATGATTAAAAACAGGACTGCTGTGACCAGTTTTTAAGTCTGTGGACTGTAAACCAAAGCTGATCGCCAATGCCACACATGCTTTATAGATAATGGAACCGATCACAACACTGGTGGTCACCCGGAAAAATGTCACTTTTTAAAGAGACTTGTTCCGACGATCACGCTTGCCAAACCAATGACAACGGTTCCTGTTCCCATGGAAACATCGAAATATCTCTGCTGCTGGGTATAAATACATCCGCTTAAGGTTACCAATCCGTTAGAAATTGCAAGTCCTGCAATTTTTACCAAGCCCTTATCGACTCCCATGGATGTTACAATGGTGTCATTATCTCCTACTGCCCTTAGTAAAAAATCCGGCTTTTGTACTCATATACCAGTCCAGTAAATATTTCATCACTAAGGTAATGATAAGAATAATGACAACGGTTGAAAACTGTGCTGCGTTTCCTTTAAAAATGCTGTTGACCAGATCGTTATCAAATATTGTTTTTCTGTGTATGATCGGCAGGTTTGCACGTCCTGCTATCCTTAAATTGACGGTATACAATGCGGTCATCATAATGATTCCCGACAATAAATCCCGCACCTTTAATTTGACATGGATGACTCCGGTCAGAACTCCTACGACTGCTCCTGCTGCAAAGGACACCACCAATGCGATCAGTGGATGAACTCCTTTGGTGATCATAACAGCCGTAATGGCAGCTCCCAGTGGGAAGCTGCCGTCTACGGTCAAGTCCGGAAAATCCAGAATTTTATATGTGATATATACTCCTAATGCCATGATCGCATAGATCATGCCCTGTTCTAATACACTCAATACCAGTGCCACGTTGTTACCTCCAAGTTTTCCGTCTGTATTTTTTATTCTACGGTAATCTCCGTAAATGTTTCTGCTGCATCAGCAATGTAATCTTTGTCTAACTCCATACCAATTTTATCTGCTGCTTCTGTGTTGACATAGAGTGCGGAATCTGCTGTTTTGATGTATTCTGTGTCTTTGCAGTTGCTTCACCTTTTAAGATCTTTTGCTGCCATAGCACCTGTATTTTTTCCAAGTTCAAAATAGTCAATTCCCATTGCTGCCACACATCCGGCTTTTTACCTGCTCGATCTCACTTCCGAATACCGGAATTTTCTTGCTGTTGGCTTTTTCAATCACGGTCTGAAGTGCCTGTACTACGGTGTTGTCTGTCAGGTTGCAGATACAATCCACTTTTCCTACTAAATCCGCTGCTGCCATATCTACATCTGCAAGGGTGTTGATTCCTGTGTCTACGATTTCAAATCCATATTTATCTGATACTTTTTTGTACTCTTTGATGGTGCTGACGGAGTTTGCTTCGCTAGTGGTGTAAAGGATTCCGATCTTCTTTGCATCCGGGAGCATCTTACGGATCATTTTTAACTGCTCATCTACCGGAAGAAGGTCACAGGAACCTGTGATGTTTCCTGCGTTGCTGCCATCCTCTTTTTGCAAGTCCTGCTCCGACCGGATCGGATACTGCGGTATATACGACCGGAATGTCTGCACTCATTGCCGCATTATAAGCACTCATGGCACTTGGTGTTGCGATCGCGCAGATCAGATCTACTTTCTTTGACACATAGCTGTCTGCAATGGTTCCGGCTGTTCCTGTATCTGCCTGTGCATTGTCGTAATTCACTTTTAAGTTCTTTCCTTCTTCGATGCCTGCTTCTTTTAAGCCCTCTAAGAATCCTTCACGGCAGTTATCTATGAGCCATGCTCCGCAAACTGGGAAATTCCGATGGTATAGGAATCTTTGCTTTCTGTTTCTGTACTCTTTGTGTCTTTTTGTGGATGTCTCTTTTGTGCTGCTTCCGCATCCTGCTAACATTCCTGTTACAAATACCATACTCATTACGACTGCTAATAATTTTTTCTTCATTTTTCTTACCTCTTTCTTTCTGCCTTCTGGCTGTTGTTGATCCAGAACAAACGCAGATACAAGTTCGCCGATTTTTATGGGTTTTGATTTTATGGATTCCGCTTTCACATAGGGATGTTATCCTGTCATTACAAAAAAATCCGATGTGCTTACGCACTTCCTTTCAGAAGCAGAAGGATGTTGCAGATAAATCTGCCCATCTTTCCGCTTCTGAAAGAACCTTCGGTATCGGATTTTTGCAATTTCTAAGATACAAAAAAACCGCCTCAAGCATTTGCTTGAGACGGTAATATTATCATATTATCGCGGTACCACTCAAATTGACGAATTGTCCTCTCTTTCACATACTATCATACATGCCTCATTGATAACGGGTTTGGTTCCCGGCTCACCCTACTATGTATTACGCTTCAGGCTGCCCTCAAAAAGTCCATTCAACGAATACCGCCATACTGCAATCCCACCACCTGCAGCTCTCTGTGACTTTGGTCTAACGTCTACTACTCTTTTTCAACGGTTTGTTCTATCTGATGTCTAGATTAATACTTTATGAGGCATTTGTCAACCGCTTTTTTGATTTTTTACTTCTTACTTTTTTTACACCTGAAAATGCTTCATGCTTCCCTCTAACTCATCCGCAATATTTTTAAGCCTTCCATACTGCCGGATACTATATCAAAATTCTCTGTTGCGGTATTGGCTGCCGTACATACTTCCTGCGTAGTGGCTGCATTCTGTTTTGCAATTTCTGAAAGTTCTGACACGGTCTCTACGATTTCTTTTCTTGCCCCATCTAAATACTCTACGCTGTCTGCGATTACCTGCATTCCTTCTATGGATTCTAAAATTCTCTTCATAACCGCTTCTGTCATTGTCTCGGTCTCTTTGATATGTTCGGTCTGTGCCTCTATCGTCGTTGTAACTTTTCCCATGGTCTCTACTGCACGATCAGAGTTCTCCGTAAGCTGCTGTAAAATATCAGAGATATTCTGACTCGACTCATTGGACTTGCTTGCTAACTGCTGGATTTCTGTAGCAACGACCGCAAAGCCTTTTCCACTTTCTCCTGCTCTTGCAGCTTCAATGCTCGCATTGAGACTTAACAGGTTTGTCTGTGAAGCAATGGATGCAATGATTTCCGTTGCTTCTTTGATCTGTACTACCGATTCATTTGTCTTTGCTGTCTGTGCTTCGATCTCCTGTATCAGTTCCTGCACTTCTTTATTGCTTTCAAGCAGTTCCCGGATGGTTTCCACATTCTGTTTCTCTGCACAGGACATGGCATCTGCATTCTGCTGCATCTGTTCCATCTCCTCTGTGGTCCGCTCAATTTTTTTCACCCATACTATGTACATTCTTTGCCGCTTTGTCAGAAATCTCTGCCTGCGTTGCCGCACTTTGCATGATGCTGTCAATCGCTCCCTCTACCTGCCGCATAGAAGTTGTGGTCTCTCTTGCCGTCTCGCCCAGTTCGCCGGATGCCATCAGCACCGCCTCTGCATTTCCTGCAATCTTCGCAATACTTTTGATCATTTCCTCCTGCAGGCTGCTGATCGCCTTTGATAAGTCTCCGAGTTCATCCTGCCTTTTATCAACTTTGTATCCATTTCATTTTTCAGATTACCGGAGGACACGGACTGTACCATATTGATTCCTTTTTTCAATGCTCTTGAAAAATTAAAAGCAAACACTGCTGCCACTGCGATACAGAGCAACATTACAATCAGTACCACTAAGATCACGGTATTGATGATCTTATTGATCGCGGAATCCTTCTGTGCCTTATTTGCTCCCACAAAAATTATTCCGACCGGTTTTTGCTGTCTCCCTGATAAACCGGAACATAGTAACCATAGTGAAGCGTGCCGTCTATGGACACAGAATCACTGAAATATTCTTTTCCCTTTTCTAAGACTTCTTTTTGGATGGTCTCTCCTGCTGGGGAACCTAAGATACGGTCTCCCTTTTTATCCTTTGCAGAGGTCATGATCCTGTCTTTTCCATAGAAAAAAGTCACTTCTAATCCTGTCTTTTCTTTGATACTGTCCACAAGACTTTCCGACTTGGAAATATTGTAGCTTCCTTTCCATATTTCTCCGTTTTCCGTCTTAATATAATCCCCTGAATTCTGGTCATACGCTGCAAACGTAGATGTTGCCGCACTCTGCAATGCATCTTTAATCTCTTTTAGCAGAGAATCCCTGACAATGGTCTGTGCTATAAAGATAACCATCAGTCCCAATACTAAGACCGGAAGAACCCCAAGCATTAAAATCTTCTTTTTTAAGTCAAATCTTATCTGTCTTTTATTTGTCTTTTTCCATCCGTATCTCTCCTACTCTACAATCTTCACGTTTTTATAGTACCAATTGATACCTCCCGTGATGGTATCATCGTCTAGTGTCTTACCTTTCTTTCCAATTGTATCCCCTGTATTGGTTTCAATCTTTCCATCAAAGACATTGCATTTTCCGGATAAAATCTCTGCCCTTGCCTCATCTACTTTTTTCCTGTGTTCCATCGGCACAAAAAATCTGCCAAGTCCGTAATGTCCACCAATCCTTCTGCCATACCACCATAATAATTCTTTCCATCATAGGTACCATCTATGATACTCTGTACCTCGGAAGTATAATATGCACTCCAGTTCCATATTACACTGCACAGGCAGGCATCCGGTGTCTCTTTTTCGCATATCAGAGTTGTATCCGATTCCATAGACTCCTGCATCCTGTGCCGTTGTCTGTGGATACGGTGTATCGCAATGCTGTGCCATGACACACAGCCCATATCTAAAGCTGCAGGGATGCCGCTTTTTTTCTGCCTCCGGTGCATACCAGCTATGTGTGATCTTTACATATACTTCTGCATCCGGGTTTACCGATGCGATTCCCATTGCAAAGGCATCAATCCCTCCTGTCACTTCTGAATTCGAGGAATCCTGTGCCGCCACATAACCGATCTTATTGGTCTTTGTATTCATTCCGGCAACAATCCCGCTTAAGTATCTCGCCTGATAGATGCGTCCGAAATAGTTCGTAAAATTTTTTCCGTTGCTCTTATAACCGGTTCCATGGCAAAAATAAATGTCCGGATACTCTTCTGCCATCTGTTCCATCACATCCATGTAGCCCCAGCTTGTACCGAAGATAATATTGCAGCCTTCGTCTATGCACTCCTGTATTGCCTTTTTGTGTTGCCAGCGCATCAGTATCATCTACATTGTTCTTTCTTACGATCTGTTCATCTGATAATCCGAGATTCTTCTGCATTCCCTGGATTCCCAGTTCATGTGTATAAAGTGTAACCGCTGCCCTCTGCCGGGTCGGACAAATGGACTACACCTACTTTAATCTTGTCCTTTGCTATCCCTTCTGATGTCTTTTTTCGCACTATCTGTCTTTTTCACTCTTCACATTATTGGTTGCATAATCATCCGGTTCTTTTTTCGACTGTCCGCATCCGGCTAACATAGCCACCATGCATACGAACAGAATCATGATAAATTTACTTTTTTCTTCTCATCAGTACCTCCTTTTTTTTTTCTAATCCTATAAATCCAATCTCATAGCCACTTCTACCGCCTGCTGCCGGTTTTGTACCTTGAGCTTTTTAAAAATGTTTGCCGTATGAAATTTTACGGTTCCCACTTTCTTGTCTAATTCCTCTGCGATCATATCATTGCTCATGCCTCTTGCCATCAGGCGTAAGACCTCTGCTTCTCTCTCCGTTAAAGCACCGTAATGCTCTCCCGGTGACTTTAAGTAATCCGGAAAATGA
>VOFC01003324.1_pt1 | contig 37543 bp, 64 predicted proteins | sample 5384161 | NCBI WGS metagenome assembly VOFC01 (sample SAMN12384722, study PRJNA508395) | human gut metagenome | isolation source: healthy gut B | host: Homo sapiens | reverse complement strand
AGCTCGAGGGCAAAGGCCCGTAATTAAGTTGGCCGCCATCAAAAACGCCTGATTTATCAGGCTTTTGACGAGTTCAGGAGATTTTCGTGAAAACCTGTTTTCACAAAAAAATGGGCGTTTTTGAAGCGTGCAAAAAGTCAAAGACTTTTTGACACGCTGAGCGTGACCGATTTGGCCACGCCTTAAAGCCTATCGTTTTTTATACAGAATGAGCTCCGGATCCGCACCGTCTTGCTTGTAGGTGCAAACGAGCAGAAAATCGACATTCGCGATGATGCCGAAGCAGGTTTCCTTTATCGAGCTTGCTTTCAAGCTGATTGCCGAGATATGTTTTGCCGTCGTCCAGGAATTTTGCGTGCTGCCCGTTCCGGGGAGCGTATACTCAAGATTAACGTATTTCCCAACGAGCGCGTTTAATCTCGCACCTCCGGCATTCCGGCAATGTCAAGCGCGTTGAACTCGGCTATAAGCTGCTTTTAAATTCCTCGAACTGCCCGTTGCCGCCGAGGCCGTGGCTTTTCCAGTAATCGAGCGTCGGCAGCAGCTGTTGCGTATGAGCGCGCCTGCTCTCGGTGAAGTCTTCGCCGGACATATTTTTCACGCGGAGATGTCGATAAGCTCGTCCATCGCTGTAGGTGTAGGGTCCCGTCGGCGTAGCACCATTTGCAGTAGCTTTCGTTAATCGAGCCGTCATTGTCTCGCCCGATGATCGAGTCATCCTCAAGCGGCATGCCGCAGCACTGGCAGATTAGCTGCCGCGGCGAAGCCGAGGAGTGTGTTGATCGAAACGTCAAAGAGCCTGGAGAGCAGCTTGAGCGTTTCAGTGTTCGGAACGGTCTCGCCGTTTTCCCAGCGCGAAACGGCCTGCCTTGTGACAAATACTTTTTCAGCAAGCTCATCCTGCGACATTCCGTTTTCGTGCGCAGCTCGTATATTATCTTTTTTTGTCCATATGATCGCCTCCCAGTGCCTTGAGTATAACCGATGAATATCTGCGGCGCAAGCAACCGACAGTTGCATTAAAAAACAGCCGCAGCAGGTTAAATGCAGAGGCTGTTTTTTCGCTATTCATCAAGCTTGAGTACTGCAAGGAAAGCCTCGGTCGGTATCTGAACGGTTCCGAGCTGGCGCATTTTTTTTTGCCTTCCTTCTGCTTTTCAAGCAGCTTTTTCTTTCGCGTGATATCGCCGCCGTAGCACTTTGCAAGAACGTCCTTGCGCATGGCGCTTGACGGTCTCGCGAGCGATGATTTTGCCGCCGATGGCGGCCTGAATGGGTATCTCGAAAGCTGACGGGGGATATTGTCCTTGAGCTTTTCGCACAGCTTCCTCGCTCTGGGATAGGCCTTGTCCTTGTGCGCAATGAAGCTGAGCGCATCGACCTGATCGCCGTTTAGAAGCATATCGACCTTAACAAGCTCCGAGGGGCTTGTATTCGCTCAGCTCATAGTCGAGAGAGAGGCGTAGCCCTTCGTGCGCGCCTTGAGCGTGTCGAAAAAAGTCGTAGATTATTTCGTTGAGCGGCATCTCGTAGCGAAGCTCGACAAGGTGCGAGTCGAGGTACTGCATGTCCTTATATTCTCCGCCTGTCCTGGCAAAGGGGGCATGATGTTGCCGACATAGTCGTTCGGCGTTATGATCGACACCTTGACATACGGCTCCTCGGCGTGCTCAATAACGCCGGGGTCGGGGTATTATGCGGATTATCGACCATGACAATGCCACCGTCGGTTTTGACGACCTTATATATAACGCTCGGCAGAGTCGTAACGAGGTCAAGGTCAAATTCGCGCTCAAGGCGCCTCCTGAATGACCTCCATGTGCAGCATGCCCAAAATCCGCAGCGGAAGCCGAAGCCGAGCGCGGCCGAGCTTTCAGGCTCGAAGGACAGGGACGCGTCGTTGAGCTGAAGCTTTTTCCAGCGCGTCGCGCAGATCGGGGTACTTGCTGCCGTCCTCCGGTGTATATGCCGCAATAGACCATTGCGTGCGCCGGGCGATAGCCGGGCAGAGCCTCGGCGCAGGGGTTGGCTGCGGTCGTGACCGTGTCGCCCACCTGGGTGTCGGAAACGTTTTGATGGAAGCGGTGAAGTATCCGACGTCGCCGGCCGTAAGCTCCGAGCACGGCTCAAGGCCGATCGGACGCATGTGGCCGACCTCGAGAACGCTGTATTTGCGCGCCGGTCGAGGTGCAGCAGCACCTCGGTGCCCTTGGCGATGCGGCCGTCAAAAACGCGCATGAAAACGATAACGCCGCGGTAGCTGTCATACTGGCTGTCGAAGATAAGAGCCTTGAGCGGCGCGTTTACGTCGCCCGTCGGCGCAGGGAACGTTTGCGACGATATCCTCGAGAACGGATTCGACGTTTATGCCGTTTTTTCGCGCTTATCTCCGGCGCGTCCATGGCGAGGATGCCGATGATATCCTCGATCTCGTGCTTTACGCGCTGAGGATCGGCGGCAGGGAGGTCGATCTTGTTTATAACGGGCAGTATCTCCTGGTCTGCATCGAGTGCAAGATAGGTGTTCGCAAGGGTCTGGGCCTCAACGCCCTGGGAGGCGTCCACGACCAGCAGCCGCGCCCTCGCAGGCCGCGAGCGAGCGGCTGACCTCGTAGTTGAAGTCCACGTGTCCCGGCGTGTCGATGAGGTTCAAAACATAGGTCTCGCCGTTTTTCGGCCTTTGTAGTTTAAACCGACTGCGCGCGCCTTGATGGTAATGCCGCGCTCGCGCTCAAGATCCATGTTGTCGAGGATCTGATCCTCCATTATGCGCTCCTCGACAGCGCCGCATATTTCTATCAGCCTGTCGGAAAGGTGTGCTCTTGCCGTGGTCAATGTGAGCGATTATCGAAAAGTTTCTTATGTGATCCTGCGGTATCATGTCAGTTCCTCAAAGCGGCCTCGGTCTTGTTCGCAATGGCTGCGCATTTCCGCGATGAACACGCGCGCGATGTCCGCCGCGGTCAACTCCGTCGGGATTAGGTGAGCGGCCGAGAAGATAATCGGCCGTTACATTATAATAATCGCACACGCGGCATACAAAGTTAAGTTCCCCGGCTCGCGCGCGCCGTTTTTTCATAGTGACTCAAAAGCGCCTGGCTGATGTTAAGGTCGGCGGCAGCCTTTGCGCTGGCTCAGGCCGGCCGTGCGGCGCAGCTCGGAAAGTATCTGTGCGAAGCTTTTTTTATCGTATTCGTACATTATATATATTTTCTCCCCAAATGATTACAGTTTGTATATTATACATGCGAGATCGCGGTTTGTAAATAGAAATCGAGCTAAATACTTGAAAAATATTCGCGGTAGTGATAAAAAGTGGTATTCGGAATTTTTTACGGCCAAAATGCCGCATTAATGGAGGAAAATAAAATGTTTGAAAATCTTATTGAAGTTCTCAAGAACGATCCGAGAAAGATCGTCTACCCGAAGGCAGCGACGCTCGTATTCTCGAGTCGGCAGCCCGTCTGAAAAAGGACGGCTTCCTGACCCCGATCCTCGTCGGCAACGTCGATGAGGTCAAAGGCAGCGGCTGCAAAGGGCGGCTTTTGATATCGAAGGTCTTGAGATCCCTTGATCCTGCAACCTACGAAGGCATGGACGCAATGGTCGATGAGATGGTCGCACTGCGCAAAGGGCAAGATGAGCGCAGAGGACTGCCGCGCGGCTCTTTCAAAGGGCAACTACTTCGGCACCATGCTCGTCAAGATGGGCGTTGCAGACTGCCTGCTCGGCGGCGCGACCTACTCCACCGCAGACACCGTCCGTCCGGCACTCCAGCTCGTTAAGACCAAGAAGGGCGCACACCTCGTGTCCTCCTGCTTTATCATGATCCGCGGCGACGAGACCCTCGCAATGGGCGACTGCGCGATCAACATCGACTATCAGGATACCGTCGATAAGGAAGGCAACGTCACCTTCACCGCAGCTCAGAAGCTGGCAGAGGTAGCCGTCGCAACCGCAGAGACCGCAAAGGTATTCGGCATCGACCCGAAGGTCGCAATGCTGTCTTACTCCACCAAGGGGCAGCGGCAAAGGGCCCCAAGGTTGACCTCGTGCGCAATGCTACCGAGGAAGCAAATGAAGCTCTCTCCGGAGCTGAAGCTCGACGGCGAGATGCAGTTTGACGCAGCCGTTTCCCCGTTGTCGGCCAGCTCAAGTTCCCCGGCTCTCCCGTTGCCGGCTATGCAAACACCTTCATCTTCCCCGAGATCCAGTCCGGCAATATCGGCTATAAGATCGCAGCACGCCTCGGCGGCTTTGCGGCATACGGCCCCATCCTTCAGGGCCTGAACGCTCCTATCAACGACCTGTCCCGCGGCTGCAACGCAGAGGAGGTCTACCAGATGTCCATCATCACCGCAGCACTCAAGTAATACATACGAATATGAAAGCCGCTGTCCTCGGACGGCGGCTTTTTGCGATGCTTGTCAAAACTGCGGATTGACGGTATAATGCAATAAACACAGTGACAGGTGGGGGCATATGGACAGAGAAGAATACATGGAGTACGCACTTGCGCTTGCATCTCGCGCGGCCGAAGAAGGGGAGATACCCGTCGGCTGCGTCATAGCAGATGCGGACGGAAATATAATCGGACGAGGCCGAAACAAGCGCGAGGAGAGCCACGACGCAACGCATCATGCCGAGATCGAGGCCATACGCGAAGCGTGCGGCTCGATCGGCGATTGGCGGCTGGGCGGCTGCACGATATATGTCACGCTTGAGCCTTGCCCGATGTGCGCCGGGGCGATAATAAATTCGCGTATCCCAACGGTCGTTTTCGGCGCAAAGGACGAAAAACACCGGCTCGTGCGGCAGCGTGATCAATCTGTTTGAAGAGCGATACGGACACAAGCCGGCAATCTACGGCGGCGTCTGTGCCGATTCATCGGCAAGGCTGCTGAAGGAATTTTTCAAAAAAGCAAGATAAACAAAAAAAGCTCCCCGCTTGGGGAGCTTTTCTTGATGCGTAAATTAGGCTTTGACGGTGCCGTCGGGATTAAACAGGGGAAGATCGCCCAGCACGATGATATCATCGCGCTTCTGAGCCGCGCCCTCGGCCAGAACGGCCATTCTGCCGACTATGCTGCCGCCTGCACGGGTGACGAGCTCTTCCATTGCTCGGAGGCTTTCGCCGGTAGATATAACATCATCAACGATAAGGATGCGCTTACCCTTGATAAGCTCGGCATCGGCCGTGTCGATAACAAGGCGCTGCACGTCCATTGTGGTGATGGACTTGACGTGGACTTCAAATACCCCGCTCATGTAAGCCTTGGGGCCTTTTCTGGCGAGAAAATATTTCTCCGCGCCGCTCTGACGCGCCATTTCATAGAGAAGAGGAATGGCCTTTGCCTCCGGAGCGATAAGATAATCATATTCGGGAGCTCTCTTGAGCAGCTCGGCTGCGCAGTGGACGGTCAGCTCAACATCGCCGAACATGACAAATGCGCCTATGTAGAGGTCGTCGGTGACCTTGCATAGGGGCAGCTCGCGTTTTAAGCCGGCAATGTCCATTTCGTAAGTCATTTCATGTCTCCATTCTGCTGAAAACAGCATTCCGCAGTTATCGGCCGCCGGTCGCCGTAATCTATAACATTAATATTTTACAGTATATATTCAAAAAATCAAGAGCAAAGCGGATTTTTTCTTGCAGAATATTTATTGATGTTTACATGTGAGTTTACATGCGAGCGTTAAGAGCTAACGTCTGTGTTAAGAATCGTTAACACAGACGCGACTGTCAAAAAATCGACATTTGTGATATAAAGTGAATTTTAGTAATATCGGCTATGAATAAATCTCATACATTGTGGAAGTTGCACAAAACTTTAGCGAGTAAAAGCGAAAGTTAATATTTAAACAGCAAAAAAAAGTATTGAAAAAATGTGTGAATATAGTGTAAAGTCTGCTTATAAATTTGGCGAGTCGTTAATGAGAAGTTAACATATCGCCGGTTTTGTACCGCGTGCAATTTGCGGTAAAGGAAAATAAAGGAGAGAAAGTTATGGAAAACAATCGCGCTTCGTTTGGCTCCAACCTTGGTTTCCTGATGGCAGCTGTCGGTTCGGCAGTCGGTCTGGGCAACATTTGGGGCTTCCCGTACAAGATGGGTATGAGCGGCGGCTTCGCCTTCCTGCTCGTTTACCTCGTTCTTGCGGTATTGGTCGGCCTCGCCGTTATGATCGGCGAGTTGACAATCGGCCGTAAGACCGGCATGAGTCCTGTTGCGGCTTATCGCAAGCTCAGCAAGAAGTTCACCTGGATGGGTTACATGGCAGTTCTGGTACCGTTCCTGGTCCTCTGCTTCTACTTCGTCCTCGGCGGCATGGTCATGCGCTACGCTCTCGGCTACCTGACCGCTATCTTCGGCTGGGACACTTGGAACGTTGCTGATATCTCCGAGTTCTTCGGCCAGTTCATCATCAACGGCGGCCAGATGATCCTCTGGACCGCGATCTTCATCGCATCAACGTATTCATCGTTGCAGCAGGCGTTGCAGAAGGCATCGAGAAGTTCTGTAAGATCGGCATGCCCGCTCTGTTTATCATGCTTCTTATCGTCATCGTTTACGTTGCTGTTCAGCCCGGCGCAATGGACGGCTACAAGTTCATGTTCGGCTGGAACGTTGAACCGCTCAAGGAAGACTTCCTCAAAGGTTCTCAAGACTGCGGCAGGCCAGATGTTCTTCTCCCTGTCCCTCGGCATGGGCGCTATGATCACCTACGGCTCTTACCTGAAAAAGCAGGAGAGCGTTCAGAAGAACGCAGTCATCATTGTTATCTGCGATACCCTCGTTGCAATCATGGCCGGCATGATCGTTATGCCCGCATGCTACGCATTTCCTCGGCGGCGAGACCAGCTCCGGCCCGGGACTCCTGTTCCTGTCCATGCAGATCGTTTTCGAAAAGATGGGCTACGTCGGCAACATCATGGGCTTCCTGTTCTATGCCCTTGTTTTCATCGCAGCAATTTCTTCTTCCTTCTCCCTGCTCGAAGTCATCACCTCCTTCAAGGTTGACCAGAACGTTGAGAAGGGCAAGGCTCCCGGACGCAAAAAGTACGCTATCCTCGTAGCCGTCATTATCTTCGTATTCTGCCTGCCCACCGCACTTGACGGTCTGGGCGCCGGCACCAACGGCGGCGCAACCATCGGCAGCCCGGCAGATATTCTCGGCATGCACTGGGCAGAGGCCGGCGATATCAGCAATTTGCCGACGGCACCAATTACTATGTGAAGGGTGATGACGGCATCTACTCCAAGGTAGACACTGCGGCTGTCGCATTCGACGCATCCGAGACCTATTACCTGAACACCGCAAAGACGTGGAACGGTGACTGGCTTGACTTCTATGACATGCTTTCCGAAGGTATTATGATGCCGCTCGGCGCAATGGTAATGGCGTTTGCCATCGGCTGGATCTGGAAGATCGACATGGTCGTTGAAGAGTGCGAAGCTTCCGGACACAAGTTCTGGGGTCGTGCATTCTTCAACATCTGCTACAAGTTCATCACCCCGATCGGCATGGCCTTCGTTCTGTACGCTCAGATCATCAGCTACTTCGGCTGATAAAGCTAAGCAACATAACATAACATTTAAGGAGCAGCGTTCGCTGCTCCTTTTTTGTATCATATTGTTGAAAAATCCGCAGAGTGTGGTATAATCAGAACATATCGCATAAAGGAGAAATAACATGCGTGAATGTGAAAAATGCGGAAATTATATACCGGACGGAATGAAGATATGCCCCCACTGCGGCAAGCTGCCGCCTACGCTGTGGCCGCAGTTCAGCGTTTATGCCGTTCTGACGATAATAGCTATAGTGTGCGCCGTGTATTTCAGACCGTTTTTAAACGGACCGGCGATCGGGGAGGTATCGCAGGGCGTGCTGTGGGTCGCGGTGATCATTTTCATCGTTTTTCGCCGTGATATTCCTCGGTGTCAGCGTGATCATTATGCGTGACTATAAAAACCGCACATATCGCGGTAAGCTCACTAAGCAGGAGAGAGAGAACGCTTTGTTAAAATGAAGCAGCATATTGAAGCAAAGCGCCATTTCTACGAAAAGGATATCGACTACTGCACTGTCTGCGGCAACAAAAAACCCGGATATATGAATAAAAGCAAGTAAAACAAGTGTATATGCAAAAAATCTCCCGATCAAACGATCGGGAGTTTTTTCGTGTATTTGTCAGTCGTAATATTGAGTATCTTCTTCGATGTCAATGCCGAGATTATCTTTGATCCAGGAGATGCACTCGGTGCAGCCTGTTGTTATTTCAACAACGATTTCCTGACTGTCATAATAACGGCTATTGTCGATTTCCTGCTCAAAGGTTATGTACATCGTTGCGATGATGTCGTCGTTGGTACGGCTGATGACCTTGTGCCCGGCTTTTTATATCCGGCAAAAGCGTTACGATAAAAATCGATTGCCTGCGCCGGGGTAAGGTCTATTCTCTGATTGTCTCCGATGTACAGTATAGCTTGAGAACAGTGCTCTTCATCGGCGGGGATCGAAGGCGAAAAAGCGCTCGAGCAGAATGGAGACTGAGTTTGAAAGCCCATAGTACCTTGCGGCGTTTTCGTCGTCGAACGGCAGCCTATATGCACGAGAAATTATTCGGTCGTCCTTGAGCGTGTAGTTAAATGTAACATACTCATAGCTATCTGCGTAGCTGATATTCTCGTACCTGTCTTTCTTGCTGACTATATCCTTGTGAAGCTGGATGTAGTCTTCGATGACGCTTGGTCAACTATCCTGCCGGCGTAGTTCACGTTTAGACTCTTGACACTGCTCACCTTGGGGACATAGTTTCCTATGCCTAAAACATCGAGATCGCAGCAGAGCGTGAACACTGCGCACAGGCAGCATACGACTATAAATCCAACCCAGCTGCCGCGGAAAACGTGGAAGCTTTTTTTCAAGCAGCATTTTTGCGCCGAAATAGCCGATGAAGGCAAATATTATCATGCTCAGTATCATGATAAACACGCTCGCCGAGCGGCTTTCGAACAGGGCAAACAGAACCGTGTACAGCAGCAGACCACCGCACAGCGCGGAGCATACGGTCACTCCGTATTTGAAAACAGGGCGCATGCAGCGCACCGCGACAACGTCGCCTGCCGATTCCATTCTGCGCCTTCTGAATATCATGAGCGCCGCAGCGGAGAAAACAGCCCGACAACGCAGTAGATAGCGGACGGCAGCCAGTGATCGAAGGTGAACGAAATGCACTCGCTTGTCTGGAGAGCAAGACCATAGGTATCGTAGGCATAAGGCGTATTATACTTTAACACCGGTGTGAAATTCTCGAGCATATACACCAGCGGCGACAGGAAGTCGGAGCACACAGTCAAACGAAACGTTCGACATACCCCAGATGAGGCAGGAAAAGTCGAGGCGGATTATAGTCTCCATGCCGACTGCAAGGAAATTGAATATGATGTAAAGTATCGGGAGCACGGCTATGCTTCCGGTCATGACGGCCGTAAGCGAAGCGATGCCGTAGAAGAGGATAAACTGCATTGAATAAACGCCCAGCCATGTGAATGCCGCCTTGAACGCAAGGGCTGTGTTTATGTTCGCGCCGAGAGAGAACAGAAATGTCAGCAGCGCAATGACGAGGTTTGACGCCAGCACAGCAAACACGCCGCCGAGCCACGCAGAGCCGAATATCGCCTCGCGGCGAACCGGCAGAGAGGCGATAAGGCCTGTGCTGCGGCTGCTATACATGAAGCTGAACACCGCCATAGCGGCGAGTATCGCCATTATGAACGCAACGACCGACGAGGCGAAAACCGCGTTTTCGCATATGGCGAAGTATAAAGTTCGTGGATTTGTTCGGGCCTAAGTTGTTCATAAGCGTGAGAACCGGCAGGAACAGCAGCCAGCCTGCAAAATGAATTGTCCACAGCGGCCAGAAGCGACGGAGCGTGCTCCTGAAAAAGACCTGCGTTAAAGAACGATATCTTTGACTTCATAGTCTGCACCTCCCAGCTCATAAATAAATATCTCCTCAAGGGTCAGCGGAACAAAATCCATAAACAGAGGATTGTGCTGAGCAAACCTCTCTTCAAGCTCTGCCGATGTGCCGTGCAGGATAAGTGTTTGCAGTCTGCCGGTCGATGAAGCGTGCAGAATGTCAAGTCCGTCGGGCAGAGTCTCACCGTCGGGCAGAGCAAGCTGCATCTTGACGATACCCTCCTGCAGATCGCTGAGCGTGCGCTCTATCATGATCTTGCCCCTGTTCATTATACCGACGTGATCGCACACGTCCTCAAGCTCGCGCAGATTGTGCGACGAGATGAGCACGCTTGTTCCGTTTTCCGCAACGTCGGACATAACAATGCTCCAGATCTGGCGGCGCATCACGGGGTCAAGTCCGTCAACAGGCTCATCGAGTACGAGTATATCGGGCCGCAGCGACATCATCATCAAAAACGAGGCCTGCTTCTGCATGCCCTTGGACAGCTTGCGCATCTGCCGCTTCGGATCAAGGTCAAATACCTCGCCGAGCTTTTTAAAGCGCCCGAGTCAAACTGCGGATAGATGCTGCGGTAAAAAGCTGGCCATTTCGCCGATTCTTGCGTTGGAAAAATAAAATATGTCGTCGGGGATATACGCTATGCGGTTTTTCACCGCCGGGTTTTCAAACACCTGCTCACCGTCGACGAGCACATCGCCGGAATCCTGCCTGTATATTCCGGTCAGATGACGGATGATCGTGCTTTTTGCCGGCTCCGTTCGGGCCGACAAGGCCGTAAACCGCTCCGTCGGGCACGGTCATGTTCAGCCCGTCGAGCGCGCGGGAAGCCGTCAAACTCCTTGACGACGTTTCTTATCTCAATCATTTTTCAGCTCTCCTTTCAGGCGCTGCGAAAGCATCTGCTTTGTAACGCCGATGTAGTCAAGCTCCGTAACAAGCTCGTCAAATTTCCAGAGAAGCTCGGAACGGCGCAGAGCCTCGGCCTCGTCATTCGAGCAGACAAAGCTTCCTTTTCCGGGGACGGAACAGATGTATCCCTCGGCTTCAAGCTCGCGATACGCGCGCTGGATCGTGCTCGGGTTTATGGCAAGTCCTGTCGCCATCTCGCGCACCGAGCTTATTTTACTGCCTGCCGGCAAAGCTCCGGAAACGATCAGGCGACGCATCCCGTCCTTGATCTGTTCGTATATAGGGCGCGGATCACGGAAGTTTATGCTGATCACTTTTGATCCCTCCATGCAACTGTGTGGTTTGTTCTCATACACTTAGGATACACACTAAATAAACACTTGTCAAGAAAATTTTAATTATCCACTTAAAAAATGCCTAAAAATGGACTGAATGCAGACTTTAAATTGTGAATGTATTTTTCTTGCGTATGCAGCGGAAAAATGCTAAAATATTATGCTATATTATATACAATAGGTAAGGTATGCATATGTGGATATCTGATAAATGGCAGGACTTTGAGCTTATTGACTGCTCGAAAGGCGAAAAAGCTTGAGCGTTGGGGCAGGTTTTATCTTGTTCGTCCCGATCCGCAGGCAATATGGGATACGCCGCGCAGCGACGCGCGCTGGAACATGCGCGACGCGCGCTTGGGATAAGGGCGGCCTTCCGGCAAGCTGGAAGATAAATTACGGCGAGCTTACCTTCAATGTAAAAAGCCCATGAATTTTAAACACACCGGGCTTTTTCCGGAGCAGGCGTGCAACTGGGATTACGCAATGCGCAAGATCCGCTCTGCAGGACGCCCGATAAGTGTTCTTAATCTTTTTTTGCGTACACGGGTGCAGCCACCGTCGCCTGCGCGAAGGCCGGCGCGAGTGTGTGCCATGTTGACGCTGCAAAGGGCATGGTCGCGTGGGGCAGGGAAAACGCAGCCGCCTCCGGCCTCGGCGATGCGCCGATACGCTGGATAGTCGATGACTGCGCAAAAGTTCGTCGAGCGCGAATACGCCGCGGCCGCCGATATGATGCGATCATCATGGGTCCGCCGTCATACGGCAGAGGTCCCGGCGGCGAGGTCTGGAAGCTTGAGCAGAACCTGTGGCCGTTCGTATCGCTGTGCGCGGGCGTCCTGTCGGATGATCCGCTGTTTGTGATAATAAATTCCTACACCACGGGTCTGTCGCCCTCGGTGCTGTCGTATGTGACCGAGAGCATATTCACCAAAAAATTCGGAGGCCGCTCGGAAAGCCGAGAGCTTGGCCTGCCTGTTACCGATTCCGGCCTTGTGCTGCCCTGCGGCGCAACCTGCCGGTGGGAAAGGGACTGACGATGAGCAGCATAATCAGTATTAAAAACTTGCACTATACCTACCCAGGAGATGAAGCGGAAAGCCTTTGCGGAGTTAGTCTTGAAATTGAAAGGGCAGCTTTGCTGCGGTGCTCGGCCATAACGGCTCGGGCAAAAGCACGCTTGCAAAGCATTTAAACGCCATCCTTACCCCGACGGAGGGCGAGGTGCTTGTTGACGGAATAAGAACCTCCGACGAGGACAGGCTCCTTGATATCCGCCGTACCGTCGGCATGGTTTTTCAAAATCCCGATAACCAGATCGTCGCAAACGTCGTTGAGGATGATGTTGCTTTCGCACCGGAAAATCTCGGCGTCGAGCCTAAGGAGATACGCCGCCGCGTGGACAATGCGCTCAAGCAGGTGGATATGTACGAGTTCCGGCAGCATGCGCCGCACCTGCTCTCCGGCGGTCAGAAGCAGCGCGTTGCAATAGCCGGTGTTATCGCAATGGAGCCTGAGGTCATCGTGCTCGATGAGCCCACTGCGATGCTCGACCCGAAGGGGGCAGGGCGGAGGTCATAAGCACAGTAACAAAGCTTTGCCGCGAAAAGGGCATAACGGTCGTCCTCATAACGCATCATATGTCCGAGTGTATCGGAGCCGACAGAGTTATAGTCATGTCAAACGGCAATGTGATCGCAGATGACAGCCCTGAGAACGTTTTCTCTCGGGTCGAGCTTATGAAGAGCGAGGGGCTGACCGTTCCGGCAACAACGGAGCTTATGTTTGAGCTTAACAAAAACGGCTGGGATCTGCCGCTGACCGCGCTCAGGAGTGTCCGAATGCGCAAAGGAAATCGCAAAGGAATTAAAGTAATATGTCAGAGATAAAAGTAAGCGGCCTGCGCCATGTTTACAGCGCGGACACGCCCTTTGAAAAAATAGCGATAGACAATGTCAATGTGGAAATACCGCACGGGCAGCTCGTCGGACTTATCGGCCACACAGGCTCGGGCAAGAGTACGTTTATTCAGCATTTAAACGGCCTGCTCGTTCCAAGCTCGGGCACGGTGCTCGTTGACAGCGTGAATATAAACGGCGATAAAGCAGCCGCGCGCGATGTGCGCTTCAAGGTCGGCCTTGTTTTCCAATACCCGGAGTATCAGCTTTTTGAGGAGACAGTGTATGCCGATATCGCATTCGGCCCGAAGAATATGAAGCTTAGCGAAAGCGAGATCGACGAGCGCGTGCGCGAAGCGGCGGCGCCTGTCGGCGTTGGCGAGGAGCTTTTTCGAGCGCTCGCCGCTGGAGCTGTCAGGCGGTCAGAAGCGCAGAGTTGCCATAGCCGGCGTTATCGCCATGCGCCCGGGCGTGCTCATCCTCGATGAGCCGACGGCCGGACTTGACCCCTGCCGGCTGTCAGAGAATACTTGAAACGATCTGCGACTACCGCGAAAAAAGACAGGCTCTACCGTTGTCATCGTCAGCCACAGCATGGATGACGTTGCACGCATAGCCGACAGGCTCATTGTCTTTAACCACGGCAGCATCCGCTTTGACGGAACGCCGGAAGAGGTGTTTTCAAACCCGAAGGAGCTTTCGGATATCGGACTTTCCGTCCCGGCGCCGACGCAGATAGCATCCGCGCTGCGCGAGCAGGGCGTTGAGATAGAAGGCTCTGTCTACACCACCGAGCAGCTGCTTGCCGCACTCCTGAAGCTGAAAAGGAGGTCGGACGCAATGCTTAAAGACATAACCCTCGGCCAGTATTTCCCCGGCGACACCGTTGCTCACAGGCTCGACCCGCGCACCAAGCTCCTGCTTGTTATAATATATATAGTAGGGCTTTTCAACGCGAACGGCTGGGCAAGCTATGCGTTTGTCATTCTGATAACGGCGCTTAGCATGGCGATATCGAAGATAAAGCCAAAGTCTGCGCTCAAGGGCTTAAAGCCGCTTGTCATAATAATCATCCTCACCGCGGTGCTGAATATTTTCTACACCGGCGGAACGCCTATAATTGAGGGCTGGATCATAACCTGGGAGGGCATCGCGCGCCCGTTATGATGTCGCTGCGCATTATCCTCCTGATCGTCGGAACGTTTATGCTGACGTACACTACAAGCCCCATCGCACTCACCGACGGACTTGAGATAATGCTCAATCCGCTCAAGAAGATCAAGATCCCGGTTCATGAGATGAGCATGATGATGAGCATGGCGCTCAGATTTATCCCGACGCTTATTGAGGAAACGGACAAGATAATGTCCGCGCAGAAAGCGCGCGGCGCGGATTTTGACAGCGGCAATCTGTTTCAGCGCGCAAAGGCGCTGCTGCCTATCCTCGTGCCGCTGTTCGTTTCGGCATTCCGCCGCGCAGACGAGCTTGCCGTCGCCATGGAAAGCCGCTGCTATCACGGCGGCGAGGGCAGAACACGCATGAAGCAGCTCAGAATGCAGGGGATAGACGCATGGGCGCTGCTGCTTGGCGCTGCGTTCCTCGCGGTGATCTTCGTCATGAAGCGCTTTGGACTTTGAGGAAAGGATATGAGAAACATAGCCTTGCGCCTGCGCTTATGACGGCAGCCGCTATCACGGCTGGCAGGTGCAGAAAACGACGTTTCCGTGTGCAGCACGGTTCAGGATGCGCTCGCCAAGATCTGCGAGCACCCGTGAAAACTAACAGGCTGCGGCCGCACCGACGCCGGAGTTCATGCGCTGCGATACTGTGCAAACTTCCGCACCGACTGCCGCATCCCGATCGACAGATTTGCGCTGGCCGCAAACTCGCGCCTGCCGGACGATATCGCGGTCGTTGACGCGGTCGAGGTCGATGAGAGGTTCAACTCGATATCCTCCTGCATAAAAAAGAGTATATTTATAAAATACACAACTCCAACATCCGCGACCCTTCCTTGAAAAGCGCGCCTGCTTTTATCCGCAGGAGCTTGACATGGAAAGAATGCAGGCTGCGGCCGCCGCATTTGAGGGAACGCATGATTTTGCCGCCGTGCGCTCGCTCGGGACGCAGACAAAGACGACCGTCAGAACGGTGTACAGCTGCACGGCGGAAAAAACGGATGACCTTATAACCGTGTCCGTCTGCGCAAACGGCTTTTTGTACAACATGTGCCGCGCAATAGTCGGAACACTGGTGTACGCGTCCTACGGGAAGATAGAACCCGAGGACATCCCCAAGCTCCTGGAACGGCGACCGAAGGCTCACAGGGCCGACGATGCCGCCGCAGGGCTTGTATCTTAACAGAGTGTGGTATGAAGGTCCGGCCGGTATCATGATGCTGAAGGACTGATTACTAAATGAAAAGAACCCTGAGCTTAGTGCTTATCCTGTGCTCTTTCTGTGCGCCTGCACAGGGAAAACGGAGTTTTCCGACTCGTTTATCTGCGGCGAGGCCGAGGCCTATGCCGTGTGCGAAGAAGGATTGCTGACGGCAAGTGCCGGCAGCGTGAAATGCTTTGACGGCGCAGGAGAGCAGACGCTTGATCGCGAGCTTGAAGTAAAGCCGGCGCGCATTGCAAAAAACGGCCCGATCGCAGCTGCGTATGCCCGTGGCGGCACAAGCATTGTTTTTCCCGACAGCGGTGTTATCGAAACCGATAACGGCATAAGGGATGTGCAGCTCTCAGACGGCGGATACCTTGCCGTGTGCACACAGCAGCCCGGTTATATGGGCAGCGTGACGGTTTACTCACCCGAGCGTGAGCGCGTGTACAAATGGTATTGCGCAAGCCAAGACTCATTTCCGCCGCCGTCTCGTCGGACGGGAAGTGCCTTTGCGGCGCTCACCGACGAGGGATACGCCTGTTTTCGCTCGACAGCGAAAAAGAGCGAGCATCGTTTTCAGCGCAGGGGCTGCGCGCGATCACATGGCTTGGCGACAGGGTGTGCGGCATAGGCAATAGCGCAGGCTATGTGTGTAATGATAAGGGCAAAAAGTGCCGGCAAGCTTGAATTTGACGGCAAAACGCTCGGCAAATTCGGGGTACTTGACAAAAAGTCATAATAGAGGTGAGGGAGCACGCTTCCGGAGGATCGGGAGAGGTGTATATCCTCGATGACGACCTGAAGGTCAAGGACAGAATATCCGTCGATGGCGAGGTATGGAGCCTCGACTGCCGAAACGGCAAAACAGCCGTGCTCACGCAAAACGGTGTGAGCGTATATGACGGGGCAAAGCTTTTTGGCCTGCAGAAAAGCTCAGGGGAGCCGAAGAAGCCCTGTTGACCGACAGCGGCGATCATCGCCGTGGGAGGCGGCAGCGCATGGGTAACAGAGAAAATGAAGAACGGATGAGATTTTGTAATTGAACTGAGTCTGCTGCTAATAATATTTTTATTGTACATGGCGCGGCTACAGGCGCGGGCGGTCAATGCCGCGATAAAAGCCTGCTTGCCGTGATAATTGCCGTGACCGGCGGACTTGCGATATCCTCGTCGGCGGCGCCGTCAGCGGCGTATCCGCTGAGGCCGCTTCTTGCCGGGTATTTGGATTCGCAGCTCGAGGCCGGGCCGCGCGCAGCGGGATCGACGAAACGCGCATCGAGGATACGATAAAGGAACGGCCTGAGCTGCTTTACGCCGTATGCCGAAAGCTGCCTTGAAAGCCTCGGCTTTAATGAAAGACGCGCGGAAAGCTATTGCGCAAATGCGCAGAAGGTGTATTCGTCATACGAGATAGACGCGACTACCGCCGCGGCTCACGCCGGGAAGGCCGTCGCCTACGCGATATGCTCGGTGATATTCTTTTTGCTGATAATGCTTTTCATATCGCTTATAAAACAGATATTCGGTCTGCGCTTCCGGATAACGGACAACGTGGACGCCGACCTCTACGGAGGCGCCGCATTCGGCTTTGCGCGCGGCTGCATATATTGCATATGCCTGTGCTGGCTGCTGAGCTTCTGCGGAAATATGATAGGTAAAACAACATTGGACGATGGCCTGTTCAGTAGATTTTCCTCCTGCTGAGCAATGCGGCCGACAAACTATTTTAATGATTGGGGGATAAAAAATGCAGGAAAAATGTGCTCACGCTGCGGCAAAAACGTCGCAGTGGTGTTTATTACGAAGCTTGAGGGCGGAGTTCAGAAAAATGAGGGACTGTGCCTTAAATGCGCAAGGGAGCTTCACATAAAGCCCGTTGACGATATGATCGAAAAAATGGGCATATCCGATGAGGATCTCGATAACCTCAGCGGCGAGATGATGAACGCTCTCAACGGAGTCGAAAGCCTTATGGATATGAGCATCGACCCCGACAATGATGCAAATGACGATTCCGATGATGACGGTAAGACCGCAACATTCCCGTTTCTCAACAGACTGTTCGGAAAACGGCAATAACACGCCTGCCGAGAGTAACAATGCAGCCGCGCAGCAGCCGCCCAAGGAGGGCGGAAAGCCGCCGAAGCGCAAGTTCTTGGATAATTACTGCATAAATCTTACCGACAGAGCCAGAGCCGGAAAGCTCGACAATATGGTAGGCCGCGAGGAGGAGCTTGAGCGCGTTATCCAGATCCTCAACCGCCGCCAGAAGAACAATCCCTGCCTTATCGGCGAGCCGGGCGTCGGCAAGACCGCCGTTGCCGAGGGGGCTTGCTCAGCGCATAGCGCTCGATCAGGTGCCCTATAAGCTTCGCGGTAAGGAGGTCTATCTTCTTGACCTGACGGCGCTGGTTGCCGGAACGCAGTTCAGAGGCCAGTTCGAAAGCCGCATGAAGGGACTTATCGAGGAGATCCGCAAGCAAGGCAATATAATCCTCGTTATCGACGAGGTGCATAACATCGTCGGCGCAGGCGACGCCGAGGGCAGCATGAACGCTGCGAACATCCTCAAGCCGGCGCTCTCGAGAGGCGAGATTCAGGTCATCGGTGCAACTACCTTCACCGAGTACCGCAAGCATATCGAAAGGACTCCGCGCTCGAGCGCAGGTTCCAGCCTGTTACCATAAACGAGCCGTCCGTTGCCGACAGCATCGAGATACTCAAGGGCATCCGCCGCTATTACGAGGATTACCACGGCGTTAAGATATCCGACGAGATGTGCGCCGAGGCCGTCAAAATGTCCGAGCGCTATATAACCGACCGCTTCCTGCCGGATAAGGCAATTGACCTTATAGACGAGGCGTGCTCGGATGTAAACCTCAAGGATAAGAATATCATTCGCCGTGCCGAGCTTCGGAAGGATCTGGACGATCTTAAGTTCGAGCGCGAAACGCTCATGAGCGCCGACGCGCCCAATGGTGAGGAGCTTACTGACGAAGCGCTCGATAAGCGCTACGAGCGCATAGCCGAGCTTCGCAGCAAGGAGATGCAGCGCGAGCAGGAGCTTGCATCGCTTGAGCTTGAGGGCGTTCCCGAGCTTACGATAGATAACCTTGCTCGCATAATCGAGCTGTGGACGAAGATCCCGGCATCGTCTATCCGCGAGGATGAGTTTGAGCGCCTTGCCGAGCTTGATAAGCGCCTGAAAGCGCATATCGTCGGTCAGGACGAGGCGGTAAATGCCGTGTGCGCGGCAATAAAGCGCTCGCGCGTAGGCCTCAAGGCAAAGCGCAAGCCGACAAGCTTTATCTTTGTCGGCGGAACCGGCGTCGGCAAAACCGAGCTTGTAAAGCGCCTTGCAGCCGACCTTTTGATTCGCCCGAGTCGCTTATAAGGCTCGATATGTCCGAGTTTATGGAAAAAATTCAGCGTATCGCGCATTATCGGTTCGCCTCCGGGCTATGTCGGCTATGACGAGGCAGGCCAACTCACCGAGAAGATCCGCCGCAAGCCGTATTCTGTCGTGCTGTTTGACGAGATAGAAAAGGCGCATCCCGACGTTCTGAATATTTTGCTCCAGATCCTTGACGACGGCAGGATAACCGACGCTCAGGGCAGGACCGTAAACTTTGAAAACACCGTCATCGTCATGACCACGAATGCAGGCTCCAACAGAAAGGGCGGCGCGATGGGCTTTGGCGGCACGGTGAATGACATGGGGCGTGAGCGTGCGCTCAAGGCACTGGGCGAGTTCCTGCGGCCGGAGTTTATAAACCCGTGTTGACGAGATCGTGTATTTCAACAGTCTTACGGAGGAAAACTTCCGCAGCATAGCCAAGCTAATGCTCGAGGAAACGCGCGATGCCATTGCAGAGCGCGGCATAAGCATGACATGGAACACTGCGCTTATCGATTATCTTGTTCGCAAGAGCTATTCCGTCACCTACGGTGCGCGTAATCTGCGCCGCACGATCCAGAAGGACGTCGAGGATGCGATAGCGCAGAAGATAATCGACTGCCGCGGCGAGAATGCAGGGCATATCTCCGTTTCCGCCGATGATAACGGCGTTATTGTGGAGGTCGGCGAATGATAAGGTTTGAAAGCGACTATCTCGAGGGCGCGGTGCCGGAGATAATGAGCCGCCTTATTGAAACAAACTATGAGCAGACCGCAGGCTACGGCACTGACCCGTATTGCCGCGCGGCGCGCGAAAAGATAAAGCTTTGAGTGCAATGCGTTCGACGCGGATATACATTTCCTCGTCGGCGGAACTCAGGCAAATCTTACGGTCATTGCGGCTTCTCTGCGCCCTCATCAGGGCGTTATGGCGGCCGAAACCGCGCATATCGAGGCACACGAGACCGGTGCAATAGAAGCAACGGGGCACAAGGTCATAACCCTCGCGACAACAGACGGTAAGATAAACGCTGCCGACGTGAAGAATTATGTCCTGCGCCACAGAGCAGATGAATCGTTTGAGCATATCGTCCAGCCGGCGATGGTGTATATCTTCAGCCGACCGAGACAGGCACGGTGTATTCGCTGCCGGAGCTTGAGGAGCTTTAGCTCCGTGCCGCGAGCTGGGCTTATCCTGTTTGCAGACGGTGCGCGCCTATCCTGCGCGCTTGCCTGCGAGGGAACGCCCACGCTGAGTGATCTTGCGCGGCTGTGCGACGTGTTCTACATCGGCGGTACGAAGCACGGTGCGCTCTTCGGCGAGGCGGTCGTCATAAAAAACGATGCGATAAAAAGGACTTTCGCTATATCATAAAGCAGCACGGCGGCATGTTCGCCAAGGGCAGGCTGTTGGGTCTGCAATTTGACACGCTGTTTACGGACGGACTGTATTATAAGATCGGCAGGCGCGAGGTCGCGCAGACTGCGAAGCTGCGCGCTGCATTCGAGGCAAAGGGCATTGAGTTTGCCTACCCATCGCCGACAAATCAGCTGTTTCCGATACTAAGCAAGCCGCAGCTTGACGCTCTGCGCGAAAAAATACAGCTTTTCCGTGCAGTCTCTGCTGCCCGACGGCGGCGCGGTAGTTCGCTTCTGCACGAGCTGGGCAAGCAAGAGAGCGACGTTGATGCGCTCATTGCCGATATTAAGAACTTCTGAGGTGTGCTATGGGTAAAATAGAGATAATCCAAGGCGATATCACAAAGCAGACGGTCGATGCCATCGTCAACGCGGCAAACTGCTCTCTGCTCGGCGGCGGCGGAGTGGACGGCGCGATACACAGAGCGGCAGGTCCGGAGCTTCTTTCCGAGTGCAGGACCCTCGGCGGCTGCAAAAACGGGCGAGGCGAAAATCACAAAGAGGCTATAAGCTGCCGGCAAGGTTCGTTATCCATACGCCCGGTCCGGTGTGGCACGGCGGAAATAACGGCGAGGCGGACAAGCTGCGCTCGTGCTATCGCAGCTGCCTTGTGCTGGCATCGGAAAACGGCTGCAAAACGGTCGATTTTCCGTCCATATCCACGGGCGTTTATCATTTCCCGCTTGAAAAGGCATCCGAGATAGCGATAAAAACGATTTCCGAATACCTCTTTGAGCACCCGGAGATCGAGCGCGTGCGCATGGTGTGCTTTGATGAGCGCACTAAGGGCTTTTACGAAAAGGCGCTGGAGAAGCTTAAATGAAGAGACTGTTCAGACTTCAATATAACGCCCCCGTCACTCTGACCTTTGCGCTCGTGTCCTCGCGGCGCTGCTGCTCGGAAAGCTCACAAACGGTTGGACCGATACATATCTTTTTCAGCGTCTGGCACTCGTCGCTGTCGGATATACTCACATATCCGCGCTTTTTCCTGCATGTTCTCGGCCATGTTGACTACGACCATTACATAGGCAATATGATGATGATCCTTGTCGTCGGCCCGGGGCTTGAGGAGAAGTACGGCAGCCGCAATCTTTTTAAGCGCGATCGTCATAACGGCACTCGTCTCGGGGCTTGTGTATTGGTTCCTGTTTCCCGGATCAATGCTAATGGGCGCGTCGGGCATAGTTTTTATGATGATAGTCATGGCCTCGCTTGCCGGTATGCGCGACGGATGCATCCCGATAACGCTTATCCTCGTGCTCATCCTTTACCTCGGCAGCGAGATAGTGGACGGCGTGATGCTTAAAGACAATGTTTCGCAGCTTACGCATATAATCGGCGGCGTCTGCGGTGCGGTTCTGGGGCTTAGAAGGCGATGAAAGAAAAAATTTTATATCCGCATGCCTGCTGGGCTTTGACTGCAAGTATGACGGCGGCAATAACCGCATGGCGGATACCGATATAGAGGCGCTGCGCGAAAGGTTCGAGCTTATCCCCGTGTGCCCGGAGTGCTGCGGCGGACTTCCAACGCCGCGCACACCGTCCGAGCGCCTTGGAGACAGGGTCGTTTCAAAAAACCGGAGCGGATGTGTCCGAGCAGTTTAAAAAAGGCGCTCGGGCAGCGCTCGGTCTTGCGCGGCACTTCGGCATAAAAACTGCCATACTCAAGGCGAACAGCCCATCCTGCGGCAGCGAGACGATATACGACGGCTCGTTTACCGGCACACTCGTTCCCGGCGACGGAGTCACGGCCGAGCTTTTTGAAAAAAGCACGGCGTAATAGTTACAAACGAAAATGCACTTTTTGAAAGAGGTGCATTTTTCATATTTTCGGCTCATATGCTTGTACAAAAAGGAGGCAGACATATGTCATACGAGGAAAACAGCAGCCGTCGGCAAAGACGCACAGCATAAGCATGGAAAACCGAACGAAGCTCAACGTCACCGGCGTCGAGGATGTAGAGAGCTTTGACGAAAAACGCGATCATCATGAACACAAAGCCAGGGCGACCTCATCGTGCGCGGGCACCGGGCTGCATATAGGCAGGATAAGCCTCGACGTCGGACAGCTAGCGTCGAGGGCAGCATAAAGCGAGTTGAGCTACGAGGACAAAGCGCCCTCGGGCGGCTTCTGGCAGAAGCTTTTTGGATGAATGCACGTTGACGTTTCGCTCCAGCTCGCGCAGCTGGCAGTGTCGGCGATGACGGGCTTTGCGCTCGGCGTTTTGTATGACGTTCTGCGCGCCATGCGAAGGTGTTTAAAATCAATGCCGCGCTCGATGCGCTGTATTGTGCGGTGCTGCTGCTTGCGCTGTTTACGCTCGGCATGGATATCGGGCAGGGAGGGGTGCATGTGTTCATGTTCTGCGCCGCCGCTGCCGGATGCGTGGTGTATATGTCGCTTCTGAGCGGCGCTCTGCTGCCGCTTTTTGAGAAAATCACCGCCTTTGCAGTCAAAGCCGCGTCTCCGATATGCAAGTTAATAAATAAATTTGCAAGCTGCGCCAAAAAATGCTTTTCAAAAAGCCTTAAACTGGTATACAATAAGAAAAACAAAGCAGGAAAAAGGAGAACCGGAGAGCAGAATGAAAAAAATCGACGACGATCGTCGGTCTGGCATTGACGATGCTTGCCGTATATGCTATTCTGAACCTGGTAAGTCTCAAGCGCGATCTTGCCGACGCGATGGAGCAGACAAGCGCGCTTCAGGCGGAAATTCAGCAGGCTCAGGCAGAAGGCGCGGAGCTTGAGGAGAAAATGCAGGCCCTCGATACCGACGAGGGGATAGAAAGTCTGGCAAAATACCGGCTGAGACTGATCGGCTCCGGACGAAAAGATATTTAGAGATATAAGGGGATAAAATATGCAGCCTGAAGTGGGAGCGGTGCTCGAAGGCAAGGTAAGCGGCGTAACGAAATTCGGCGCTTTGTAAATCTGCCCGGAGACAAGAGCGGTCTCGTGCATATTTCAGAGATCGCAAACACTTTTTGTAAAAAGCGACGTTGCGCAGTATGTCAGCGTCGGTCAGACTGTCAAGGTCAAGGTCATCGGCATAAACGGAATAAGATAAATCTCTCAATAAAGCGCGCCGAGGAATCGAAGGAGGCTCCGCGCCGCCGCGCGCAGCAGCGCTCCGAGCAGCAAAGCAGGCCGCCCAAGCAGCCGCAGCAACCGTCCGGGCAGGTCGCAGCGCCCACGGAGGATCAGGCGTTTGAGGATAAGCTCAAGCAGTTTATGAAGGATTCCGACAGCCGTATTGCGGACAATCGCATGGATGCCGACCGCGGCCGTTCCCGAAAGAAAGTAACTAATCAGCCGCTTTGCGGCTGATTTTTCTTATGTAAAAGCATCCTTGCGTGACAAAAAAGCAAAGGTGCCGTGGTATGCTAATCTGACGAAAGCCGATACGCGTTCGACTTTCGCCGGCTTATGTCGAGGTGATGATATGAGAGACATCGGGAAGAATATACGCTATCTGCGTGAGAGTAAGGGCCTGACACAGGATCAGCTTGCCGAAAAGCTGTTCGTCACCCGTCAGACCGTTTCAAATTATGAAACCGGCAGGACTCGACCGGATGTTGATATGATCGTTAGCATTGCCAATGTTCTGGAGACAGACGCGAACACGGTGTTCTACGGACTTCCGGCAGACAAGAGAAAACAAAATGCTTTGAAAACAATTGTGAGGTAAGCATAACGGCGGTATGTACTGTGGCTTTTTTGCAATTGTACTGCGAGCAGCACAGACCGTCATGTATGAGACGTACCATGCACGATCTGTTGAAGTGCTTATCGCTTTGCTGTGCCCACCGATAATAATACTTGCCGGGTGGTGCGTAATGCAGCTCATATCGCATTTGCCAAGGTTGAGCCAATTTTGACGCGCAAGTCGCGCATCGCAAGACTGCTATAATATTTCTGCTGCTTGCAAGCTATGTGATCGTCATACCGTGCGAAATGTGGCTGCTTGCGGCGGAAGGCGGCAATCAGGCGATACCGCTTTCTCGGAACACGATATTTTATTGGATGTACCGAGCCATACTGACCGCAGATGTCAGCTTCCCCTGGATATATGCTCCCATCGGAGCAGCACTTTGGATTTTCAGAGCGCCGCCAAAGCGGCAAAATGCAGAATCGGGCGGCGAGTCGTGCAGGGCTTGAGATCGGGCATGCTCGTTTCTGCACTTACTTGTGCGCAGATATCTCCGGCGGCTGTGCTGTTTTAACGAAATTCTTAACACAACTTAATGGACGCGGCGGTTTTCACCGCCGCGTTTTTGAAACTGCGCAGCTTGCAGGCTGAAGCAAAAATGCATGTTTTGCAGGCCAAAATCGCAGCAAAATGCAAGCCGATTTTCTTCTTGCAGTGTTATTTTGCATAGCGCTCACACGAAAACTTGCAAAAAACAGGGCGTTTACACACCGCCGCAGGGCTAAAACGAATAATGAAGCCTTGCATTATGCAAACTGCAAAATGCCTGCAAAAGCAATTCTGCAAGTTTTCAAAATGCGGCTGCAAAACAAGGAAAACTGTGCAACATGCACAAAATGCGAAACTCGTTTTTGTAGAAAACAGTTGATTTTCTCGGAGGAATAGCTATAATGAAACATGCAAAGAGAAATCAACTCAAGGCCTAAAATTTGAAAGGAGCACACAACAATGGTAGCAGGTATCGGTATTTTCGGAGCAGCATATCTCGCAGGCATGGTTTGGATGACCGTCAGAGGCATGCAGAAGGCTTAATGAGTATAAAATATAAGTGATCAAGTCCTCGGATGCTCCGGGGGCTTGATTTTCGCCCTCGGCGTGTATAATAGCGCGTATGAAAGAACTGACCGTAAAAGGCGAAACGACGCAGGTCAGCGGCTGACCGCTTTGTCGGCAAGGCTGTGCCGCTGCTGCCGGAAAACGATGAGTTTTTGAAAAGCCGCGCGAGGAAAACGCCTACCTCAAGGTCGGAAAACCGCGGATAAACATCGTCTATGAGGATGAGAACATCATCCTTGCCGACAAAAAGCCGGGCGTTTTGTGCCACAGCGCGCAGGGCGTGGGACTATAACTACGCTCATTGCGAACATTCAGGCGTATCTTGCGCAGAAGGGCGAGTGGGACCCGGAGGTGAGAACTCCTTTGCACCGGCCCTGTGCAATCGCATCGACCGAAACACAGGCGGCATAGTCATCGCGGCGAAAAAATGCCGAGGCGCTGAGAATGGATTAAACGACAAGATCCGCGACAGGAGATAGAAAAATACTATCTCTGCGCCGTGCATGGAAAAACCCAAGCAGCCGCGCGGCAGGCTGGAGAACTATCTGTTCAAGGACGCCGCGAAAAAATCAGGTCTATGTCAAAAATCGTCCGGCCCGGCGCAAAGACAGCCGTTACGGAATACAGGCTCATCAAAACCTCGGGCGCGCTCTCGCTCATGGAGTGCCGACTGCTCACCGGGCGCACGCATCAGATACGCGCGCAGATGGCTCATGCCGGCATGCCGCTTCTGGGCGACGGTAAATACGGCAGCGAGCGGTTCAATAAAATTTCGGCGAAAAAGAGCAGGCGCTTTACTCGTATAAGCTCGAGTTTGCATTCCCGACCGACGCCGGTATTCTCGAGTACTTCGAGGGGCAAATGCTTCACCGTCGAAAGCGTTGAATTTGCAGAAAAATACTTTGGTATCGCAAGCCTTGACAGTATTTGAAAAATTCTCGAAAAATATCGGGAAAGTTGTTGACTTTCAGCACGGATTTATTATGTATATTGTTCACGATGCAAAGGGCACTCCGGACGCAGGTCCGCAGTGTCCTTTTCTCGTATTTTTTATGAAATGGGGAGGATAAATGTCCAAAGAACTCATTCGCCTTGTGAATTGTCAAATGGCGTTTGACGACGAGATCGTTTTTAGACGATTCCATAACCTGTATTTTAATGATAAGGAATTCCTTACGCTGCTCGGCCCCTCCGGCTGCGGAAAAAACCACCACGCTCAGAATAATCGGCGGTTTTATAAAACCCACAGGCGGCGACGTGCTTTTTTGACGGCGTGAGGATTAATGATGTCCCGCCTCACAAACGGAATGTCAACACGGTGTTCCAGAAGTATGCGCTGTTTCCGCATCTTGATGTTTATGAAAACGTCGCGTTCGGCCTTCGCCTTGCAAAGCTGTCCGAGGAAGAGATCGACGAGCGCGTTACCGAAATGCTCGAGATCGTAAGCCTCAAGGGCTTTGAAAACCGCAAGGTATCGCAGCTTTCCGGTGGACAGCAGCAGCGAGTTGCCATTGCGCGCGCTCTTGTTAACCGTCCCAAGGTCCTGCTTCTTGACGAACCGCTCGGCGCACTCGATCTGCGCCTGCGCAAGGATATGCAGAACGAGCTAAAGCGCATTCAGCAGGCGATGGGCATCACTTTTATATATGTTACCCACGACCAGGAGGAAGCTCTCTCCATGTCCGACACCGTTGTCGTCATGGATAAGGGCCGCATCCAGCAGATCGGCACGCCCGAGGATATATACGAGCCGAAGAACGCGTTCGTTGCCGACTTTATCGGCGAGAGTAATATCCTCGACGGTATTATGCTTGAGGACAGACTGGTCAAATTCTTCGGCCGCAAATTCAAATGCGTGGACTTCGGCTTTGAAAAGAACGAGCCTGTTGATGTTGTTATCCGCCCCGAGGATATCGACATTGTCGCACCGGACGACGGACATCTTTGCGGAACCGTCACCTCGGTAACGTTCAAGGGCGTGCATTATGATACGATAGTTGATTTCAAAGGGCTTCAAGTGGCTTATCCAGACGACCGATTTCTACGAGGTCGGCTCGTACATCGGTATCCGCCTTGAGCCTGAGGACATCCACATTATGCACAAGAGCGAGTACTCCGGCATGTTCGGAGACTACAGCTCCTATTCCGCCGAGTACGATGAGATGGACGACCCCCGACCTCTATCCGGAAGACGCCGAAGAGAGCGAGGGAGGCCTCGGGAGGGCGGCAAAGATGAAGAATAAAGCTCTTGCCGCACCCTATCTTGTCTGGATGGCACTGTTTACGATAGTGCCGCTTGCAATCGTCGCCTACTATGCGTTTACAGACGCAGCCACCGGCAATTTACCTTTGCAAACATCGCAAACCTCGGCAACTATATGCCTATACTCATAAAGAAAGCATATGGCTTGCGCTTATCTCCTCGCTTATATGCATCGTCATCGGCTACCCCGTTGCGTATTTTATCGCAAACTGCAAGGAGACGACTCAGCGCTTTCTGTACATGCTCGTTATGCTGCCGATGTGCATAAGCTTCCTTCTGCGCACCCTCGCGTGGGTCGCACTTACGGAGGATACCGGCATCATCAATAATTTCATAACCGCGCTCGGCCTTCAGCCGTTGCCGCTTATCCGCAATAACGGCGCCGTTGTGCTTGGCATGGTCTATAACTATCTGCCGTACATGATAATGCCGCTGTACACCGTCATAATGAAGATCGACCGCCGCCTTATCGAGGCCGCGCAGGATCTCGGCTGCAACGGCGTTAATGTTTTTTAAGCGCGTTATCCTGCCGCTGTCGGTGCCGGGAATAATCTCGGGCTTTACGATGGTGTTTGTTCCGGCAGTATCGACGTTTTTACATTTCCCAAGCTCGGCTCCTCCGGCACGACGCTTATCGGCGACGTTATCGAGAGCCAGTTTAAGACCGCTTACAATCCGAACCTCGGCGCAACTCTCAGTCTTATACTCATGGTGATGATATTCATCTGCATCAGGGGTCATGAACCGCTTCGGCGATGAGGAAGAGGAGGTCGTGACGCTGTGAAGAATTTCAACAAGGTCTTTACTGTCATCGTCCTGCTGTTTTTTGTACATCCCGATGATAGTCCTCGCCGTCGGCTCGTTTAACAGCGGCATGGATATTGCCGTTTTCAAGAGCTTCACCTTTGATAACTACAAGGAGCTTTTCCGCGACAGCGTTCTTTTTGCCGCTGCTGTTAAACTCCGTTATCGTTGCGCTTTTGTCCTCGATATTCGCAACCATCCTCGGCACATGCGCAGCCCTCGGCATTCACTCGATGGGGCCGCGCCTTCGCCGATTCACGATGGGCGTTACGAATATTCCGCTGACTAACCCCGAGATCGTAACCGGCGTATCGCTTGCGCTGCTGTTTGCCTTCGTCGGAACGATGATGAAGATAAACAACATCCTCGGCTTTGCGACGCTGCTTATTGCGCACATAACCTTCAATCTGCCGTATGTCATACTTTCGGTAATGCCGAAGCTCAAGCAGATGGATCCGAACCTGCGCGAGGCGGCGCTCGACCTCGGCTGCACGCCATGGCAGGCGTTTTACAAGGTTGTTATCCACGAGATAACGCCGGGCATCGTTTCCGGCGCGCTCATGGCCTTCACCATGAGCCTTGATGACTTCGTTATCAGCTATTTCGTTTACGGTCCGCGCTTTGTCACGCTGCCGGTGGAGATCTATAACTACACCAAAAGCCGCTCCAGCCGAAGATCTACGCTCTGTTTACGCTGCTGTTTGCCGCGATACTTATAGTCATGGTGCTCATGAATCTCCTGCAGGAGCGCGATGCCAAGCGCTCGCGCGAAAATCGACGTGCGTTCCGCCGCGGAAAGAAGGTGGGCGCATGAAAAGAATAGTGCCGCTTCTGCTTTGCGCGATCATGATATTCACGCTGCCCGTTCAGGCAAAGGCCGACGACGTGACGATAAACGTCTATAACTGGGCCAGTACATATCCGACGGAACCGACGGATATATTGATGTCAACAAGGCCTTCACCGAAAAAAACCGGCATCAAGGTAAACTACATGACCTTCGATTCAAACGAGACCATGTACACCAAGCTCAAGACCGGCGGCAGCACCTATGACGTTATCATCCCCTCGGACTATATGATAGCGCGCCTTATCGCCGAGGATATGCTCGAAGAGCTTGACTATTCGAATATCGAACTACGCACTCGTTGACGAGGCGTATAAAAACACGTCCTACGATCCGGAGAATAAATACTCCGTGCCGTATACATGGGGGAACGGTCGGCGTTATTTACAACAAAAAGTACGTTTCCGAGAGCGATATCGGCTCATGGGATCTCCTCTGGAACAAGAAATATTCAGGCGAGATACTCATGTTCGATAATCCGCGCGATGCGTTTGCCATAGCCGAGCTTCTGCTGGGCATTGACATAAACAGCGAGGATCAGGACGAGCTGAGATCGGCGACATATAAGCTCATCGAGCAAAAGCCGCTCGTACAGGGCTATGTTATGGACCAGATATTCAGCAAGATGGAGCGCGAGGAGGCATGGATAGCGCCGTACTACGCTGGCGACTATCTGCTCATGCAGCAGGAAAACCCCGACCTCGGCTTCTATTTCCCCAAAGGAGGGCTTCAACCTCTTTATCGACGCTGCCTGCATCCCGAAAGGCTGCCAGAACAAGGCCGCAGCGGAAGCGTATATAAACTTCCTGTGCGACCCCGAGATATCGGGCGAAAACCTTGACTATCTCGGCTACTCAACGCCGATATCCGAGGCAAAGCAGTATATGGACCCCGAGACTGCCGCGAGCGAGATCGCGTATCCGACGGTGGAAACGCTCTCAAACGGACGTGCGTTCATTAACCTCTCCGAGGAAACCAGCCGCTTTACCGATTCGCTGTGGCTCAGGTCAAAACGCAGGGCGGCGTTGATACATATGCGATTGTCTGCATGTGTGCCGTTGTTGCTGCTGGCCGCGTATTTTATCATCCATGGTGTGCGGCGGAAAAAGCGCATAGCAAACCGCTGCAAAAGGTGGAAGCAGTAAAGCGAATATATTTTCGCTTTCCGTGCAGAATATAATTTGAATAGATCGTATTTTGCGGTGCAGTCCATATGGGCTGCACCGTTTTTATATTTTTTTTGATCGTACCATCGGTTAACAAGGGCAGACACGGTTTTGACGGGCAGAAATACGCCCATATCGCGTCAATCCCCTTGACAATACAGCAAGTATTCTCTTCGGGTCTTTCCTTGTCTGTCCGCATTTCTGCTCCGGCAAAACTGCCTTGCACCTGCCAGCAATGAATTTTCGAGTGATTTTTTTTTTTGAGGTGCAGGCGGGCTGGCGCCCGTCAAGGCGAAAAGGACAAAAGCGCCGAAAAGGCATGCTGTCAGGCGTGTTTGCCCTTGTTAACCGATGGTACTGTTGACATATACCCTATAGGGTATATAATACCCCCATGGGGTATAGAAGGAGGCTTAACAATGCCTGATAAAGAAATGTGTGCCTGCTGCGGCAAAACAACGAAGCGCTCGGAGGAAGAGCGCAAGAAACTGATACACAGACTTAACCGTATCGAGGGGCAGATCCGAGGAATTCGCGGAATGCTCGAAAAGGACGCTTACTGCGCGGATATTCTGACCCAATCCGCTGCGGTGAACGCCGCTGTCAATGCCTTTAACAAGGAGCTGCTGGCCAGCCATATACGGGGCTGCGTCGCAAGAGATATCCGCGAGGGCAAGGATGAGGTCATAGACGAGCTTGTTGCGACATTGCAGAAAGCTTATGAAATAAAAAGAAGGTGTTATAAAAAACAATGGAGCAATACACAGTTACCGGCATGAAGCTGTGCCGCCTGCTCGGCGCGCGTGGAAAAGGCGGTGTCGGGCGTTAAGGGCGTAAGCTCCTGCTCGGGTCAGCCTACTGACAAATTCCATGGGCGTTGAGGGCACGGCCTCCGCCGATGATATAATTGCGGCAGTCCGCGCGGCAGGATACGATGCCTCGCCTAAGGGCAGGCAGGAGCCGAGCGCAAGAAAGTCTGCCGATGAGGATGCGCTTCGGGACAGAGAAACGCCGGTTCTGAAAAAAGCGGCTTATAGCGTCGCTCGGCTTTTGATCGTGCTCATGTATGTTTCCATGGGGCACATGATGTGGGGCTGGCCGCTGCCGGGCTTTTTTGACAGAAACCATGTGGCTATGGGGCTTTTTCAGATGCTGCTTACGATCGTAATAATGGTCATAAACCAGAAGTTTTTCATCAGCGGCTTCAAAAGCCTGTGGCACCGTGCGCCTAATATGGATGCGCTTGTCGCGCTGGTGCAACGGCGGCCTTCGGCTAGCAGCACGTTTGCGCTGTTTGCCATGACCGATGCGCAGGTAAGAGGCGATGCGGCGGCGATTATGAGCTATATGCACGAGTTTTACTTTGAGTCGGCGGCCATGATACTTGCTCTCATCACGCTCGGAAAAATGCTTGAAGCGCGATCGAAGGGCAAGACGACGGATGCGCTCAAAAAGCTTAATGAAGCTTGCGCCAAAAACCGCAACGGTCGAAAGAAACGGCGCGGAAATGACCGTGCCGATCGAGCAGGTCGCAAAGGATGACGTGTTCCTCGTGCGCCCGGCGAGAGCATCATCCTGGTTGACGGTATGGTGATCGACGGCAGCAGTGCCGTCGATGAATCGACGCTCACCGGCGAGAGCATCCCCGTTGACAAAGCGGCCGGAAGTCAGGTCTCGGCCGGAACGATGAATCGCTCGGGCTTTATCCGCTGCAAAGGCGACGCGCGTCGGCGAGTGATACGACGCTTTCTCAGATCAGCCGCATGGTGCGACGCTGCCGCAACTAAAGCGCCGATCGCAAAGGTCGCCGACAAGGTCTCGGGCGTATTTGTGCCGGCGGTCATTACGATCGCTGCGATAACCGTTGCCGCATGGCTCATAGCAGGCGAAACTGTGGGCTTTGCGCTGGCGCGCGGCATATCGGTGCTCGTTATAAGCTGTCCCTGTGCCCTCGGACTTGCAACGCCGGTCGCCATCATGGTCGGCAACGGAATGGGCGCAAAAACGGCGTTCTGTTCAAAACTGCGGTATCGCTTGAGGAAACGGAAAGGCGCAGATCGTTGCGCTTGATAAGACGGGCACCATAACCCGCGGCGAGCCGCGCGTTACGGATCTTATCCCGGCAGGCGGCATAAGCGAAACCGAGCTTTTGTCCGCAGCCTACGCGCTCGAGAAAAAAAGCGAGCATCCCTTAGCTCGCGCAATAACTCAAAGGGCAGAGCAGGAAAAAGCTCACTGCTTTTGAGGTCGAGCGCTTTGAAGCCTTGCCCGAAACGGCCTTTACCGCGTCGCTTGACGGAGCGGAGCTTCTCGGCGGTAGCTTCAAATTCATAAGCGGACAGATAGCAGTATCCGATGAAACGGCAAAAAGAGCCGAGCGCCTGTCCGAGGAAGGGAAAACCCGCTGCTTTTTGCACGCGGCGGAGCGCTTATCGGCATAATCGCCGTTGCCGACGTCATAAAGGACGACAGTCCGCAGGCCATAGAGCAGATGCGGAACATGGGCATACACGTTGTTATGCTCACCGGCGATAACGAGCGCACGGCAAAGGCTATCGGCGCAAAAGCCGGCGTGGACGAGGTCATTGCCGGCGTACTTCCCGACGGCGGCAAGGAGAGCGTCATCCGCAGACTCAAGGAAAAGGGAAAAAGTCATCATGGTCGGCGACGGCGTTAACGACGCCCCGGCGCTCACGAGTGCGGATATAGGCATCGCGATCGGAGCGGGAGCCGACGTTGCGATCGACGCTGCGGACGTGGTGCTGATGAAAAGCCGCCTGTCCGATGTTCCGGCCGCCATCCGTCTCAGCCGCGCAGCGCTGCGGAACATTCACGAAAACCTGTTCTGGGCGTTTATTTACAACGTCATCGGCATCCCGCTGGCAGCCGGCGTGTTTATAAGTGTGCTCGGCTGGCAGCTCAACCCGATGTTTGCCGCGGCAGCAATGAGTCTTTCAAGCTTCAGCGTAGTGACAAACGCTCTGCGCCTGAATCTTTTCAAAATGCACGACCCGAGCAGAGATCACAAGCTCCGCAAAAATTAAAAACAACAAGTGAAAAGGAGACAAAACAAATGGAAAAGACCATTAAGATCGACGGTATGATGTGCAATCATTGCGAGATGCACGTAAAAAGGCTCTTGAAGCGCTCGACGGCGTAAAGTCTGCCGAGGTCAGCCACACCGCAGGAACCGCAGTGGTAACTCTGGAAAAAAGCGGTTGCCGACAATGCCTTGAAGCAGGCCGTTGTCGATCAGGGCTATACGGTAACCGGTATAGAATAATTTTTAGGCACAAAAATCCGCCTCGTCGAGGCGGATTTTTCATGCCTTCTCACCCTTTGTGAAATATCGGGTGGTCATAGGGATAATCCTTGTAATTTATAAGTATAACGCGGCATTTCGGGCAGTTTAACGCCGTGACCTCTTTTCCGATGTGCCCATCGGGAAGATACAGCTCATCCTTTGCAAGCCCCGGCAGAGCGGACACAAGCTTTTTCTTTTCGCTCCAGCAAACGCCGTCGCGGCTTTGAATGTATCCTGTCAGCAGCTCACCGCCGCAGTACGGGCATATTTTACTCATGGCGTTACCTCCTTGTTTTTCTTGTATTATATCAAAACCGTACATGCCGCTGCAACCCGGTCAGCTGTAATACTTCACGTCGCTTTGATGCTCCTTTAAAAGCTGCGCGCGGTGGTCGTTATAGTATTGGTCAAACTCATCGGTCATCAGCGCATCGTCAACGCTGCCGTTATAGCCGGTTTCGCTGCAAAAATCCTTTCCGAGCTGAATGCGGAGATTTGTTCTTGATATCTGATCATACGACTGGTCATAAACCTGCGTCCAGTATTCGTCTATGCTCAGCCCTGCGCCGGAGCAATACTCATCGACCTGCTTTTTGACCTCGGGATAATCGTTGTAGCTTGCCTTGAGCGAGCTGAGGTTCTCTTCCATCTCGGCCTTGGTTGCTGCAACGCCGCGGCTTTCCGCCTCCTCGACGAGCATCCGCCCTATAAGCAGACGATCTGTTATGGCGTCCTTCGTGTAATCGCTTGCCTTAACGTTCGGGTTATCTCCGGTAAGATTTGCGGCTCTCTTTTGAAATTTACCATGCCCTGCGTGACCTTGAAGTCCTTGTACTCGGCAAGCACCGTGTCGTCGCTCTGCTTTGAGCTTATGCCCAGTGACTTAAGGAACGATATCTCGTCACCGAACGAAACAACGCATATCGAGCAGACTATTATAACCGCCAAAACGGAACATAATATTATTGCGGTTTTTTTTTCATTGATAATCACCTCTTAAAAGTATATGTTAATTTTACGGAAACGCTGCGTGGAGGAATAAGACCTTCTGCGTATCCAGTTGCTCCAGCTAAAGAGTAACTTGGAATGGGAGACTTTGAAAATTTTCCGCCAGTGCGACTTGCAGGCATGGGGTTTGAAGCCGGTGCAGATAGCGTATTTGTGTATAACTTTGAATTCGAATTGTTGTAGTAATCTACTTGTGCAGTTGCGAAAAAGGTGTAGTCGGCTTTTTTGCTTCGGGTGGAACAGAGTTTTGATTGAAAAACGCAAGTAATTTTTGATGAATATGATGTGAAGTTTGAACCGCTCTTAGAATACTTGCTTTGAAATGTCATTTTACGGGTACAGGGAACGTCGTAGAAATTGCGGCACCGGAATCTCCATCTAAATAAGAAAGATATAATACGCTGTTGCCGGTGGCTGACTTGCTTTTGATGTTATATGTACTTATGCAAGAAGAACAGTCAGGATTGATTTGTGGGTCAGTATATTTTACACTGCCGCACTTGCATTTTACGCCAACTATGTGGGGGTGCTGTTTAAGAGAAGCGTTTATCTGATCGACGGTAGGGATTGGATAAGAATGAGATCCACATTGCGGACAAGTTCCACTACCCCATGAACCGTCACCATGATTCTTAGTGGCATGACCACCAACGTAGACCTTAGTATTACAACTCTTACAGGTTCTAAAATATTTGTGCGGGTGTGCTACTTAAGAATACTGTACTCCAAGAGCAGTATGAGAACATGTTGCGGTTGTGGTATAGTCAGCAAAAAGACGTAGAGATTAATGTAATAGATAAATAAATTGAAAAAGAACTATTATGCATGTTAATAATAGTTTATCATAAGAAACATACTTCTTCAAAAGCTATTACTCCTTTCTTTAACCTTAATATTCTGCGAACTTGATGAGCGTGATTGGTTCGCTTGTTTTTTGCGTATAGCGTGAATGTGGTTATGCAGCGGTAAGAGCCCGAACCGGTGAGCGAAACGGGATGACTTGCTATGAGAGTTGATGAATTTGCCGTGAGATACAGGTAATTGTCCGATGTGCCGACGTTTACTCTGACCCATTTTGTGCCGACTGTTTTATCAATGCATGTTTTTGACGTAATCTTGGTTACGTCACGGTTTCCCATACACTTTAGCTTAACAGAAGCTTTGCCATTTTCACTGATTAAAAAACAACAGTCGGCTTTGACGAATATAAGCCTGCGGCTCGGCCTCATCGGTCGGCTGTGCGGCGTATGCCGAAACAGACGCACCGATCATGATGATAAAACTCAGCATAAGACATGCTATTCTTTTCATGCTTTATCCTCCTTTCTTTCTTGTTTTTTGCCCTCTGCTTATATAGACAGGAAAAAACGAAAATACAGGACACATTTTTCGAAAAAATTTTAAAATTTTTTCGGGGTTGAAAAAAAGAGGAAGAATCATATACACTGAAATTGACAGGGGGAGCAGCCTTGCTTATGCTTTATGCCGCCGTTATTGACGATGCGGAGGATATAAAGAAGTTCGAAAAAAGATATATTACGAATATCGCGAGCAGATGTTTTTGTCGCAAATAAAATACTGCGCGATTCATACGAGGCAGAGGATGCGGTGCAGAATGCACTGCTGGGGATAGCGCGCAGCATAAGGACGCTGCCGGATGACGACGCTTGCCTTGTGCGCGCGTATACGCTCACAGCGGCAAAAATGCGGCGCTGAACATGCTGCCCGAAAAGCAGCGGCGAGATAAAATGCTGCATATTGACACCGTTGACGAGCACAATGCGTCGTATGACGAAAGTGCGTTCGACCGCATCGCGGCGTCGGAGGATGTTGAAATGCTCTCGCGCGCGATGAGCCGCATGCCGGATATATACAGGGATGTTCTGCTCCTGCACTGCGTATGCGGCCTTAAGGTCGGGCAGACGGCGGATATTCTCGGCCGGAAAAAGACTACGGTCGATAAGCAGCTGCCGGGCGCGCAAGCTGCTCGTGAGGTTCTGCGCGGAAGATGGGGTGGTGTTTGAACATGGAAAAACAAGGCCGGCGTTTGAAAATGCTATTTTGGACAGCGTCTTGAGCGACTTTGACGATGTTCCGCCTCGGAGAGCGGGCATGAGTTTTTCGCCGGAGTTTGAGCTGAAAGCACAAAAGCTGATCAAAAAAAAGCGGCTCGAATGCGTGGCACTGCGTGAACACGGCGGCCAAAAAGGCTGCTGATAGCGGCAATAATCGCGGCTCTGCTCACAGGAACGGTTCTCGCCGTCCCGGCGCTGAGAGAGGGGCTTATTAAATTCTTTATCCATGATAACGGCAGCATGTATTTCTTCACGGTTGACCGGGATGTGATCCAAAACGCGCCGGAGGAAATAGAAACCGTATATACTCTTGGGTATCTGCCGGATGGGTACGACGCAATTGCCGAATGCGTTTGCAATAAATATGTTTCTTTCAACTACATGAACGAAAAACAGCGATATTATTTGGCTTGATCAGGAGCTTGTAACGGGCGATCCGCGCAACACGCTCGGCGGCCTGTCGGATTCCGGAGCGCTCAACGCTTTGAGCATATCGAGCTAACGGATATAAGGTTGTCAGGATAACTCACGAGGACGGCGAGATCGAATTCCTGTGGACGGATAACGAGTATTTTTTCAATCTGTTTTGCAGCAATGTAAGCCCCCGATGAGGCGGAAAAATATTTTTCGGCATTATCCCCGACGCCGAATTGACCGATACGGTCAAAAACGGGGGAGAGATCAACACGGGAAAATTTGCCGACGATCAAAACTGAATTTTGCGCCCTTTTTCCTTGGCGAAAAAAAAAGGCGTTTTCTGTTGTGCGGAAACGATAATGCTGATATAATAATATGGTTAAATCAAGTGTACCTTGCGGTGCCGCTCGACGCGGCCTAACAAGGAATTCGGTGCAAATCCGAAGCAGTCCCGCTGCCGTGAATGGCGACGAGGGCGCAGATGCCACTGTTTTTATGGGAAGGCGCGCCCGAGATTGACCCATGAGCCGGAAGATCTTGCTTCTCGCAAAAGCGCATTTG
>VOFC01005213.1_pt1 | contig 37560 bp, 84 predicted proteins | sample 5384161 | NCBI WGS metagenome assembly VOFC01 (sample SAMN12384722, study PRJNA508395) | human gut metagenome | isolation source: healthy gut B | host: Homo sapiens | reverse complement strand
CCTAGTAACAGTTTCTGACCTAATTTATAAAGAAAACTATGGCATAGATAATAATGGCATGCAATACAAAAAAATAACCGTTTTAAGTAGCGGTTATTTTTTATCTGAATATACTCTAAAAGTTCAGAAATTTCACAATCAAAAGTCTTATGCAAAGGCTATCTAATTGTTTTATATCTATTCTTTTAATTTCCTCATAATACATTTTAGATACTGTAGCAGGTCGTATATGTGTAATATCTGCTAAAGCTTTTGAGTCATTTTATGTTCTCCAAGTAAATTTGAAAGTTTAAATTTTATCATGTACAAAAACTCCTCTCTAACAGTAATATGGTGTATTTTATCATTTATTGTCTAAAAATGACATAAAACAAACACAAATATAACGATAAAGGTAATAAAAAGTTGCCTAGCAGTATAAAAAATGATATAATATACCTCAAAAAAGGGGTATAAAAAATGAAAATTAAGAATAATATTAGCATGGAAATAAATGAAGAATGGAAAAAAAGAACAATAAAAAATATTTGAATGAAATTCAAAAATTCTTAGATAAGGCGGAAAATATTGAAAATGAAGAACTAAGAAGGGATATAATAATTCAAATGCTTAAATGTGATGAAGAATTAACAAAAGCAGCAGAAGCAAAATTTAAAAGTTATGAGCAGGAGAAAAAATGTTAAAAAAATATCAATTGGATTAATTGCTGGAATTATAAGTGGTCTTTTGCAGCAGGAGGGGGGCATGATAGTTGTACCAGCATTAATTCATATTTTTTAAACTAGAAGATGCAAAAGCAAAGAGCAACCTCAGTATTTGCAATACTTCCGATGGTAGTAGTAAGTGGCTTGTTTTATTATAAAAAATGATTATATAGATTGGAATTTAGGAATAAAATGCGCAATAGGGGAATTATAGGAGGAATAATTGGACAAAACTTTTAAAGAAAATGTCTAGTAAAACATTAAAATTTTGTTTGTAATATTTTTAGCATATACATCGATAAAAATGATAATGGCATAAAGGAGACAAAATGTGGGAATTTCTAACAGGATTAATTTCAGGAACTGTTAGTGGAACAGGTATGGGTGGTGGAACAATACTAATACTTGTTCTTTCTGTTTTTCTGGGAATTGAACAACATGTAGCACAAGCTACAAACTTGGTGTTTTTCGTACCAACATCAATATCAGCAATAATAGTTTCAATAAAATCAAAATTAATAGAATGGAAAATTGGTATAATCCTTTGCAATAAGTGGAAGTGTAGGCGCAATTATAGGTGCAAACATTTCTACCAGAATGGAAGTAATACTATTAAAAAGATTATTTGGTGCATTTCTTGCATGTATTGCAATTTATGAAATATATTCATTGGTAAAAGAGTATAAAAAAACACATAAAACAAATAATAAGAAAAACAAATAAAGGAGGAACATGTATGAATTTTGTAAAAGGTGTTTTAATAGGAACTGCAGTAACTACAGCTGCATATATTATGTATAATGAAGGAATGCTAAACAAAAAGAAAATGACCAAACAAGCAAGAAAAATGGCACATAAAATGGGAATAAACTTTTAATTTTTTTTGCAACATTTTTTTTTGAAAAATGTTGCAAAAAGTCGAATTTAATGATATAAATAAATGAGCATAATATTTGAAAATATTATCATAAAAAGGGGTGTATTTATGGAAAAAGTTAAAAAACTTTTTTGTAAAAATCTTTGATTGGGTAAAAGGACATATTGGAATAACAGTTGGTATTGTTGTAGCTATAATTGCTGTAATCGTTTGTTTATCAGTATTTACAGGAGGACCTAAAAAGGCTGTAAAAAGATACATAAAAGCTATGAATAAAATGAATACTGAAAAAGTTATAAAATGTATGGACTTTGCAGGATCAGAAGCTTGGGGCTGGAAATATGATGAGGATGATTTCTCAGAAGAAGACTATGATGAATTTATGAAAGACTACAAGGAAGTTGATGAAGAAGAAATAAAAGATGAGAAAAAATACTTAAAGAAATCATTAAACAGTGGATTCGACGATATAAAAGAAGATTACAAAAATATAAAATGACTCTAGAAGAGATAAAGAGTGTTAAAAAGTTAGGGAAAAAAGATCTATATTGCGTAAAAGCAAAAAATAACACTATTTGCAAAACCTGAAGATAAAGATGAAGATGAAATTGATAAAACAGATACAGCATCTTTCATCGTTTACAAGAACAAATTAATATATTCAGATTTTATGTAAAAAATAAACCGGATATTTTAAATATCCGGTTTAAAATTTTATGAATTTATAAACAGCTTCTGCAAAACCACCCTTCTCAACAGGGTTTGTAGTTGTAAAGTTTGCTACAGCTTTTAACTCATCATATGCATTTGCAACAGCAACACCAACACCAGCATTTTTGACCATGTCAAAATCATTCAAGTTGTCGCCAATTGTAAGCATTTCATCTGTTTTTATGTTTAAGTGATTTCCTAAAATTTCTAGTGCTGTATTTTTATTTACGTTTTTAGGAGTAATATCAATATATTCATATTCCTTATTTATTATTAAATCCTTGTAATCTCCAAACTTTCTAATAGTTGAAACATCAACATCTAAAGAGTTTACAATTTCATTTTTTACTTCCTCAGTTGATGTAGGACTTGTAACTACTAATTTACAAACAGAAATGTCATTATTTAAAACAAAGTCTTTAATATTATCAACAATATTAAATTCCATGGAGTTTTCTGATTTTGTGTTTGTTTGTAGCTTGTAATTTCTTAAATCCAAGTATAATAGTTCCTCAGAAATAACATTTGTATCTGTATATATGTGAACATGTAATCCATGCTTTTTGCAATATCAATGCATTTTAAAACAATATCCCTAGAAAGCAGATTTCTATAAATCTCTTCACCAGTTTTCAAATTAATAATTTGGTTACCATTCCCAAAAATTCCATATGTAGCATTTATTCTTTGGCAAACCTTTTTTAGTAATAGGGTATGTCTTACCAGTACAAATTACAAAATTCATTTTATGCTTATTTAGGTCTTGGATGGCCTTAAAGTTGTTATCGTATATAGAATTATTCTTATCAATAATAGTGCCATCTAAATCGCTAGCAACTAATTTAATCATTTCTAATACCTCCAACATCTAATATTATACCATAAAATGGAGAAAATGTAAAACTTTACATAAAAAATGACTAACTTAAAAAGTTAGCCATTTCGTAGCTAATTAGCTTTATAGTCTTGTGGTAAGGAATTTCTCCCATTCAAGGTATGAGTGGTATGTGCCATGAACAACTCGAAAACCGTTTTGAGCAAGTAATTTCAAAATGTTATCCGAAATTACATATGCAGAGCCATAGATTTGCACTCTGTAAGTATGAATTTCAGGGTAATCAAGCTCAATGGTTATTGCATTCATGAGCAAATTTTCATACTCCCGCATTTCCTCTGAACTAAGAGAGGAAAAGATCCTGCGACTTTAAAAAAGTCAAGCAAGCATGAAAGAACGGACATAGAAAAACCTCCTAAAAATTTTGTACATATTCATTATACCACGTTAAATGTACAAAGACAAAATAAATGTTACAAAAATGTTACAAAAAATATTTCATTTATGTAATTTTTGTAAAACTATTGACATTTTTCGAAAAATTATATAATATACAGTTATGTATTTCTAAGGAACTGTGTAGGAGGTTATAAAAAAATGGCAGTAGCGATAGTAAATAAGTTTTTTAGATGCTTTAGGATTATCAAACGAAAACGAACAAGAGGTTGAAAATGAAGACGTGTACGAATTCGACGAAGGAAAAAGATGAAGACGAAGAAACAAAAGGTGGAATATTTGGATCTATTGGTTCTAAAAAAAAGTAAAATAGTAAATATGCCACAAGTTCAATCTGTAAAAATGGTTATAACACAACCAACATCTTTCGAACAATCAGAAGAGATTTGCAACTATTTAAAAGAGAAAAGTCAATAATAGTTAATTTGGAGTATGTAAATAAAGATGTTGCAAGAAGAATAATAGATTTCTTAAGTGGAGCAGTACATGCATTAGATGGATATATTCAAAAGTATCAAATTCAATATTTTTAATAGCACCTGCAAATTATGATATAGAAAGTGATTTAGCAAGAGAAGAATTAAAAAATAAATTATCAGTATCTTGGTTAAAATAGGAGGACAAAAAAATGATAACACCACTAGATATAGAAAACAAAAAATTCTCAAAACAAATGGTAAATGGATATAACGTAGATGAAGTAGATGAATTCTTAGATGAAATCACAGCAGATTATGAAAAAATTATACAAAAGAAAATAAAGCATTAAAAGACAATGCAGAAGAACTTCATAATGATGTTGGACAATACAAAGATATAGAATCTACACTTCAAAATACACTTATAATAGCACAAAAAACAGCAGATGAGGTTCAAAATGTTGCAAAGAAACAAAGCAGAACAAATAATCAAAGATGCTGAATATCAAAGCAAAAACAAAGCTAGATGAAATTAACACACAACTTATGATTAAAGAAAAAGAACTAGATGAACTAAAAAAAACAATTTAGCGTATATAAAAGCAAAAATGGAATCATTGCTTATATCTCAATTAGAATTAATAAAAGATATGGCTGAAGATGAAGAATAATTTTAAGCAGACCTAAAGTTTTAGGTCTGCATATTTTTTTTATGGTTTAATATAATTATTGTAACAAATATAAATATAGAAGGGAATGATTAAGCTTGAAATTCAAGAAAACAATAATTATATTTATAATAGTGTTAATATTAATTTTAGGTGTGATTTTAATAAAAAATAATTATAAAACTTCTAAAATGGAAATAATATAAGTAATAAATCAGCTGATGAAATTGAAAATTTAATTTTAAATATTGGGTCATATGAGGCAAAAAGCTAATATAACAATAAAAAGCAATAAAAACCAAAACACGTATGTAGTAAAACAAAAGTACAATAAAAAGAAGGAAAACTTATATAGACAGGAAATATTAGAACCATCTGGAATTGCAGGAACACTAATTCAATATGATGGGAAAGATTTAACAATAAAAAATACTAATTTAAATGTAAAAAAGATATATGAGAATTATAGCTATATTGAAAGCAACATTTTAAGCTTGGCATCATTTATAGAGGATTATAAACAAAGCGAGAGTAAAGAAATTAAAGAAGAAAATGGAATAGTAACATTACAAGTAAAACTTTCTAATAACAATAAATATACAATGGAAAAAACGCTATATATAAACAAAAATGAAAACAAGATAGAAAAAAAATGGAAATTAAAGATACAACACAAAATGTTAGAATTTACATATTATATAATGAGATAGAATTTAATAACATACCAAAGGAAGAAGTATTAGCGTTTTCAATAACAATAACAGATAACAACATATAACATAAGAAAAACCTAAGCTCTATTACCTGTATTTAAAATGTAAAACAAAAAAGAAAATCAGGAGTGAGGGAAATGGTAATAAAAAAGAGGAGACATGTTTTATGCAGATTTAAGTCCAGTAGTAGGTTCAGAGCAAGGGAGGAATTAGGCCAGTACTTGTAATACAAAATGATACAGGAAATAAATATAGTCCAACTGTAATAGTATCAGCTATAACATCACAGCAAAACAAAAAGTAAATTACCAACACACATAGAGCTATCATCAGAAGACTTTGGGCTAAAATCAGATTCCATAATTTTGGCAGAACAAATACGAACAATAGATAAAAGCAGACTAAAAGAGAAAATAGGTCATATAGAAGAAGGAAAGGTAATGAACCAGATAAACAATGCATTAGGAGTAAGCTTTGGACTTGGAGATTAAATTTATAGATAGGCAAAACTTGCCTATCTTTTTTTTTATATTGACAAATTTCGACTTTTCAGGTATTATTATATAAGTTAAGGGAGTGAATAATATGTGGAAAAGAGTTTAAGGAATTTGCAATGAAGGGAAAGATAATGGATTTAGCAGTTGGTGTTGTTATAGGTGGCGCATTTCAAGGTATTGTTAAATCTTTGGTTGATGATATTATTATGCCAGTAATTACAATTTTACTGGAAAAATGGACTTTTCAGAGCTTACATTTACATTAGGCAATAGCTCAATCAAGTATGGTTCTTTTATAACAGCAGTTGTAAACTTTTTAATAATAGCATTTTCTATATTCCTATTTGTTAGATATATGAATAAATTAAACAAGAAGTTAGAAACAATAACAGAAGAAGAAATTAAAAAATTAAAGAAAAAAAGGTAAATTTGGAAAAAGAAAAAAAGACAAAAACGTAGAAGTAGTACCAGCGCCTACAACAAAGATATGCCCATACTGCTTTTACAGAAATTAATATACATGCAACAAGATGCCCACATTGTACCTCTGTATTAGAGCAAAAAGAAGAGGCAAAAAGAAGAACAAACAATAGAATAAGTAAAAAATAACAATATTTCAATAAAAATCAAGTTAAATACTTGCAAAATTTGAAAATACGTGTTACAATAGAAAAAGTGAATTTTAGATTGACTTTAAGGAGGTGCTAAGAAATGCCAAATATTAAATCAGCAATTAAAAGAGTTAGTGTGATAGAAACAAAAACATTACAAAATAATATGGTAAAATCTGAATACAAAACAGCTGTAAAAAAATTCGAAGCTGCAGTATTAGAAGGAAATAAAGAAAAAGCTGAAGAAGCTTTAAAACTAGCTACAAAGAAAATTGATAGTGCTTGTTCAAAAGGAATAATAAAGAAAAACACAGCATCAAGAAAAAAATCAAACTTAGCTAAAAAATTAAACGTAATGTAATTTTAAAAAGAAAATACAAAAACTGTAACATATAAGTGTTGCAGTTTTTTTTATAATTAATATTGTATAATTTTGAAATTATGATATATATATGTTGTAATAGAAAAATAGGAGATATGAAAATGTTTGGTTTATCAAGTGAGGTTTATTCAAAGGTAATGAACGTAGTAAAAAATATAATTATGATTTCTATATATTTGGCTCAAGAGCCACAGGAAGATATAAGAAATACTCAGATATAGATATTGCAATTTATGGGGGAGTTTCAGAGAAGGAGGAATTTTATATTAGAAATGATTTTGATCTTCTTGATATACCATATACCATAGATGTTGTTTTTGTTAATAAAGAAACAAAACAAGCACTATTAGAATCAATAAAAAAGAAGGAGTGAAGTTGAATGGATAGGCTAGAACAAAAAAAAAAGAGGATTTCTTTTAATGCTTTTGAAAGATTAAAAGAAGCTCTAAAAGAAGAACCAACAGAATTGGTGGTTGATGGCGTACTTCATAGATTTGAGTTTACTTTTTGAATTAGCATGGAAACTTATAAAAATACTATATGGAATATATGGGCATAGTTGAGATTACAGGAAGTCCTAGAGAAACTATACAAAATGGGTTTAAGCAACAAATAATTGAAGATGGAGAAGAATGGATTGAAATGATGGTATCAAGAAATAGCTTAGCTCATACATATGATGAGAAGGCATCAAGAGAAATCTATGATAAAATAAAAAATCAATATGTAAACTTATTTGAAGCACTAAAACAAAAAGATGTTAAATGTATAAAATATAAATTTAGGAGGTTTTTACAAATGTCAAATATTAAAGTAACACTAGAAAAAGCAGGAATTGATAAAAAGGAATTTACAAAATTTAACAAGAAAGTTGAAAAAAAATACATGAAGAATTACATAGCATTGCAGATGATGAAAACGAATTCGCAGGTTGGCTTCATTTGCCTACAAACTATGATAAAAAAGAGTTTGAAAGAATAAAAAATCAGCAAAGAAGATTAAAAAAGATTCAGAGGTTTTTGTAGTTATTGGTATAGGTGGTTCATATTTAGGTGCACGTGCTGTTATAGAAGCTTTAACTAATACATTTTATAACATAAATCCAAATAGAAAAACACCACAAATATTTTCGTTGGAAATAATATGAGCCCTAATTATTTGAACGACTTACTTGAATGTATTGGAAATAGAGACCTTTCAATAAATGTTATTTCTAAATCTGGAACTACAAATCCGAGCCAGCTATTGCATTTAGAATTTTTAGAGAATTTTTGGAATCTAAATATGGAACTGACGAGGCAAGACGTAGAATATATGTTACAACAGATAAAGAAAGAGGAGCTCTTAAAACTCTTTTCAAATGAAGAAGAATATGAGACATTTGTTATACCAGATAATATAGGTGGAAGATATTCTGTTTTAACAGCTGTTGGTCTACTTCCAATTGCAGTAGCAGGAATTGATATAGATAAATTAATGAGTGGAGCAAAAAAGCAGAAGACAAGTATAATGAAAGTTCATTAAAATATAACGAATGCTATCAATATGCTGTTGCAAGAAATATTTTATATAAACAAGGCAAAACAACTGAAATACTTGTAAATTACGAACCTAAAATGCAATATATAACAGAATGGTGGAAACAGTTATATGGAGAAAGTGAAGGAAAAGAAGAAAAGGCATTTTCCCAGCAGGTGTTACTTTTACTACAGACTTGCATTCTTTAGGCCAATACATACAACAAGGAGAAAGAAATTTATTTGAAACAGTAATTAATATTGAAACACCAAATACAGATATTACAATAAAAAAAAGATGCAGATAACATAGATGGATTAAATTACTTAGCAGATAAAACAATGGACTACGTAAATAAAAAGCAATGGAAGTTACAGTTGAAGCAACATGTTGAAGGAAATGTTCCAAACATAATGCTTACAATGGAAAAATTAGATGAAGAAAATTTAGGAGAACTTATATACTTCTTTGAGCTTTCTTGTGCAGTATCTGGGAAAGTTTTAGGAGTAAATCCATTTAATCAACCAGGTGTTGAAGCATATAAGAAAAAACATGTTCAGACTACTTGGAAAACCTGGGTTTGAAGATAAAAAAGTAGAAAAAATAAAGAGAGGAGCAAAAAACTTGGACTTAGTGTTTTTCCAGCACTTAATTTAAAACTTAATATTGACCCCAAGCTTGCCTTTACAATATTAGGAATAGATATTTATTGGTATGCTCTATTAATAACATCAGCAATTGCCATGGGAATACTAATTTTTAAGAAGAAAGACCGGTTTATTTGGAATTAAATTTGAAGATATAATAGACCTTCTTATTTTACTAATTCCAATATCAATTATATCTGCAAGATTATATTATGTGATGTTTGATTTAAAATACTTTATTAAAAACCCAATGCAAATTTTCAACATACGAACAGGTGGTCTAGCAATATATGGAGGCATTATAGGAGGAATTATTACTTGCATTGTATTTTGCAAAAAGAGAAAATAAACATTTTAGATTTGCTAGATTATTTAGCACCAGCACTGGCATTAGGGCAGGCAATAGGAAGATGGGGGAATTTTGCAAATATTGAAGCATATGGAGTAGAAACCACGCTTCCTTGGAGAATGGGCATATATGAAGCAAATAAATATGTAGAAGTTCATCCAACATTTCTTTACGAATCTATTGCAACATTTATTATATTTATTGTATTAATGAAAAAAGGGAAAAGCAGAAAATTTTCAGGAGAGCTAACATATATTTACTGTATGATGTATGGACTAGAAAGGCTAATAGTAGAAGGCTTAAGAACAGATAGCTTAATGCTTGGACCTATTAGAATTTCGCAACTTGTATCTTTTGTAATTCTAATTATTCGAGCAAGTTTATATATAAAAGAACAAAAAAAAAGGATAACCCCTTTTTTGTTTTACCAACCACCATTTAATTGGCTCTTTTAATGTTAAGTTTATTACACTTCCAATTTCAATTTGCGAATCAGCAGCAATATCTTGGCTAATTACAATTCCAGAACCATCAAGCGAAATATTTAAGTTGCTTTCTAATGCAACATTTTGTGCTTCTGAAACCGACATGCCCTTAAAGTTTGGCACTACAACAGATGTAGCAACATTTGAGGTTTGAGTATATAAGAATACATCTGCATTTTCAAGTAACTGCGCACCCTTTTTTTGGCATTTGGTTTGTTACAAGGTCAGTATCTTGAACAGAGCTATCTATATGAACTCTAAAAACCATAAGATTCTAAAAGTGTACGAGCTTCTGCAATAGTTTTATTTTTTAAGTCTGGCATAGTTTTGGTTTTATAATTAGAACTATCTGTATTACTTGAAGCAACACCAATATAAGGTAAAACCTCAGACAATATTTGCCCAACAACAGGTCCTGCAATTTCTCCACCTTGGAAAGATTTACCTTGTGGGTTGTATAACGCAACTAGTACAACAACTTGTGTATTAACAGTAGGTGAAAGACCCAAGAATGAAGCAACATAAGTTCCATCACCTTGTCCAAGGTTTTCAGATGTACCAGATTTTCCACCTATTGAATATCCCTTAACATCAGCATATTTACCAGTTCCACTACTTACTGCATAATCTAACATATCCATAACTTCATTAGCAGTTTTTTAGAAACAACTTGTCTTACACGAATAGGGTCTGGTGTTGTTACGCTACCTGTATTTGTATCAACAATTTTATCAACAATTCTAGGTTTCATTAAAAACGCCTTCATTTGCAATGGCAGAAACAGCTGTTACAAGTTGCAATGGTGTAATGTTTATTCCTTGGCCAAAAGACATTGTTGCAAGTTCGAATTTTCTTATAGATTTAGGATTATAAAAAATACTATTTTGTTCTCCATAAAAATCAGAATTTGTAGTTGAAAGTAAGCCATAAGCATTATAATATTTAAATAAAGTAGGAGCTCCAATTTTTAAAACCTAATTGTATAAAAAAGATGGGTTACAAGAATTTGCAAGAGCTTGTTTTAAAGATTGACCTAAATGTGGGTTTGTGTGTCTCCAACAGTTAATTGCAATATTATCAACTAGCTCGCTACCAGCACAGTAAAATGTATCTGGTGTATTTTCATCAACAATTCCTTCTTCTAAACCAACAGAAGCTGTAATTATTTTAAATACAGAACCAGGTTCATAAGTATTTTGAACTGCTTTATTTCTCCACATATCATATAAATAATTTGTTTTTTCTTCGCTAGACATTGTACTCCAACTAGCTAAAGCAGTTTGGTTTGTTGGCGTAAAAGGAGTATTTAAATCATAATCAGGGTAATTTGCCATAGCTAAAATATTACCAGTTGAAGGCTCCATTACAATTGCAGTTCCATAATCAGCAATGTTATCTACAACAGCTTGTGAAAGGTATTTTTCAACAATAGATTGAATATTTACATCAATTGTTAAATAAACATTACTTCCATTTTGAGCAGCTATATAAGATTTTTGTTGATTAGGAATTTCGCTATTTACAGAGTCTATAAGTGTTACCATTTTTACCAACTGTACCAGATAAAACGGAATCTAAAGAATTTTTCTAACCCAAATAAACCGGTTATTATCAGTACCAGTAAAGCCAATCATGTGGCAAGCTAAGTTATTATATGGGTAATATCTTTTTTACAGAAGAGTCTATATTAATTCCACTATATATTTTATTAGATTTCATCCAGTCTCTTAAAGCTTGAATTTTATCATTTTCAATCTTAGAAGCAATAGTAACTGTAGCTTCGTTAGATGTTAGTTTATTATAAATATCAGCATATTCTAAGCCGAATATATTACTAAAAGACTGTGCAACAAATTCTAATTTTACTTCATCACCATTAGTATATTTTAATAAACTTGGGTTAACCGTAACAGTATCAACCTCAGCACTAAGAGCTAAAAACTTTACCATTAGAATCGTAAATAGTTCCCCTAGAAGGTGTTAGTGTTTTTGTTGCGGTTTGCTGAGTACTTGCGGCTTTGCTTAAAGATGGCCCATCAATAAATTGTAGGTAGACAAGCCTAAAAATAATTAAAATAAACAGTATAATAAAAACTACTGCAAGCATCTTTAGTTTCTTTATATTAGAATTATTAATTTTAACAATTTTACTAGATTTCTTCATATGTCCTCCATGGGTATTATTGTATATTATAAATTCTTAAAAATCAAGTGTTTCATATTGTTTTTTTTTGCGAATTTAGGTATATAATATTGAAGATAAATTAAAGAGAGGATGAGAGAGAATGCAAGTTGAAAAGGAAGATGTTTTGCACATTGCAAAACTAGCATGTTTGAAACTAAAAGAAGAAGAAATTGAGGAATATAGAAAAAAAATCTTCAAGATATATTAAATTTTGCAAATATAGTAAATGGAGTAAATACAGAAAATATTAGCGAAACAATTGGTAGCACAAGTAATGTAAATGTTTTTAGAGAAGATGAAGTAAAAACATTTGAAGATGAAGCAGCATTATTACAAAATGCACCAGAAAAGCAAAACAATATGTTTAGCATACCAAAGGTTATTTAAGGAGGAACCCACATGGAACTTTATGAATTAACAGTACATGAATTAATAGAAAAGTTAGATAAAAAAAGAAATAACATCTGAAGATATAATAGAAAGTTATGCAAAAAGAATAAATGAAAAAAGAAAAAGATGTACAAGCTTTTGTAACAGAGACAATAGATACAGCCAAAGAGCAAGCTAAAAATGTAAATAGAGAAAATTCAAAAGCTTGCTGGAATACCGATAGGTTTAAAAAGATAACCTATGCACAAAAGGTGTAAAAACAACATGTGGTTCAAAAATGCTAGAAAACTTTATTGCACCATATAATGCAACAGTTGTAGAAAAACTAGAAAATGAAGGAATTATTAGCCTTGGAAAGCTTAATATGGATGAATTTGCAATGGAGCTTCAACAGAATATTCAGCATTTAAAACAACAAGAAACCCATGGAACTTAGAAACAGCACCAGGTGGATCTAGTGGAGGAAGTGCAGCAGCAGTAGCAAGTGATATGGTACCTTGGGCACTTGGTTCAGATACAGGTGGATCAATACGTCAGCCAGCAGCACTTTGTGGTGTAGTAGGTTTAAAACCTACATATGGGCTAGTTTCAAGATATGGATTAGTTGCATTTGCATCATCACTTGACCAAATAGGTCCTATCACAAAAGATGTTACAGATAGTGCTATATTGTTAAATGTTATAGCAGGACATGATGAAAAAAAGATTCAACTTCAGTAAATATGCCTAAAAAAAGACTATACAAAGAGCTTGGTAAAAGATGTAAAAAATTCAAAATAGGAGTTCCAAAAGAACTTTTTAGGAGAAGGAATAAACGAAGAAGTAAAAGAAGCAGTAAAAAGGCGATTGAAGAATACAAAAACTAGGAGCAACAGTTGAAGAATGTACACTAGATATTGCAAACGAAGCATTAGCAGTGTATTATATAATTGCATGTGCAGAAGCAAGCTCAAACTTAGGTAGATTTGATGGAATAAGATATGGATATAGAACCAAAAACTTTACAAACTTAAAAAGAATTATATGAAAATTCTAGAAGTGAAGGCTTTGGAGCAGAAGTAAAAAGAAGAATAATACTAGGAACATATGTATTATCTTCAGGATATTATGATGCATATTACAAAAAAAAGCACAAAAAGTTAGAACTGTAATTAAACAGGAATTTGAGAAATTGTTTGAGAAGTTTGATATGCTACTTACACCAGCATCACCAACAGTTGCTTTTGGAATAGGGACAAAATCTAATAACCCATTAGAAATGTATTTAGCAGACCTTTGCACAGTTTCTGTAAATATTGCAGGACTTCCAGGAATTTCAATTCCATGTGGGGTAGATAGCCAAGGAATGCCAATAGGCTTACAACTAATAGGAAAACCTTTTGATGAAGAAAGTATCATACAAGCAGCATACACTTATGAACAAGAAATTAAATTTAGAGAAAACAATAAACCAACATTTAAAAATTAGGAGGAGAATATGTTAAGAGAAGATTATGAAATGGTAATAGGATTAGAAGTACATGCAGAATTATCTACAAAAACAAAAATATTCTGCTCATGCCCAACAGAATTTGGTGGAGAACCAAACACACATTGCTGCCCAGTATGTATGGCAATGCCAGGAGCACTTCCAGTTCTTAATAAAAAAGAGTTGTAGAATACGCAATAAAAGCAGGACTTGCTACAAACTGTAATATTACAAGAGTTAGTAAAAACGATAGAAAAAATTATTTCTACCCAGACTTACCAAAGTCATATCAGATATCACAATTTGATATGCCACTTTGCACAAAGGGTTATGTAGAAATAGAAGAAGGAGAAGATTCTAAAAAAATAGGAATTACAAGAATTCATATAGAAGAAGATGCAGGAAAATTAAATCATGATGAATTTGGAAGAGGCAGTTTAGTGGATTTAAACAGAAGTGGAGTTCCACTAATCGAAATAGTATCAGAACCAGATATGAGAAGCGTAGAAGAAGCGGATAAGTATTTGAAAAAATAAAATCAATATTAGAATATATTGAAGTATCAGATTGTAAAAATGCAAGAAGGTTCTTTAAGAGCTGATGTAAATGTTTCTGTTAGAAAAAAGGTGCAAAAGAATTTGGAACAAGAACGGAAATGAAAAACATGAACTCATTTAGGTCAATTGCAAGAGCCATTGAATACGAAGCTGAGCGTCAAGTAGAAGAACTTGAAAAAGGAAATAAAATATACCAAGAAACATTAAGATGGGACGAAGTATCAGGCAAAAACTTTCTCAATGAGGGATAAAGAAGATGCACAAGACTATAGATATTTCCCAGAACCAGATTTAGGAATTATAAAAATATCAGATGAAATGATAGAAGAAATAAGAAAAACACTTCCAGAAATGCCAGAAAGCAGACGTGCAAGATATATTGAAGAATACAAACTTCCAGAATATGATAGCAATATTTTAACAACATCAAAACATCTATCAGATTTATTTGAACAAGCAACAGAAATATGTAAGAACCCAAAAGCAGTTAGCAACTGGATAATGACAGATATAACAAGAATATTAAACGAAAAAGAAGAAGAACCAAGTGCAATACCATTTACACCAGAAGAACTTGGAAAACTAATAATATTAATAGATAAAGGAACAATAAGTTCAAAAATTGCAAAACAAGTATTAGAAGAATTATTTGAAAACCCAAAAGACCCAGAGGATATAATAAAAAAAAAAAAGGTTGGATACAAATTTCAGATGAAGGTGCAATTAAAGAAGTAGTACAAAAAATACTTGAAGCAAACCCAGCATCAATAGCAGATTATAAAGCTGGTAAAGACAGAGCATTAGGCTTCTTAGTGGGACAGGCAATGAAAGAAACAAAAGGAAAAGCAAATCCACAAATGTTAAACAAAATGTTCTTAGAAGAATTAAATAAATAAAAGTAACTCCCCTTAAGAGCCTTAAGGGGAGCTTTGAAGGTTAATCAGAAAATTTGTAGGGCTGATGAATGAAACAGCCTTTTTCAGCACGAATTTCGGGACAAAGGAGCAAGAACGTATTTACGTCGATGCGCCCATGAGCCGAAAGACTTTTTGGCCAGAACGGGTTCGGGAGATTTGATGAGAATATCTTCTCCAGTCTCGAGGTTGCCAAGGGAACACTCTGCCATTGCATAAAAGTTCCCGGTAATCATGATGTCGTCCCGGCAGTGAAACGGTTTGATGCAAAAAACATCACAATCAATGGGCACGGTCTTTTTTCCCCTTCATGATTTTAACCTCCAAAAATATAAAGTAATTTCTAAATGGAAATTCTAAAGTAGTATACCACAAGTTTCCATAAAATTCAACCTATGTTTTCCTATTAATTATATAATGGCTAGCTAAAGCTCCAACTAAAAACTAACAAAAAACATTAAACCACATCTTGCAATAGAATAGCCAATATCAAAAGCCATATGTGATACAGGGTTTAAAAACATATAAATACATAATATATGTAGCAATTAAACATAACACCAAAGAAGCTTTAAAACCGCCTTTCATAACATTTATTATAGAAATATCAATACCTTTAAAATCATTAATAAAATTCTTCATCATATGTAATCCTCCTAAAATTATGTTAACATAAAATAGATTAAAAAGCAATGGAAAATACTAGAATGAAAAAATTTATTAGATAAAATTTTCTTCCCAAACTTGACTTTTGCGACAATAAATATAAAATAGATATGTGTACTAATAAACAAAGCTTAGCACATAGAGGGGAAGATATTTTTTATGTTTGGACACAGAAGCGATGGAAGAAAAATTAAAAACATTACCAGCATTCTTTAAGGTAATACCTAGTGTAATGTTAGAAAAAGGAACGATTCACAAGTTTTATATAAGCAAGATATTCCAATAAAATATTTAGACGAATACATAGATAATAAGGCAAAAGATGGAATTAAAATTGCATACATGCATATTATTTATGCAGCAATTGTAAGAGTAATTGCTGAAAGACCACGATTAAACAGATTTGTTATGAATGGCACAACATATGCAAGAAACAAAATATATGTATCACTTGCAATTAAGAAAAAATCTTACAGATGATGGAGTTGAAACAACTACAAAAATTGAATATCAAGGAACAGAAACTATTTTTGATATTAAACAAAAGCTAGATGCAATAATTGAACAAAACAAAGAAGTTGAAGCTAATAATGAAACTGATAAATTAGCTAAAACTCTTGGTTTAATACCAACAGGACTAATTAGAGTAGCTGTTAAATTCTTAAAATTCCCTAGATAGACATGGACTTTTACCAAAAGCAATAATAAAAAGCAAGTCCATTCCACACAAGTGTATTTTTTAACAAATGTTGGATCATTAGGAATAGACACAATATATCATCATTTATATAACTTTGGAACAACAAGTATGTTCTTTTCAATGGGAAAAAAGAAAAAAAAAAGCTTTTATATATGAAGACGAAGAAATAAAAGAAGAAAAAATGTATAACGCTTGCTTTCGTTGGAGATGAAAGAATTTGTGATGGATTTTATTATGCAAACTCTTTCAAATCATTATTTAGATATTTAAAAAACCAGAACTACTAGAAACAGCACCAGATTACAAACAAGATGTAGAATAATTTTAAATTAAAAAGTCACACAAAAAGATGTGTGGCTTTTTCATGTAAAAACCTTCCAATTCTAGCTATTTTGTGGTATAATTATCAAATGAGTTTTTGAAAATAAGGAGACATTAGATGAACGATATAGTAAAAATACTTCCAAACTTTAAGAAGTTTAATGATTATATTTCAAATGTAAAAAGACAATACAAGTCCAATTATGCTTTCTGGTTTAACAGATAGTGGAAAGGTGCATTTTGCATATTCCACTTTACTTTTATGCAGAAAAAGCCAATTTGTATAATTACATATAATGAGTTACAAGCTAAAAAGATTATAAGAAACTTAGAATATTTTGAAAATAACATTAATTATTTCCCTAAAAAAGAGATATTGGCATATGATTATTTAGCTGAAAGCAAAGATATAACATACAGCAGAATAGCATGTTTAAACGAAATACATAAAAAAGCAAGCTAAAATAATTGTAACAACTATTGAAGCATTAAGCCAAAAAATCGCTATACCAGAAGATGTGCTATATAAAAATATATTAGAACTTAAAATTGGTGATGTAATCAATCTTGAAGAAATAAAGCAAAAAACTTGTACTACTTGGATATGAAAGACAAGATGTAGTTGAAAACAAATCTGAATTCAGTGTAAGAGGTGGCATTATAGATGTTGCAATTTCTGAAAAGCAAGGAATTGTATTGAACTATGGGGAGATGAAATAGATTCAATAAGAACATTTGATATCAACACACAAAGGTCTTTAGAAAAACGAGAAAATATAAAAATATACCCAGCACATGAATTTTTATTAGATAAGCCACTAGAAGAAGTTGCAAAAAGACATTCAAGATCAAAGAGATAAAGAAGAAATTTTAGAAGGAAACTTCACAAACAAAATAGATAAATATTGAATAAGTTTTATAACAACCCAGATAATACTTTTATAGACTACATAAAAGACAACTATATTATATTTATAGATGAAGTAAAGCAAAAATAAAAGCAAGGTCTGAAAACGTTATAAAAGATACAAAACTATTAATGCAAAACTTAGTAGAAAAGAAACGTTATATACCAGAACTACTAGAAAAGATAGAAGATTATATAGAATTTTTAGATAGAATAAAAAAGTATTCAAACTATATACTTAGAAAATAAAGATATAGGTTTTGTAGATAAAACAAAGTATGCATGCAAAAAGAAACGGATATAGTTTTAGCTATAGGGAGGTAAACTTTTTTCGTAGTTCAATGGATCTATTGTTTAAGGAAGTACAAGAAGGACTTGGACAAGGTACAACAATAGCCATACTTTGTGGAAATCAAAATAACATAAAAAGAACAAAAGACCTTCTTGCAGAAAAAATAAACAACCCAAAACAGCTCCAAAAATTAATAATAACAGAAGGTTCTCTTACAGAGGGATTTGAATGCTATGATTTCAATTTACTTGTAATATCAATAGAAGAGCTATTTAATATCCCAAAAAAGAAAAGAAAAACACCAGAGCAATTCAAAGCAGGTGAAACAATAATCTTCAGACCTAAAAGTTGGAGAGATTACATAGTACATAGAACAAACGGAGTTGGACAATTCGTTGAATAAACACAATTCAAGCTGCGGGAGTTACAAAAGACTATATTAAAATAAAATACAAAAGATGATGGTATTTTATATGTTCCAACAAGCAGTTTAGATAATGTAAAGAAATATATAGGTTCAGGAGATGGAGCACCAAGGCTAAACAAACTTGGAAGCAAAGACTGGGCAAAGGCAAAAAAGCAAGAGTTAAGTCTAACTTACAAGAAATTGCAAAAGACCTAATTGAACTATATGCAAAAAGAGAAAAGGCAAAAGGATTTATGTTCTCAAAAGATACAGAATGGCAAAAAAGAATTTGAACAAAAATTTCCATATACTGAAACAAATGACCAATTAAGAAGCATAGAAGAAATGAAAAAAAGATATGGAAAGCGAAAAGCCAATGGATAGATTACTTTGCCGGAGATGTTGGGTATGGTAAAACAGAAGTTGCTTTAAGAGGAGCTTTTAAAGCATGTATGGACCAAAAAGCAAGTTGCATATTTAGCACCAACAACAATTCTAGCAACACAACAATATGATACTTTCAAAGAAAGAATGAAAGATTATCCAATAAGAATAGAATTACTTAATAGATTTGTTCCAGCATCAAAACAAAAAGAAGTAATAAAAGGTTTAAAAAACAGGAGAAGTAGATATTGTAATAGGAACACATAAATTATTAAATGACCAAATTGAATATAAAAATTTAGGATTACTAATAATAGACGAAGAACATAGATTTGGCGTTAAAGACAAAGAAAAAATTAAAAAATTAAAAGAAAATATAGATGTACTAACAATGACAGCAACTCCAATACCAAGAACATTGCATATGTCTATTGTAGGAGTAAGAGACATGTCTTGCCTTTTTACGAGCCTCCACAAAATAGACGCCCTGTTCAAACTTATGTGTTAGAATATGATGATGAAGTGGTTAAAGAAGCAATAACAAAAGAACTTGAAGAGATGGGCAAGTTTTCTATCTATATAATAATGTAGAAAACATAGATAAGAAAGCTGATGATATTGCAAAGCTTGTACCAGAAGCTAAAGTAGCTTTTTGCACATGGACAAATGTCAGGACATGAAATAGAAGATATAATGCAAAAATTTGTAGATAAAGAAATAAATGTACTTGTATGTACAACAATATTAGAATCTGGAATAGACATTCCAAATGCAAATACAATAATCGTAGAAAATGCAGATAGATTAGGACTAGCACAGCTTTATCAAATAAGAGGAAGAGTTGGTAGAAGCGATAAACAAGCATATGCATATATAACATACAAACGAGATAAAATGATTACAGAAGTTGCAGAAAAAAAGGCTAAAAGCTATAAAAGAATTTACCGAATTTGGTTCAGGCTTTAAAATTGCAATGAGAGACCTAGAAATAAGAGGAGCTGGAAGTATGCTAGGTGAAATTCAACATGGCCATATAGACGAAGTTGGATATGATACATATTGCAAGATTTTAGATGAAGTAATTAAAGAGCAAAAAAGGAATAAAAACAGAGGAAGAACCAGAAGTTACAATTGATATTAATATTTCAAGCTTCATACCAGATGCATATATTGAAAATCAAGATCAAAAATGGAAAGTTACAGAAACATAGCACTATGTAGAACAGATGAAGACTTTAAGAATATTGAAGAAGATTTAACAGATAGATTTGGAAAAATACCAGAAGAAACATTAAACTTAATTAAAATTGTAAAAATTAAGGAAATGTGTAAAATTGTGGTATAATAAAAGTTATTCAGAAGCAAAATAATATAATACTATACTTTGAGCCAGATAAGTTTACTCTAGATATGGCAGAACTTGTACATAAATATAACGATAAAATCAAATTCTCTACAGGAATTACGCCATACATAACATACAAAGTTCAAGACCAAAAGAATATAATTCAAGAGATAGGAGAGTTATTAAAAGATGCTAATAACCAGTAAGGATAATGAAACTATTAAACATATAAGAAAGCTAAAAGAGAAGAAATACAGGGATGAATATGGAGAATATGTTATAGAAGGAATAAAACTTATAAATGAAGCAATAAAAGAAAAGGCAAATGTAAAAACAATTATAGTATGTGATAATTGTAATAAAGAGGCAATAACCCAAAATTCAATGTATGAAGTTGCAAAGCAAAACTGCATATATGTTGATGAAAAAGTGTTTAACACAATAACAGAAGTTAAAAATCCACAGGGAATTTTAGCCGTGGTTGGAAAACCAGAAGGTAACAAAGAAATTAACTATAAAGAAGATATGATAGTTATATTAGACGATTTGCAAGACCCAGGAAACTTAGGGTACAATATTAAGAACAGTAGATAGTGTTGGTTTAAGCCAAATAATTGTATCAAAGAGAAGCGGAGATGTATACAACTCAAAAAGTAGTGCGCTCAACAATGGGAGCAATTTTTAGAGTAAATGTAATAGAAAGCGAAAAATTTAAAAGATACAATAAAAAGAAATTAAAAAAACATAAATTTAATGTAATCTCAACATCTTTAGACACAGATAAAAGCTTATATGATATTGAACTAAACAAATCAGCAATCATCGTAGGAAATGAAGCAAAATGGAGTTTCAAAAGAAATTCAAGAATTATCAGATACAAAAATAATTATACCAATGCTTGGAAAACAGAAAGCTTAAATGCTTCTGTAGCAACAGGAGTAGTTCTTTACGAATATGTAAGGCAAAAAGATTTGTAAATAATTTAAGAAAAAATATTGCAAATTCAAAAATTATATTATAGAATAATTTTAAATATATAGATAAGCACAAAGGAGGATAAAATGAAACAAAAAACTAATTTTAATGAAAAAGGAATAACTATAATAGCATTAATAATAACAATTATACTTCTTTTTAATTTTAGTAGGTGTAAGCATAAATCTAGTTATTAAGGGCAATTTATTTGGCAGTGCCGAGAAAGCAGTATCAGGAACAAATGATAAAACTGCTCAAGAACAAACAAGAGTAGATGAATTAATGGACGAATTGGGAAGAGTTGAGGAACAACAAAGACAGGATAATCTACCAGGAAAAAGAGTAACTGAAAATACAAAATATATAAGAGATGGAAAGACAGCATGGATACCAAAAGGATTTACTGTATCTGGAATAAAAGTCTGAACAAAGTATAAATAAAGGACTAGTAATTTATGATATACCAGAAGGAACAACACCAGACTGGTCAAACCCAGATAGTGTAAAAACAAAATATAACCAATTTGTATGGATACCAGTAGAAGTAAAATCAACAGATACTGAAAACAGTATAGCAAGCTTTCTATAGATCATTATGGGCTGCAAATGCATCAACAGGAGGAGATAGGACAACAGGTTTAGGTACAAATTATACAGAACCAGATTCAACTAATGATACAGCAGATAAAACAGGAATAGCAGGACAAATAACAGAACTAACAAAAAGTATATATAAATATGGAGGCTTTTATATAGGAAGATATGAAGCAGGAAGTAAAACAGAAAGAACAAGTAGTTCATCTCAAACAGCAGAATTTGTAGTGCAACAAGATAAATACCCATATAACTATGTAAAATGGGGAAAAAAGTATGTCAGATGTGAGTGAAGGAGCAGTATATTTATGTAATAACCTATATACACCGACTAATACAAATTATGGAGCAACAGCATGCTATGTACAGGAGCCTGTTGGGATAGTATGCTAGATTTTATAAAAGATTCAAAACATAGTGTAACAGATAGCACTAAATGGGGAAATTATAAGAATTCAGAAACTTACACAATAAATAGGGGAAAATATGCAGTATTGAATACTTCAAATGGTACACTAGGGAATTTTCAAAATGTAGGAATGAATATTCAAAAGAAAAAAGAATAGCAGTATTTTACTAACCACAGGGGCAACAGAAAGAAACAGTTCCAAAAACATATATGATGTAGCAGGAAATTGTTGGGAAAGGACCACAGAGTCTGTTTCTTCAGGCTATCGAGTTAGCAGGGGCCGGTGGTTACGTCGACAGTGGCTCTGACGGTCCAGCGAGATACCGCGGCACCTACTTTCCGACCGACAGCAACAGCCTCGTAGGTTTTCGTCCAGCACTTTATGTAAAGCTGTAAGCTTGTATGCGATATATTAATTAAATATCTCAAAGTAGTTTTAGGGAAGCTACTTTGAAGCTAAGTAACCTTAGCGAATTTTATACGCTAAGTGAAGGCAAATTTATTCTTGAGCGAAGTGGCCAAGAATAAATTTGCCCACTGTGGCGCTTTTTCTGCGTTTTAGAGGCTTTAAAAGCCTCTAAAACAGAAGAAAAGCGGTAACTTATAAAATAAGTATGGTGTGTAGGAGTACCAATAAATTCATTAAATAAATACTTAGTTAAGATAGAAGAACTTGGGTATGCCTACCATGTATATAGTGTAGATAAGGAAAAAAGTAGAACTAGTTTTAGAAAAAGAACATAGTGGAAAAAGCACCATACACAAGAAAACCACATAAATTGCTTACTTTGTAAAGGAGCTAATGCTTATGCAGATGATATTTATTTAGAAGCATTGAAAAAAGATATGAACAAAAACGAAAAGAATAGTAAAGAAAACAATATCTTAAGCTTAATACCAAAAGCAGAAAAATATATACAGTACATAATAGAAATGATAATAAAAATACCAAGAACAGAAAAAATATAGCATAGGAACAGAATATAAACTATCTATATATAGAATGCTTACAAACATAGTGGGGCTAAGTAAAACAGAGGAAAGCAAAAAAATAAATTGTTTAAATATAGTAGATACAGAATTAAATTTGCAAAGAATATACCTAAGAATAATGTATAAAATGGTTGGATAAACGATAAGAAATTAAATACATGTATGGAGCAAATTACAAAAAGCATAAAAACTACTTGACAAGAAAATACAAAATGATATATATTAGTTGTGTAAATTATTCAAGGAAAATTAAAACACATTGAAGAGTGAATAGAAAAGTAAAAAAGCAAAGTCTGTTTGCAAAAAGCTGTTATTCCAATGTGCGAAAAGAAAACAGAATAATTTGCAAGAGAACAAAGCAAAATAACAATAGGAAAAAAAAAAAAAACATAAGAAGGAGGAAAATAAGAAAATGCAAAATAGAAACAAAGGTATAACATTGATTGCGCTAATAATAACAATAATAATACTTTTGATATTAGTAGCAGTAAGTGTGAATGTAATAATAAAAAGTAACTTAATAGGTACAGCTGAAAAATGACAAAAGTAAATAAATACAAACAGCATCAGAGGAAGAAGCAAACGGTGGAGTAATTGAAATTGATGGAAAGAAATATAATTCAATAGAAGACTATATGGCAGGAAAAAAAAATTACCAGATATAAAAGCAGGAGAAAGAGCAACAGCAAATTCAAATTACAAAGGAGCAGTAATACCAAAAGGCTTCACAGTTTCAGGTATATCAACAGAACAAATGTAGATAATGGATTAGTAATATACGATATTCCAGAAGGAACAACACCAGACTGGTCAAACCCAGATAGTGTAAAAACAAAAATATAACCAATTTGTATGGATACCAGTAGAAGTAAAATCAACAGATACTGAAGATAGTATAGCAAGCTTTTATAGGTCAGAATGGACTGAGAATACAGCGACAGGCGGAAAAAAGAACAACAGGATTTAGATGCAAAACTTACAGAGCCAGATTCAACTAATGATACAACAGATAAAACAGGCATAGTAGATCAAATAACAGAATTAACAAAAAGGTATATATAAACATGGAGGATTCTATATAGGCAGATATGAAGCAGGCAGTACAACAGAAAGAACAAGGAGCTCATCACAAACAGCAGAATTTGTAGTACAACAAGATAAATACCCATATAACGATGTAATATGGGGAAAAAAAGTACGTCTGATGTGAGTGAAGGTGCAGTATATTTATGTAATAACCTATATACACCAACTAATACAAACTATGGAGCAACAAGTATGCTATGTACTGGAGCCAGTTGGGACAGTATGCTAGATTTCATAAAAAGATGAAGAACATAATGTAGTACCAAGTAGCACAGACTGGGGAAATTATAGTAATTCAGAAACTTACACAATAAATAGAGGAAAATATGCAGTGTTTAATACTTCAACCGATAAACTTGAAAAATTTCAAGATGTAGGTAATGAATACTCAAAAGAAAAAGATAAAAAGTATTTTATTAACAACAGGAGCAAGCAGAAAGAAACTCAGCCAAAAACATATATGATGTAGCAGGCAATGTATTGGAATGGACAACAGAGACTCGTTCTTCAAGCGACGCTCGAGTTGACAGGGACGGTGGTTGCTACAACAATGGTTCTGACCGTCCAGCGAGTGACCGCAGCATCATGCCGTCCTACCGGCAGATACGACTACGTAGGCTTTCGCCCAGCACTTTATGTAAAGCTGTAAGCTTGTATGCGATATATTAATTAAATATCTCAAAGTAGTTTTAGGGAAGCTACTTTGAAGTATTGAGTGTTAAAATATAACTGTGTAAATTCGAAAAATTTGAATATGCACAGTTTTTTCTTGTGTATGGAAAGGAACAAAAAATTAAAAAAAATTAATTTAACTGATTTTCAAAAAGGAAATTTAGTAACTGCTTTATCGCAGTTTATGTTGTAACAAAGAATATTAAAATTAGAACTGATATTTGCTTAACTAACAAAAAATGTATATTGTTTTTGGTTTAGATATTATGGGATCTAGGCAAATTCTTGGAATATACTTTGATAATGAAAATGAAGACTATGCCTTACAAAATATAAAGGAAAAATGACATAGTATTTGTATATGGAGCATTGGAAGACACTTCTGTAATTGTAAAAGAAAATGCTATTATTTAGACATATTTAAGCATTTTGCCAAAATTTTTGCATTTGGCTACTTATATTATTAGTTCAAGTCTGAATAGTAACTAAAATTTTCATAATTTTTACCAAAAGTATTGACAAAACTAGACCACGCAGTATAATAGATATTGCGTGTAGATTTGCGTTGAAGCGAAATGTGGCTACATTATTATAATGGAGGGAACTTTCGTGGAGTATGTCTTGGCTAAGACCTAGGCGGATAAGTTAGAAAAAAATAGCACTTGTCCTAGCTAACACTAGGATAAAAAATGGAAAACAATGAAACACCAGGGTGCGTTAATAACTTTCCTCAGGCAATTATTTAAGTAGCGAAGAAACTTTTTTAGATTTTTAAAATTAGTAGTCCATCACCTGTGAGATTGGACGAAAGATGCTATAAAAAATCAAAAAGCTAGGTATCGCAAGAATTTAAAAGGAGGGAATTTAACATGGCAAAAGAAACAGAAGTTTCAAACGCAGAAAAAGTTCAAAAAGGAACTAAGAAACCAGTAGCTAAAAAGGAAACAGCTAAAAAAACAGCTACAAAAACAGAAAAAGCTACAAAAGGGGCAAAAAAGGTGATGACTACAAGCGAAAAAATCAGAATAAGACTAAAAAGCTTATGATCACGTTCTTATAGACCAGTCTGCTGAAAAAGATAGTAGATACTGCTAAAAAAGAACAGGAGCTAAAGTATCAGGTCCTATCCCACTACCAACTAAAAAGGAAGTAGTTACAGTTATACGTTCACCACACAAAACACAAAGATTCAAGAGAACAGTTCGAAATGAGAACACATAAAAGAGTTATAGATATTTTATATCCAACTCAAGCTACAGTTGATAATCTAATGAAATTAGAATTACCAGCCGGTGTTGACATCGAAATTAAACTTTAATTTTAAATAGGTTAAAATTAACCAAGCTAGTACAAATACTAGCCAATAGTTAGGAGGAATATTAATGAAAAAAAATTTTTAGGAAAGAAAGTAGGAATGACTCAAATATTTGATAAAAACGGTAGAGCAATTCCAGTTACTGTAGTTGAAGCAGGTCCATGTACAGTAGTACAAGTTAAAACAAAGGACGCTGATGGATACAAAGCAATTCAATTAGGTTTTGGAGAAGTTAAAGAAAAGAAACTTATAAAACCTACAAAGGACATTCACAAAAAGCAAATGTTACTCAAAAAAACATTTAAGAGAATTTAGATTAGAAGAAATTTCTTACAATGTTGGAGATGAAATAAAAAAGCTGATATTTTCACAGCAGGAGAATCAGTAGATGTTACTGGAACATCAAAAGGTAAAGGATTCCAAGGTGTTATTAAACGTCATGGACAATCAAGAGGACCTATGGGACATGGTTCTATGTATCATAGAAGACCAGGTTCAATGGGATCAACATCAACTCCAGGTAGAGTTTATAAAGGAAAGAACTTACCAGGACATATGGGTTATGAAAACAGTTACAGTTCAAAATCTAGAAATCGTAAAAGTAGATATGGACAAAAAACGTAATATTAATAAAAGGTAGTGTTCCAGGAAATAAAGGAGCTATCCTAAAAATAAGAAATTCAGTAAAGAGTACAAAATAGTAGGAAGGGAGAGAAAACGAAATGCCTAAAATAGATGTTTACAATATAGAAGGTAAAAAAGTAAGCGATATCGAATTAAACGAAAACGTATTTGAATTAAACCAAACGAAAAAATTGTTCATATTGCTTTAGTAAATTACATGGCAAATCAAAGACAAGGTACAGCTAACACAAAAACAAGAGCAGAAGTTGCTGGTGGTGGAAGAAAGCCATGGAGACAAAAAAGGAACAGGTAGAGCAAGACAAGGAAGTATTAGAGCACCACAATGGATAAAAGGTGGTATAGCTTTAGGACCAAAACCAAGAGATTACAAATAGAATAAACAAAAAAGAAAGACAACTAGCTATAAGATCAGTATTAAGTTCTAAAGTATTAGAAAACAACCTAGTAGTTGTTGATAAATTAGATTTAAAAAGAAGTTAAAACAAAGAATATGGTAAATGCACTAGAAAACTTAAAAGTTGAAGGAAAAAGCATTAATCGTATTACCAGAAAAGAATAACCTAAATGTGCAAGCATCAACAAGAAACATTGAAGGAGTTAAAACAACATTAACAAACACAATAAACGTTTACGATTTATTAAAATACAATAAATTAGTATTAACAGTTGACAGTGTTAAAAAATTAGAGGAGGTGTATGCTTAAATGAAACCAGAAGATATAATAATAAAACCTATAGTAACAGAAAAAAAGTAACCAAGGTTTAGAAGAAGGAAAGTATACATTCCGCGTTGCAAAAAAAAGCAACAAAAGTTCAAATAGCAAATGCTGTAGAAGCAATATTTGGGTTAAAGTATTAAATGTTAATACAATGACAGTTAAAGGTAAAGAAAAAAAATGGGGGCACATTCAGGAAAAAGACCTGATTGGAAAAAAGCAATAGTAACTATTGATACAAACCCAGCAGAAGTAACTTACCTAGGAAAAGGTGGAAAAGAAGTTAAGCCAGACAAAAATACAAAGATTCAATTGATGAATTTATGGGAGCTTAATTAACACCTAAAATTATCTGGAAAAAAAGAGAATTTAGCAAAAACGAGTAGTACTAGGAAAGCGAAAGAAAAAAAAGCACAGACTATACAAAAGTATGTCGAGCATTTTTGATTGAGCTTGACAACGCAATACGAAGTTTTTCATGAATTGAGAAAAAAAAAGAAAATGGGAATAAAAAACATTTTAGACCATACACACCATCAAGAAGAAATATGACAACATTGACAAACGACGAAATAACAAAAACAACACCTGAAAAATCTTTATTAGCAAAGAAAAAAAAAAAATGCAGGTAGAAACTCTTATGGTAGAATTACAGTTAGACACCAAGGTGGTGGAAACAGACAAAAATATAGAATAATCGATTTTAAAAAGAAAGAAAGATAACATGGAAGCAACTGTTATCGGAATTGAATATGATCCAAATCGAACAAGCTAATATAGCTTTAATTCAATATGAAGACGGAGAAAAAAGCATATATACTAGCTCCAGTAAGGATTAAAAAGATGGAGACAAAGTAGTATCTGGTGAAAACGTAGATATTAAACCAGGAAACTGTTACCAATAGAAAACATTCCAGTTGGTACTTTAATTCATAATATAGAATTAAACCCAGGTCAAGGTGGAAAAAATGGTTAAAAGCAGCAGGTGGAAAGCTCAACTTATGGCTAAAGAAGGAGAATACGCACATGTAAGATTACCATCAGGAGAAATGAGATTAGTAAGAGCAAAATGTAGAGCAACAATAGGAACAATCGGTAACACAGACCATGGAAACGTAAAACTAGGAAAAAGCAGGAAGAACAAGACATATGGGCGTTAGACCAACAGTTAGAGGTTCTGTTATGAACCCAGTAGATCACCCACATGGTGGTGGTGAAGGTAAAGCACCAGTAGGACATAGTGGACCACTTACTCCTTTGGGGCAAACCAGCATTAGGATATAAGACAAGAAAAAAAATAATAGAACAGACAAATATATAGTAAAGAGAAGAAAAATAATTAAAAGGAGGAAAATCTAATGTCAAGATCTAGTAAGAAAAAAACCATTCGTAGAAGAAAGATTATTAAAAAAGAATTCAAGCTATGAATGAAAGCGGAACAAAACAAGTTTTAAAAACTTGGTCAAGAGCTTCTACAATCTACCCACAAATGGTAGGACACACAATAGCAGTTCATGATGGAAGAAAACACGTTCCAGTATATATATCAGAAGAAATGATAGGACATAAATTAGGAGAATTTGCTCCAACAAGAACATTTAGAGGACATTCAGGAGAAAAGAAAACAAACGTAAAATAAGCGTTATGAATATTTAAAGGAGGTAAATTAAATGCCAGAAGAAAATAAAGTACTAGAAGCAACAGCTACATTTAAGATTTGCTAGAATATCAGCAAGAAAAAAGTTAAAATAGTAGCAGACTTAATAAGAGGCAAAAAAAGTTGATGAAGCATTAGCAATAGTTAAATTTACACCAAAGGCATCATCTGAAGTATTAGAAAAATTATTAAAATTCTGCAATAGCAAATGCAGAAAACAACCATGGTATGAATAGAGGAAAATTTAGTTGTTAGCGAAATCTATGCAAACCAAGGTCCTACAATGAAAAGAATTAGACCAGCAGCAAAAGGATCAGCTTCAAGAATTAGAAAAAGAACAAGTCATATAACAATTAAGTTAAGAGAAGTTTAAGGAGGGAGTTTAAGATATGGGACAAAAATGCATCCACATGGATTAAGAGTTGGTGTTATAAGCGATTGGGATTCTAAATGGTACGCAGATTCAAAAGAATTTTAGTGATTACCTAATCGAAGACCACAAGATCCGTGAATATATAAAGAAAAAATTATATGTTAGCGGTATTTCTAAAATAGAAATAGAAAGAACAGCTAAATTTGTAAAAAGTAAATGTTTACACAGCTAAACCAGGTGTAGTTATCGGAAAAGGTGGTAATTTAGCTGAGAGTTTAAAACAAGAATTATCAAAAATGATAGGTAAAGAAGTTTTAACTTAAACATAGTTGAAGTTAAAGATGTTGACACAAATGCTCAATTAGTAGCAGAAAACATCGCAGGACAACTAGAAAGAAGAATTTCATTCAGAAGAGCAATGAAACAATGCATGCAAAAATCTATGAAAGCAGGGAGCTCTAGGAATTAAAACAGCTGTATCTGGACGTTTAGGCGGAGCTGATATGGCAAGAACAGAATTCTACAAAGAAGGGAACAATTCCTCTACAAACATTAAGAGCTGATATTGATTACGGATTTGCAGAAGCAGATACAACTTATGGAAAGATAGGTGTAAAAGTTTGGATATATAAAGGAGAAGTTCTTCCAACAAAAAAAAAAATTAAAACAGAAGGAGGAGAACAATAATGCCAGTAATGCCAAAAAGAACAAAATATAGAAAAATGCAAAAGGTAGAAATAGAGGAAAAAGCAACAAGAGGTAACGTTGTAAACGAAGGCGAATTCGGACTACAAACATTAAAGCTGGTTTAATTACAGCAAACCAAATAGAAGCAGCAGTATTGCTATGACACGTTACATCAAAAGAGGTGGTAAAGTTTGATTAAAATATTCCCAAACAAACCAATAAGAAAAAACCTGCTGAAACTCGTATGGGTAAAGGTAAAGGAGCTGTTGAATATTGGGTAGCACCTGTTAAACCAGGAAGAATCCTATTTGAAATAGCTGAAGTTTCAGAAGAAACTGTTGCAAGAGAAGCTTTAAGATTAGCTTCACACAAACTACCAGTTAAAACAAAATTTGTAACAAGAGAAAATGATCAAGGTGGTGATGTTTAAATGAAGATAGAGAAAATAAGAGAAATGTCTTCAGAAGACTTAAATAAAGAATTAAGCGAATTAAAAACAGAATTATTTAAACTTAAAATTTAATTTAGCTACAAACGGATTAGATAATCCTATGAAAATAAAAAGAAACAAAAAAGACATTGCTAAAATAAACACAGTTTTAAAAAAGAAAAATAGAGAACTAAAAAATGCATAATATAAGAAAACAATTGAAAGGAAAATAAATGGAAGAAAGAAATCTTCGTAAAGTTATGGTTGGAACAGTTCATCAAATAAATGGATAAGACAGTTGTAGTAGCTGTTGAAACAAGCGTAAGCCATAAAGTATATGGAAAAACAGTAAAAAGAACATATAAATTAAAAGCTCATGATGAAGAAAATGAATTTGCCAAATAGGTGATAAAGTAAAAGTAATGGAAACAAGACCACTTTCTAAAGATAAAAGATGGAGAGTAGTTGAAGTTGTAGAAAAAGCAATCGTTAAATAGGAAAGGAGGAAACCATAAATGATCCAACAACAAACAAGATTAAAAGTAGCAGACAATACAGGAGCAAAAGAACTTATGTGTATTAGATGTTTAGGTGGTTCATATAGAAAAACATCTAATATAGGAGATGTAATAGTTGCTTCAGTTAAATCAGCAACACCAGGTGGAGTTGTAAAAAAAGGTGATGTAGTAAAAGCTGTTATTGTAAGATCTAAAAAGGATTAAGAAGACCAGATGGTTCATATATAAAATTTGATGAAAATGCAGCTGTAATAATTAAAGATGATGGTACACCAAAAGGAACACGTATCTTTGGACCAGTTGCAAGAGAACTAAGAGAAAAGGACTATATGAAAATATTGTCATTAAAGATCTTTAAGACAAAATATAAAAATATCTTGCATTGCTAAATTTTATCATTAAACCTTTGAGATACACAAAGCATATATCTGATGTCTATGATGAAATTTTCTTAAGAATATATTATTTCTATTTTGTTTTGGTAAATAGAAAATGAAAAAAGGAGGAAAACTCTCAATGAGAATAAAAAAGGAGACAATGTTCAAGTTTTATCAGGAAACGATAAAGGTAAAACAGGAGAAGTTTTAGAAGTTATACCAAAACAAGAAAAAGTCGTTGTTAAAGGCATAAACATTAGAAAAAAAACATGTTAAACCTAGAAAACAAGGAGACGAAAGTGGAATTATATCAGTAGAATGTAGTATACCATTCAGCTGCAAAAAGTAAATGTAGTATGTCCTAAATGTGGAAAAAACTACAAAAGTTGGATATAGTGTAGAAAAAAGATGAAAAAGTTCGTATTTGTAAAAAATGCGGAGCAAAATTAAAATAAAGAAAGGAGGATTAATAAAAATGGAAAAATTAAGAGAGCAATATGAAAAAGAAGTAATCCCAGCATTAATGAAAAAGTTTGAATATAAATCAATTATGCAAGTTCCAAAACTTGACAAAGTAGTTATTAATATAGGATTAGGAGATTTAAAAAAGAAAATCCTAAAGCTTTAGAAAATGCCATAAATGATTTAACAATTATCACAGGTCAAAGACCAGTAGTAACAAAAAAAGCTAAAAAAATCAATTGCAGCATTTAAATTAAGAGAAGGTGCAAACATTGGATGTAAAGTAACATTAAGATCAGACAAAATGTATGATTTTGTTTATAAAATTATTCAATGTAGCATTACCAAGAGTAAGAGATTTTAGAGGAGTTTCAAAAAATTCTTTTGATGGTAGAGGAAATTACTCTATGGGTATTAAAGAACAATTAATATTCCCTGAAATCGAATATGATAAAGTAGATAAATTAAGAGGTATGGACATCATATTTGTAACAACAGCTGAAAACAGATGAAGAAGCTAGAGAATTATTAAAACTTTTTAGGAATGCCTTTTAAAAATTAATTAGTCAAAGGAAAGGAAATTAAAAACTATGGCTAAAAAGTCAATGAAAATAAAACAAGCTAGACCACAAAAATATAAAACAAGAGAATACAACAGATGTAAACTATGTGGTAGACCACATGCTTATATAAGAAAATATGGAATATTGCCGTGTATGTTTTAGAGAATTAGCTCATAAAGGGAGAAATTCCAGGAGTTAAAAAAGCTAGCTGGTAATAAAATCGATAAAAACATAGATAGAAAAAAGAAAAGGAGGTAAGTGATTAATGAACATTACAGATCCAATTGCAGATATGTTAACAAGAATTAGAAATGCAAATAGTTCAAAACATAAAACAGTTGATATACCAGCTTCTAATATGAAATTAGGTATAGCTGAAATATTGTTTAAAGAAGGATATATAAAATCTTTTGAAGAAATAAAAGATGATGCACAAGGAATCATAAGAATTACCTTAAAATATGACGAAAATGGTAGAAGAGTTATTGATGGATTAAAAAGAATAAGTAAACCAGGTTTAAAAGTTTATGCTACTAAAAGATGAATTACCAAGAGTATTAAATGGTTTAGGAATTGCTATTATTTCTACTTCAAAAGGATTAAAACAGATAAAGAAGCAAGAGAGTTAGGAATTGGCGGAGAAGTATTAGCATATGTTTGGTAATTAAAGTAGTTGTTAAAAAGCAAGTTACGGAAAATTATGCAACTAAATAAACAGCAAAGTTGCAATCATAAAAGAAGGAGGGAAAACTAACATGTCAAGAATAGGAAATAAACCTATTACAGTACCAGAAGGTGTTGAAGTTAAAATTGATGGTCAACACATTACTGTAAAAGGACCAAAAGGAACACCAGAAAGAGATGTACATAATAATATTTCTTTAGAAATGGATGGAAATATAATTAAAGTTACAAGAAAAAATGATGAGGCAGAAAATAGAAGTTTACATGGTTTATCAAGAACATTAATAGAAAACATGATTACAGGTGTACTTCATGAATATAGTAAAGAATTACAAGTTAATGGAGTTGGATATAGAGTTGCAAAACAAGGAAATAATTTAAATTTAACATTAGGATATTCACATCCAGTAATTTTTGAAGCACCAGAAGGAATTACTTTTGATGTTCCAAATGCTAACACAATTATAGTAAAAGGAATTGATAAAGAATTAGTTGGTCAAACAGCTGCAGTTATCAGAACAAAAAGACCACCAGAAGTATATAGAGGTAAAGGTATTAAATATGCTGATGAAGTTATCAGACGTAAAGTTGGTAAAACTGGTAAATAGATAAATAATTGATATTATTTAAATTTATAAACTATAATCTAAATTGAAATCAGAAACTTTATAAATTGAATTCTAAAAAATTTAATTTATAGAAAGGAGTAAAAAAATGGTTAAAAAAGACAGATAGAAAAATGGAAAGAAGAAGAAGACATTAGAGTTAGAAGAAAAAGTATCTGGAACAGCTGAAAGACCAAGATTATGTGTATATAGAAGTAATGCAAATATATATGCACAAATCATTGATGATGTTGCAGGAAATACTTTAGTGCAAGCTTCAACATTAGATAAAGAAATAAAAATAAAACATGCCAATAAAGAAGCTGCTAAAGAATTAGGAACATTAATAGCAAAAAGAGCAGCAGATAAAAAAGATAAAAACAGTAGTTTTTGATCGTGGTGGATACATATATCACGGAGTTGTTAAAGAAGTAGCAGAAGCCGCAAGAGAAGGCGGTTTAGAATTCTAATGACAACATGTTATTACTTGAAATATGGATTACATAAATAGATACAAATTAAAAAGTAAGGAGGAAAAACTAAAACCTATGGAAGAAAAAAAATGAATTAAAAGAAAAAGTTGTTGCACTTAACAGAGTTACAAAAGTTGTTAAGGGTGGTAGACATATGAGATTTTCAGCAGTAGTTGTTGTTGGAGATGGAAATGGTCATGTTGGTGTTGGAAACGGTAAAGCTTCAGAAGTTCCAGATGCTATAAAAAAGCTATCCAAGAAGCTAAAAAAACTTAGTTGAAGTTCCAATTGTTGAAACAACAGTACCACATGAATATGTTGGAACTTTTGGTAGTGCAAAAGTAATGTTAAAACCAGCTGAAATTGGTAGTGGACTTATCGCTGGAGGAAGCGTTAGACCAGTTCTAGAATTAGCAGGATATAGAAACATCAGAACAAAGGTAATTGGAACAAACAATCCAAGAAACGTTGTTTATGCTACAATTGAAGGATTAAAAATCAATGCAAACAATTGAATCAGTAGCTAAAAAAAGAGGTAAAAAAGTAGAAGAAATTTTATAATTTGAAAAATAATAAAATACTTATAACCCGGTTATTAATTGAAGGAGGTGCAAGGCATAAATGAAACTAGACGAATTAAAACCAGCTGCAAAAAAAAAGTAAAAAAGAAATAGAGTAGGTCGTGGTATGGTTCTGGAAACGGAAAAACTTCAGGAAGAGGTCATAAAGGACAAAAAGCAAGAAGTGGTGGAGGAGTTAGAAGAGGATTCGAAGGTGGTCAAACACCATTATATAGAAGATTACCAAAAAAGAGGATTCACTAATATTCATGCCAACACATATACAGAAGTAACATTTAAAATGTTAAATAAAGTAAAAAATACAGATGTTACAGCTGAAAGCTTATTAGAAGAAGGAATTATTGGAAAAATCAATGATGGAATTGTAATATTAGCAACAGGTAAATTAGAGAAAAAAATTAAACATTAAAGCTAATAGATTTACTGCAAAAGCAAAAGGAGAAATTGAAGCTTTAGGCGGAAAGGCTGAGGTGATTTAATTGTTTAAAACAATCAAAAATGCATTAAAAACACCTGATGTTAGAAAAAGATTATTATATACATTATTGTTAATAGTGGTATTTAGATTAGGATGTTATATCACTGTTCCAGGAGTTAACAGTGTAGCACTAAATGAAGCTATGCAAAATACAACAGGAATAGCAGGACTAATAGATATGATTTCCGGAGGTGCATTCTCTAGATTTTCAGTATTTGCAATGTCAATAAGTCCTTACATCACAGCTTCAATTGTAATTCAATTATTAGAATGATTATTCCATCTTTAGAAAAATTAACTAAAGAAGGTGGAGAAGAAGGTAGAAAGAAAGTAAATAAATATACAAAAATGTTAACAGTAGTTTTAGCATTAGTAGAAGGTATAGGAATTTACCTATCTTATAAATCAGCTGGAATATTTGTAGACAATAGCTTTTTAACAGGATTATTAGTTGTAACAGGATTAGTTGCAGGAACATCAATGTTAATGTGGTTAGGGAGAACAAATAACAGCTAAAAGGAATTGGAAATGGAATATCATTGTTAATTTTTATTGGTATTATATCTACAGGATTACCAAGTGGAATAACAACTTTATGGAATTTAATTATGACTGATTCTGGATTTAGTACAATCGGATTATTAACAGCAATAGCAATTGTTGTTGGAGCAATTCTATTAGTAGCAGGAGTTGTGTTTGTACAACAAGCTGAAAGAAGAGTTCCAGTACAATATTCTAAAAAAGTTGTTGGAAGAAAAATGGTTGGAGCACAAAATACACATATACCACTTAAGCTAGCAATGGCTGGTGTTATGCCAATTATTTTTTGCATCATCATTTTTAACATTCCCAGCAATGCTTATACAAATATTTGTACAAGATATAGGAAGTCATACAGGATTCTTAGCAGGATTATACAAATTCTCAATTGCTACATCAACATCAAATGTGGAAATTGGATATGCAATAGCTAATGCCTTAGTTTATTTAGTTTTAATTATGGCATTCACATTTTTCTATACTTATGCTACATTTAATCCAGCAGAAGTATCAAATAATATTAAGAAAAATGGTGGATTTATACCAGGAATTAGAGCTGGAAAACCAACAACAGATTACTTATCATCAATTATATCTAAATTAACATGGTTTGGAGGATTCTTCTTAGCAGTAATAGCAATATTACCAATGTTATTAAGATTCACAAATTTAAATATTGCATTTGGTGGTACATCAATATTAATCGTTGTAGGAGTTGCATTAGAAACTGTTCAACAATTAGAATCACAAATGGTAATGAGACACTATAAAGGATTTTAGAATAATAAATAAATGAATAAATAAGCATATTTATTGCTTATGTTATAGGGAGATACAAAAAAAAATGTATCACCCTATGATAGTTTTTAATGTTTGTTATAGAAAAAATAAAATAAAAATCAATTTTAATTATGAAGATAATAAATATGATAAAGATTATTATGAATAGTCTAATTTATAATTAGATAAAAGAGCTGAAAAAATAATGAGAGATTTAGGTGCTATTCCAGCACAAATTGGTTATGACTGTGGAATTGCTGGAATTCCTATATATAGAAATGCTACATGTATATCAGTAAATGATGAGGTAATACATGGGATACCCTCTAAAAATAAAATAATAAAAGAAGGAGATATTGTAAGTGTAGATACAGTAGCTTTAAAAAATGAGTTTAATGGTGATGCTGCACGTACATTCATAGTTGGACAAACATCAAAAGAAGCAGAAAGATTAGTAAATGTAACAAAGCAAGCCTTTTTTGAAGGAATAAAATATGCAAAAAAGGATTTAGAATAGGTGATATATCTCATGCAATTGGA
>VOFC01004069.1_pt1 | contig 37566 bp, 44 predicted proteins | sample 5384161 | NCBI WGS metagenome assembly VOFC01 (sample SAMN12384722, study PRJNA508395) | human gut metagenome | isolation source: healthy gut B | host: Homo sapiens | reverse complement strand
CCATCGGTCACGCAGCGCCTGCCGGCGGAGCCGGACGTCCTGCCCGGAAGCGCAGGCGGACTTCCGCGGGACGGCGCGTGCTGCTGGTCGAGGATAACGAGCTGAACCGCGAGATCGCGGTTGCAATCCTGCACGAGTACGGTTTTTCTGGTCGATACCGCCGAAAACGGCGCGACAGCGGTGGACAAGGTGCAGACTTCGCCCGCAGACCGCTATGATCTGGTGCTGATGGATATTCAGATGCCGGTCATGGACGGCTATACCGCCACCCGGCGCATCCGTGCGCTGAACGACCCCGGCGCGCGCCGCCGTTCCGATCGTGGCCATGACGGCCAATGTGTTCGAGGAGGAGCGGAAGCGGGCGTTCGACTGCGGCATGAACGGCTTCCCTGTCCGCCGCTCGTGATCGAAGCGCTCATCTCCGCCCTGCGGGATATTCTGCACTGAGCGGAAAGCAAAGTCACAAAGTTATAAAGTCATAAAGCTGCAAAAGTCGTAAATTTGTAAAGTTCCAACGTTTTAACGCTGCAACTGCACAGAAAGCCGGGGAGGCAGGCTTGACTTGCCGCCGCACGCGGTATCATAAAAAGTATCATAAATAAAACGAGTAAAGAAGGTTGAGATATGCGGTCGATAAAGGATAAACGGGGGTTTACGCTGGTAGAGCTGATCGTCGTGCTGGTCATTCTGGCGATACTCGCGTCCGTTCTGATCCCGGCCCTGATCGGCTACATAGACAAGGCGAAGCAGCGGGCGGTCATCGCGGAGGCGCGGGACGTCTGGACGGCCTCGCAGGCGGCGCTGTCGGAGTGCTACGCCATGTACCCGGAGAGTTTTGCCGCGTCGTGCAAGTTCAAATCCACGATCGGCGGCGAAAAGATGACCAAGCTGGGGCGCATCACCAACGGTGCGCTGCACGCGCTGCAAAAGAACCCGAACGACCCCACCGAGGCGGGAACCTCCAGCCGGAGGATCGCCGGGCAGGTGCTGGCCTATCTGGACAGTGTGATAAAAAGGCAAGTCCGCGCTATACCTTCGGCAGCGGCAATATCCCGACCGGGAACACGCGGCCGAGCAATTATTTTACCGGCGAGCCGAAGCCGACGGATGTGATCATTCAGATTTTCCATACGGCAGACGGCCGGATGGTCGCGCTCAACTTCGGCAAGAACGGATATATGGTCACGATGGTGAGCGGTCAGGAAACGACCTGTGTGAGGGATGGAAACTGCCTGCCATCATAAAAATTGCCGCCGAAGGCGGCACGGGAAACGCCGGTGTTCACCGGCGAGGAAATTGCCGCCTTCGGCGGCAGGGAGCCGCCGTCTGGCGGCGGAGAAAACGCCGTGCCCACGGCGGAGGAAAATTGCAGCGCCCGCCCGGCGGGGGAAATGCCGGTGTTCACCGGCGGGAACAAAGGGACAGGACACCATATGGTTTCCTGTCCCCTCTGACTCCCCATTTTCCTTTGCGCTGCGACTCCCTTCGGTCGCGCAGCGAAATGCGAGGGGCCCACAGTGACGTCTGGTGCACCAAGGGCACATCCTTGATGGAAGCGGAGCTTTTCGCAGCAGAACGCGGCCGCCCTGCACCGTCTGGCCGCGCACTATTATGCGCGGCAAACCACGCAAGCGAAATTCAGGGCAGCTCAGCTGTATATAAGCTGAAAGACGCCCGGAACCGAGCCCCCCGTAACCCCCCGTTTAGACGCGCGACCGAAGGGAGTCGCGTCCTAAGGAAGATGAGGGAGTCAAGAGGGGGATAAGAAACCATTCGGTGTCTTATCCCCCTTTTGCCCCGCCGGGCGGCGGCAATTCCCTGTCGGTGGGCACCGACAATCCCCCCCGTGGGTGGCTATAATCAAAGGAGCGGCTCCAGCCGCTCCTTTGCCGTTTTTGCGCATTCTATGCCGTTTTCAGTCAGATTGACTTCCTGCTTCTGTAAATCAGGGTGACGATCTGCCCGCGTGTGCACGTGACATCCGGAGAGAATGTCACACTTCCCGTACCGCTGGTGACGCCCTCCTTCGCCGCCCACAGCACCGCATCATAGTAATATGCGTCCGCGCGGACGTCGACAAACGGGTTCGCGCCGCCCGATGCCGGGGGACTGCTGCGCGCGCCACAGGAAGGTGACGATCTGCGCACGGGTGCAGGTGGCGTCTGGAGCGAACAGCGTGCCGCTTACGCCCTTCGTGATGCCGTTTTCGACCGCCCACGCGACTGCCTTTGCGTAATAGCTGCCCGCCGGGACATCGGCAAACGGCAGCAGGACGGACTTCGGCTCGGGCGAGCCTGCCGCGCGCCACAGGAAGGTGACGGCCTGCGCACGGGTGCAGCCGGCGTTCGGGGCGAACAGCGTATCCGTCATGCCCGTCGTCACGCCGTTCTCGACCGCCCAGCGGACGGCCTGTTCGAAATAGCTGCCTGCCGGGACGTCGGCAAACGCGGCCGTCTCCGCCGCCTGCCAGCCGGCATAGACCGTCCGGCTGCTGCGGAGCGTGACCGATGTGACCTTTTCGGTCAGCGCACGGTCGGCGTACCAGCCGGTAAAGACATAGCCGCTCCGCGCGGGCGTGAACGCGGTCAGGTCGACCGTCGTGCCTGCGCTCCGGCGCAGCGCCGCGATGCTGCCGCCGCCGTTCGTCTCGAAGGTCAGCGTGCAGGAGGCGGAGCCCGAGCCGCCAGAGGACGGCTGCGGCACGAGACGGATGGTGTAGGTGCGCTCGGACGCGCCGTTCGGTGCCTTGACCGTTATCGTGACCGTCCGCTCATACGAGCCGCCCTCGATGACCGCCATGCCGTTTTCCGCCGGTTTTCCGTTCACGGAGACCGACGCGCCGCGGCTCTCGGGGATGACGGTGAGCAGGTACTGCCCTGCCGCGACGTTTTCGACCGTCGCGCTGTCCTTGTCGTCGAAGCTGTCCAGCGTCAGCGGCAGGCCGTCCAGCGTAATGCGCGCGGCGTTTGCCGTGTTCGCGTCCGATGCTTCGCCGTATCGCACGGCCACCCTCGCGCCGGCCTGCGAGAAGGTGACGCGGTTCTCGCGGAGCTGCTCCGCCGCCAGCGTCAGGCCGTCCAGCGTCCTTGTCTCGAGCAGCGCGCCGTTCCGGTCGAGCAGCGCCGCCGTCAGCGTGCCGCTGCGGCGCGGCTGGAGCGAATTGTTCCGCACCTGCACGACCGCCGAAGCGGCGCTGCCGTTCTCGAGCTCGGCCGACAGGGTGACGGGCGTGTTCTCGCTCCGCGCGAGCAGGCTTTCAAAGGTGAGGCTCTTCTGGTTGTTCCGGCTGTCCGCCTCGGGCAGCTCGGCCCACTCGTCGCGCTGCTGCTCGATCCGCGCCCGGACGAACAGCATGACGCCCGGCTCGGGGATCTCCGTGAGACCCGCGTCCGCGATGTACTGCGCGATGTCGAACGTCATTTCCTGCGTGTTTCCGGTCTCGTCCATCGCCTCGAGCGCGTCTCCGGTCAGCGTGAGCGTGAAGCCCGTGCCCGCCGTTCCGCCTTCGAAGTATTTGCCGTCCACCGGCGTCTCACACGCGGGGTCGGAGTACACGCCCACGGTCACGCGCCGGTCGGTGCGGCCGAGCGAGGACGCGGACTGGTTGTACAGGTGGACGAGGAAGCCTCGCACGCCGTCCTGTTCCTTCGTGACCGTCAGAGCAGAAATGCCCGCGTCCGGGTAGTCCAGATGCACCGTGCCGCTGCACGACTGCTCCGCCGCGCCGGTGAAGTCCGCCGTGACTGTGTAGTTCAGGTCGCGCAGCTCGCTGCCGGTCTTTGCCGCCGCGGACAGCGTCCGCGTCTGGCCGGGCAGGAGCGCGAGACCGTCAAAGTGCTGCGTCTGTGCGCCCTCGAGCGCGACCGTCACGCAGTCGATCACGTGCATGCCCTGATTGGAAACGGTGAAGCTGACCGGGACATAGCTGTCGGCGGCGAGCGTGGTATAGTCGACCGTGGTCGAAACGACCTCGACAGCGTCTGTGAACGTCTCGGCGGCGCTGAACAGGTTTGCGGTCTGCCGGGGGATCGTTCCGGTACCGGTATAGGTCTTTCCGTTCAGCTCATAGGAATAGCTGACCGTGTCGGACTCGGTTTTGCTGTACGTCGTGCCCTGCATGACGGCGCAGATGCCGCCGCCGCTGCCGGTGACGCAGGCGTCCATGTGGTCGAGTCCGGTGCGCGCGGGGAGCGCCGCCACCTCGAGGGGGCGCGGAGGAGACCAGACCGCCGTCTGCGGACACGAACCGGACCGCGCGGATGACGTCATTCTTGTCCTTGCCCGCGCCTGCGTCGTTCCACAGGACGGTCAGCTCGTCCAGGCTCTCCGCGCCTTCCGCCAGCGCGAACCGGCCGTCGAACGAGCCTGCGGACACCATGTCGCTGAGCGACTCGGGCAGGCCGGACTGCGGCGCGCCGTTTTTGCCGAACACGCGCAGACCCACGTCGCGCTGCTCCGCGCCGGTGAGCGTTCGGACGCTGCTCCAGCCGAGGACGAACTGTCCGCCCGCCGTGGTCAGCTGCGGCTTTTTCGTCGCGGCTGCCGTCAGCGGTCGCGCGGATGGTAACGGCCGCGTCCTCGGGGTTTTCCGCCGCGGTATCGACGAGCGTGTAGTAAATGTCGCTGCTGTCCCCGTTCTGCACGGAGAACGCGACCGCCGCCGTGCCGTCCGCGAGCAGCTCTGCGTCCATGCCCGTGACCTCGCCCGCGCTGCCGTTGTAGAGCGTATAAGTCTGATCGCTCCACTTCGTGCCGTCATAGATGCGGCACAGGATGCGGTTGTGCGTAAAGTCGAAGGCGCTTTCATCGGTCTGCACCGCGCGCCACACGGCGATGGCCTTTCCGTCTGCCGCCGCGATGACCGGGTCGAACTCCTGCGAGCCGTTGTCGGTCAGGCGCGTCGTGACCCATTCGCTGCCGTTCCAGAGCGACGCCATGACCTCCAGACCGTTCAGAAGGATGGTCTGCTGACCCTCGTTCAGCTCGGTGCCGGCCTTGAGGCCGAGGGTCGCGGCCTCGCGCAGCCAGACCGCACCGGCGAAAGCCCCGTGCCGTCAAAGTCGGGCGCGCGCTGTCGCCGTAGCCGGAAAAACCGTCCGTGCCGTCCGGGATGGCCGTGCCGTCGGGGAAGCTGCCGCCAGACGACAGGCTGAAGCGCACCTCGGTGTCGGTCACGTCCGTGCTGTCCGCGTCGGACAGGTAGACCAGCATATCGCCGTCCTCGGACAGCATCGGCGTGCTGAAGGGGGTAGGAATTGGTCTCGATGGCCTGCACGCGGCTCGGCTCGTCCAGACTCATGAGCGCGATGCCGCTCCGCCGCCGAGCCAGACGCGCTCCTCCTCGTCGAGATAATCGCGGCTCTGCATCCTGACCACAGGCTCGCTCGCCGCGATCGCGCCGCCGTTCGCGGGCAGGCTCTGCCCTGCCGTGCCGCCGTCCAGCCAGCCGGTCGAGCCGAGACCGCTCGAGGCGCTCTCCCAGTAGTCGCGGATCTCGTTCCAGTCGTTAAACCGCCATGCCGTGCCGTAGCCGAGCGAGACCAGCGTGATCTCGGTCACGAGCGGCCCCACGCCCAGCGCCGCGCGGATGCCGGCCTCGCCGTCCAGCTGGAGGAACTGGCCGCGCACGTCGCGTTCGTTCGTATTTTTCAGGTATTTGCGCGTCAGGAAGCGGTTTTCGTTGTTGATGTCGATGGTGCCGAACACGCCGACCTTGGCGGTGAAACCCTGATCATAGCCCAAGCCGCCGAAGAATACTCAAAATAGGCGTTGATGCGCAGTGCGGTCAGGTAGTCGTTGACCGCCTTCGCGGTATCGTCGTTCCATTCCAGTCCGCTGCTCGGCATAGCGCACGGCGGTCTTGAAATCCACGGTAGCACCGCCGCGAACCTTGAAAGCTGGCCGTCAGCGGGATACCGTAGGCAGAACACCGCAGCACCTTTTCAAATTCCAGCTGCGCGCCCGCGGTGAAGCCGCCGCCGGTCGTCAGCACCTGCCACTGGCCCCTGTCGAAGCTGTAGCGGATCTCGGTGCTCACCCAGCCCTCCAGCTGGAGCATGATGGGCAGGCCGATCGCGCCGCTCGCCGCGCCGTACAGGCCGCTGCGGTCGTCGAAGTACGAGCCGTCCGCCATGGCCCGAAAATCGCTCAGGGGTGAAGGTGTCGTTGACCTGCCCCAGCAGGCTGTCGTAGTCCTGTCCGATGTAGCTCGGCTCGAGCGAGATGCCGCTGCGGTCATAGTCCAGATCCTCGAGCTTGGTGGTGTTGAGTCCGGTCAGAGATGGGCCTCATAGCGCGTGGGGTCCTCGGTGGGCATGAGGACGGCCTTGACGAGACCGGTCTCGCCGCCCATTTTCTCCAGAAAGGACAGCGCGTCCATCATGATGCCGTCCGAGACCGTGTTTACGTACTCATACTCGGTGTTCGCGCCGCCGACCGTGCCGTAGGCGGCGAGGTTCGCCATCAGCGACATGACGGACGGGGCGTCCTCGACCCGTTCGATGGAGGTCAGGTCCGCCAGACCGAACGGCAGCGCGATGGTGCAGACGAGGCTTTCGCCGCCGTCATAGAGCGCGGCCTCGAGCGGCGTGCGGCGCGTGCCGTCGAAGTTTTTCAAAGCTGGCGCTCGTGATCTCGACCGAGCTGCTCACCAGCGGGATGGAGGAGAACGGATAGCTTGCGTCCCGGACGGTCACGGCCTTCTGCCCCGTCACGGAAACGCCGGTCTCCTGCGCCCGCAGATAGAAATTCCAGCCGGTGTCGTCCATGGAAACGCCGTCCGCGCCCCAGAGCATGATCGTGCTCTCGAGACGGGCGCCCGGGTAGTTGCTGCTCGGGCCGATCACGCCGGTGTGCCGCCGCACGCTGATCGCGCGGCCGGTGTAGCTGACCGTCTGGGCGGCCACGAAGGGCGCTGCCCGTTCGGCGCTCACGAGCGTGACGATGTCCTCGCCCGAGCGCATCGCGTCGCGCCGGGTCAGACTGCCGTCGACCGTGATCAGCTCGGGGCAGTACCCGTCCGCGCGCACCTCGAAGATAAATTCCAGACTGTCGCCTACGCCGACGGCCTCGGGATCGTGCGCCGAGGTGAACTGCGACAGGTCCATGTGCACGGTCAGCAGACCGCTGGAGTCGGTCGTAAAGGACTGATCCTTCGTGCCGTCGAGCGCGGCGGCCTGACCGGCGGCCTTTGCAAATCTCGCGCCCGTGCAATAGGCGTCGTCACGGTTTTCGGCCGCGAGGCGGTTGCGGTATACGCCGCCGCGCAGGGTCACGCCGGTGTTCGCCAGCGGCGTGCCGTCCGGGCGGACAGCTGCACCTGCGCGACCGCGGCGCGGCGCAGCTCGACGGTATTGAGCGGATACAGCTCGCCCCGCACGCCGCTGCCCTCGCCGCTCTTGAGCGCGAGACGGGACACCGTGCCGCGGTAGGACACGCTGCTGCTGACCGCCGCCGCACGCAGGTCGGAGGCGATGCCGTTCGGCTCGAACAGCGCCAGAGAGCCGTCGCTGTTCGTGTAAAGCGTGTGGGTCTCGCCCTTGCCGTCCTCATAGGAGATCTCGGTCCTGACCGCCGGGGTGAACTGGAACAGGTACAGCCTGTCCTTCAGCGTCTCGACATTGACCTTGACCGTGTCGCGGAGCGCGGGCAGGGCGCTGTGCGCGGCGGTGACGGTGTTCGTGCCGTCCCGCAGGCCGCTCAGCAGCAGGATGGTCTGGGGCAGGTAGCTCGAATAGGAATACTGCTCGAGCGGCGCGTACAGGCTGCCCTCGCGGTAATTGAGGCTGACCGCGCGCTGCGTCTCGTCCTCGACCGCCCCGCCCTGACCGGTCGAGGTGCTCCACTTGACCGTGTCATACAGGATGCTCCAGTCGAAGTCCCGGGTGTTGATGCCGATGGTCTCCATCAGGCTCAGCTCACTGCGCAGTCCGGCGACCGCCTGCGCCGAGGTCAGGCCGCCGATGGTCTCGCCCGCATACGTGCTGACCGACGGGGCGGTCGTCGTGCCGCCGGAAATGGTGTTTTTGAGCGTGACCTCGTCCCGGCTCTCGCCGCCCGTCAGGATCTCAAGCGCGCCGGAGCGGTAGACCGTGACCGTCGCGGAGGCGATGCTCCAGGTCGGGTCTGCGCCGTTTTTCGCCTTCGCGGTGACGATATAGCAGTCCTTGAGCTGCTGCGGCGTCTCGGGCGTCAGGGTATAGCTGCCCGAGGCGGCCTTTTCCCGCCGTTGTGTAGACGGTCTTGCCGTCCTTTTCGATCGTGAACGCGAACTGACACGCATCCGGGTTCGCGGTCAGGTCGAAATTGTCCACCGTCCAGCCGATCTCGATCGGCTGACCGCTCGTGAACAGCGTCGTTTCCAGTCCGGTCAGCGTGATCGCCGCCGGCTGAGAGCGAACGAGGATCTTCGCGTCGGTCGACAGCTCCTGCACCGTGCTGCCCGTCTGCGCCTGCGCCGTCAGACGCAGGATGCAGGACGGCGCGCCGCCGCTCGAGATGGCGGTGAGGCGGTCGCCGGGGATGGTCAGGCTGGTCGCGCCGCGCGCTCGAGCACGGTCTCCCAGACCGGCTGCGCGTCCGCGGCGACACGGGAGCCTGCATAGAGCCGCGCGGTGATCTTTCCGTCCGCCGGGGCGTGCTGGGCGAGGTTGGAGGCGAAATGCACGGTCTGGTCCGCGCCCAGACGGGCGTATACCGTGTCCGCGCCCGCCGGGAACAGCAGGCTCGGCCGGCCGCTGTCCCGGACCGTGACCGTGATGGTGTTGGAGGCCGCGGTCGTGCCCTTGCCGCTGTTGCCGCACTCGAGCGTGATGCTGGCCGTGCCCGCCTTCAGCGGCGTGAGCGCGGCCCTGACCGTCTGGCTCAGGGTCAGGTCGGTGCCGCCGCCCTCGGCGGCGCTCAGCTGCACGACATCGGGGTCGCTGACCGTCCAGCGCACATCCGCGCCGGCCGCATCATAATAGGTATAGCCGGTCTGATTGTCGGTGAAGGCGAGCACCGGGACCTGCGCGTCCTGCATGAACACGGTCTGCTCGATGCCGGACGGCCAGCCGCCGCTGACGCTGATGGTGTAGGCGTCTGTGCCCGCGAGCGTGACCGGCGTCTGCGTGAACGAGGCGCACGCGCCGTAATACAGCGAGCCGTTATAATAGATCTCCGCCGTGTGCACGGTGTCCGCGCTCACGTTCGGCAGGTCCATCGTGCCGGTGAGGATGTATTTCTGGCTGCTGCCCGTGCCGGAAACGTCCAGATGCAGCTCGGCCGCCTGCTCCGGGTCGCCGTCCAGCACCGCCGTGACCTTCGGCGCACTCTCGTCCTTCGACCAGGCCAGCCACTTGGTCTGGAAGGTCTCGTCGCCCGCGAGCGCCACGGTAAAGACGGCCTTTGCGGGGTCGTTCGGGTCGGTTTCGGCGGAGAGCGAAACAAAGCTGTCGGTCAGATATCCGCCCTGCAGGCTGTCGAGCACGGTGGTTTTGAATTCCTTGTACGCGCCGTCGGTTTTCGATTTGAATTTGTTGCCGAAGGCGTCCGTGCAGGCGTTCTCGTCCGCAGGCCTTACGCCCAGCACATGAATGCCCGTGCTGTCCGTTTTCTGAACCGGGTAATAGAACACGCGCGTTCTGGAAAGGGTCGCGTCGGAGGAGGGGGATACCGTTGCGTCGATTATGCCCCCGATGCCGGTGTTCACGCCGGACAGATACTTTGTCTCCGTGCCGTCCAGATATGCCAGCTCATAATCGCCGGAGACCGGCTCGGAGAAGGTCACGACGATGGGAACATAGTCGCCCGGATAGAACGAGGAATACCAGTAGTCCGTGCTCCCCGTATACTTGGGCGCGCGCGCGCAGGTGTCGATGGACTCGATGGTCGGCGGGGTCTCGTCCGCGAGCGTCAGCGCGCCGTGCATCAGAATCTCCTCCGGGCGGATGTCCTTATCGTCGTTCTGCGCGATCCAGTCGACCGGCAGATACCAGTCCTGCGGATAGCTGACATAGTTGGACTGCGTGGGCGTGATGGGGACTTTCACGTTCGTATACCGCCGCACGCGCCAGTTATGAGCCTTGACCTGTTTATAGAAATTGAGGTCGCTCGGGTCGGGATAGTCCCAGTTTTCCTCCTGCGTCCGCGCAAGGTCATTCAGATAGGCGGCGTCGTCGCTGTCGGAAGAAGTCGCTCTTGTCATAATAGGCCGCAGCGCCGTTCGCGATACGAACCAGCGCATTATCCTCCAGAATGGACAGCGTGGGAATGCCGAGCTTACCGCTTTCCTTGGTCCAGAGCGTTACGTTCGCCAGATTGACCATCGGTTTCTTATCGCCCGCGCCCAGCCGGATCGCCTCATTAAAATAGTTCATCCAGCCGTGGGTTTCGTTGGATATGCCGGTCGAGCCGTAATCATAGCCCTTCGCGGCCGGAACGGCGGTATTGATCTTGAAATACTCCGTGCCGTCGATCGTGACCTTTTCGGTCGCGCTGTCATGCTGCTGCCAGTCCAGCTGATAGGGCAGGACGTTCGTACCGGACGGGGACTTTCTGCCGATCTGCGTGCCGCCGGTGATGGCGGAAACGATGGCGTCCGCGTCGCTGGACGCTGCGAACTTCACCGTTACCGACTTCGAACCGGCGGGCATGGCGGCGCCATGGCGGTGCGGGCCTGAATGAGCACCCTGGCATACCCGTCCCAGTGTCCCTCATAATCGCGGAGATACCCGCGCAGCGTGTCCATCGACAGATTTCAGCTCTACCGCCTTCTCGCCCTTCGAGATGGTGAAGTCCTTGAAAAAAGTTGCCGCCGGGCATGCCGTCCGCGTAGAAGTCCGACTGATGGGGCGTCAGGGAAATCCGCGAACATGCCGATCTTGAGCTTGATGTCATGGGGCGCGGGAACGTCCTCTTTGCCGCCCTTTGTACGCAGACTGGCGTGGATGGTCAGCACGTCGTTGTCCTGATTATGCCCGGCGCTCATGTAGAGCGACAGGTCGTGTACACTCGTGTCCGCCGACTGCGCGGCGGCGTCCGCGTCCCCTGCCGAGGTCAGAGAAACGCCGTCCGGTGATGCGAGCCTGCTGAGCGTCTGCGCAAGTCCGGTCATCTGGTACTCGATGGACAGCGCGTACATCAGCTGCTCCGCCGTGGCGGTGCGGCCGGTCGCGTCCACGGTGATGACGGTGTCCAGCTCGTCCGCGGTGCACTGGTTGAGCCAGTCGGTCAGCTCGTCCAGCGAGGACAGGCGCGTGCCGTCCTCCACGGTAAAGCTGTTGTCCTCGATCAGTGCGCCGTCCCCGTCGACCAGACCGAGCTCGAGCATCTGTGCGTAAAGCTGCTCCTGCTCCGGCTGCGCCGCGAAGGCCCCCGGCCGGGAACATGGTCAGCGCCATGCACAGGCTGAGCAGCATGCTGAGCAATCGTGTTTTTCATAGGATCTCCTCGCTTTCTTCCGCAGCCGATGTGCGGTCTGTTCTCCTCTTTCGCCGGCGCACGCGAACAATGGTCAGCGCCGTGCCCGCCGCGAAGGCGGCGATGCCGATGACGGCGTACCGTCCTGCGCCGCCGGGCGCAGCAGCACCGAGCCGAAGCCCTGCGCCGCAAGGGCAAGGCCCGGCGTCTGCGCGTCCCTGCACAGCGTGCCGTGCCGGTCAGCAGCAGCAGGCTGCACACGGAAAGCGCACCGTTCAGCCGTCCTTCGCGGCGGCGCCACGGTGACGCGCCCGGCGCCTCGGCGCGCCCGGCGAACCGTCCTCGTTCATTGCTGCGCCCTCCTTTCTGCCCTTTCCGGGACGCCTGTTTCGCGTCCCCATATCTTCTAAAGACCGAATTCCGGAAATCCTTGCACCGAACGCAAAAAAGCAAAAAAAATCAGCCGCCCCGAAGGGCAGCTGAGACTGTCGATAAAGTCTGTTTTCGCGTTATTGATGCTGCCGCGCGGCAGCGCAAAATAATATTTGCGAAGCAAATATATCAGCCCGTAGGCCTCTATCCTCAAAAATACTTAATGAGGCAACCGGGGGCGTGTACCTCGGTTTTTTGATACTTTAAGAGGGAGAAAGTTTCCGTATGGGAACTTTCGGACGTCCGTGTTTTACGAAGTCAAAACACAGATTGTCGGAAAAACGATAGTTTTTCGACAGTGAACTTACCGGCGGCGCGGGAAAAAATCGAGTTTTTCGACAGGATGGCGAGCACGGCGAGCAGCGCCGACAGGAACAGATAACCCGCCATGCGCCAGCCGCCCTCCGCCGTAATGAGCAGGTTGTAGATGGCGTGAAAACCCGTGCACGCGCCAAGGATGCCCGCCGTGCCGGTCACGGCCAGCCAGCGGCGGCAGAATACCTGCGACACGCCGAAGCCGGACAGCACGCCGCACAGGATGTGCAGCGCCCCCGCCGCGATGCCCCGGATCAGCAGAAAACGGAAGTCCTCCGCACCGTTTTCGGTCAGATAACGAACGTTTTCAAAGGTGGCGAAGCCTGCGGCGAAGCGCGATGGCCGCCGCCGGCAGCTCCCTGCGGCGCAGGCTCGAAGATCAGATAAAGAACAGCAGCGGCAGCAGCTTCATCCCTTCCTCGCACCGGGCGTGATCTCGATGGCCGCCGTCGTGCCGTCCGCACCGTAATACCCCATGAAAAAGCTGCTGACATAGGCGCTGAGCAGGCAGACCGTCATGCCGATGACCAAAAACAGCGCGTATCGGCGCCCGAGCGCCCCGGATGAAGAACAGGGACAGGAGCAGCGGCAGCGCCAGACAGAGATAGATGTTCTCGATATAGGTCATCTGTCCCCCACCTCCCGCAGCGTCAGCGGCAGCAGCGCCGCCATGGACAGCGTCAGCGTCAGGTCGACCGCGTAGTACAGGTTGAACCGGGTGTAGTCCGCGTGAAATTCGAGACCAGATACAGCAGCACCTGCAAAGCCGCGCAGCCGGTCATCAAAAAGCCCGGCCGCGGCGCTGTGCGCCGGTTTGCATATGAAGGACCGAGAGATAGACCGTCGCGCCCGCCGTGAGGGGCGAACAGCGCAGACAGCAGACGGGACGGGCCAAAATCGCGGTCGAGGAATGCTGTCGCGGCGAGGACGGCCGCCGCGAGCGCCGCCGGGCACGAAAAGCCGACCCTGCGCCCCTCGGTCGCTCGATCTGCGCGGACAGGTAGAACAGCCACGCCGCCAGCCACGAAATCTCCGCCACATAAAAGACCTGCGGCCAGATGCCCATGATGACCAGATACAGCACGTAGTAGGTCGTGCCCCATGGCAAAGCAGGCGTAGGCGAGCGACAGGATCAGCAGACTGCGGCTCTTGTGCCGCAGCGCGAAAAAACCGGAGGCGCAGCACGCGCAGAGCAGCACCGCGATCTGAAACAGATTGTCGAGCAGTTCAAAATTCTCCATTTCCGGCGTCCCTCCTCTGCCTGCTATTGGCGGGAATTTCCGGGCGAATACAAATTGCGCGACGTGAAATAAAGTTATAACTTCTCAAAGTTTTAACTTTACTTTCCGCAGAAGTTCTCAAAAGACACAAAAAATCCCGGCAGGCCGCCAATCTGCCGGGATTCGCTGTATAAATTATCGCGTTTAAACTTTTATACAGTTACAACTATAACGCTGTAACGTCTCAGCGTTACGCAAAAAACTGGTCGAGCGCCTGCCGTACCAGCTCGGACATATCGCAGTCGCGGTGGAAGGCGCGTCCTGAGCTGTCTGTGCTGCTCCGGACGCAGACGCACCGTCACCTGCACGGTCGATGCCTTTTTCTTCTCTGCGGCCGGTGCGGCGGCCTCCTGTACCAACTGCGCGGCAGCCGTGTCCCTACGGCCGATCATATTCTTGAACATTTCTTCTGCTGGTCTTGCCATTACTGCTCCCTCTCCTTCTCCACAAATTCCCTGACGAACGCCAGACGGTCGCCTACGAAATTCATCGGCACTCGGGTCACGCTCGCCCTTTTGTCCGACTTGCCCTCGACGTAGTCGAACACGTTCTCCTGCGCCGCCTGCGCTTCCCTTGATGATGACGTTGCTGCGGATGGTCGTGCGGTAGACGTCCGCGCCCCATGTATCTTGCCGGTCAGCTCCTGAATGGTCTTTTTGTGACCCGGGTGCTCGGTGCGCGTGAGCAGCACGCCGTCGATTTTGAGCGCCGGGTTGGTGTATTTTTGACCGAACGGAAGGTGTCGTACAGCTGCTGATGCCCGGGCGCGAACGTCTCGGCCATGGTCGGGATGAGCAGATAATCGGCCGCCGTCAGCGCGTTGACGGTCAGCAGACCGAGCGAGGGCGGAGCTAGTCGATCAGGATGTGTCATAGTCGTCGGCAAGTCGATCGTCAGCACGCTGAAGCCCTGCTTTTTCAGACCGGCCGCCAGAATGCCGGTCGTTGTGGTTTGCAACGCCGCCTTTCTGGTTGGCCAGTGCAAATATCGCTGACATGTTCTCCACCTCTTCAACTTTGTAAAGTTATAACTGTTTAACGTTACTCTTATTATATACCTGTGCAGTTATAACGTCAAGACTGTGTAACTTTATAACGTTATTTCTTTCTATTGGTTCAGAGATTCATTCAAACCGTGTATTTTCTGCTCTTTCTCTCCTTTTCTGTCAGGAAGATTGAGTAGTGAAGTTTCAATAAAGAAGTTTTAATAGGTAAGGATTTTAGTATATCAGCCTGTTTTGCATCTGCTCAAAAAGCATCTTGTCTTTCAGCATACTGCCTGTAAACAGAGTACCCTGTAAAATCAGGGTAATGGTATGGCAGACAAAGAAAAATGACGGTCTTTCTGCCGTCATCGGTGTTTGGGGATGGAAATATGATTTTCCGAGGCACGACCAAAAGCCATGAGGTCAATCATGGCTTAAAAGGTTATTCGGTTTCCTGCGAATGGCGTTTTGCTTTACGCGCTTGAGCCACTCCAGTTCCCCAGTCGGCCAGCGGCTGCTCGGATGTGCCGGTGCTGACCGGCTCTTCGGCCTGCGAAGGCTGCAGCAGCTTCTGATGGTAGGTATACAGGGAAGTCTGTAAGTATGCAACCGGGTTTTCAATGCGGCCGAAGTCGATCGTGACGCTGTTCAGAAAGCGTTCCATGCTTTCCTGAGAAATACGGCGGGAGACCTGCTCGCGGCTGTCCTGCGGGACCGCAGCGCCCTTGATGAACAGCTTGTCTGCGTACTTGATGTTGCAGACTGCCGTTACGACCGTTCCGGTCAGCTCGCTGCCGAACTGACGGCGGAGCGCGTCGGCGTTGATCTGCTGCTCGATCTGCCTGCGCAGCCTGCGGCGGACGGCACGCGGCTTTGTCCTTTTGTTAACACACGTTTTTACGGATGCGGGAAACCTGCGTTTTGATCTTCGCAAGGAAGCCGTCGATCGTGGCTACGGTGGAGACAGAGCCGTCAACGTGGTAGTTGGTCAGGTACGGCGTTTCCAGATCGGGTGTTTCGCAAAGCTTATATTCGTAGGTCCAGTGATTCTCCTGACCGGAAGGGAAACGGTGCTGCTTGAGCAGACCGGAAATCTTGAAGCGCTTCCAGAGCGTCGAGAAATGTTTTTACTTTCTCCATGCAGAACGCACGGATTCCCTCGGACGGACGAGAACGAAGTCGGGAATCTTCATCAGATGGCTGACGAGGGCGAACAGTCCCTTGCTGGCAAGGAAATGGTCTTGTCGCGCAGGACCGAGGTGGAAATGTTGGTGTAGTCGCGCTGTGCACCGGAATGCAGGCAACATCACCGTTCGGGCGGTCAATGGACGGGGGAATAGACGAAGTCCACCGGCTCGGACGGGTGCTGCATCAGGTTATAGACATGACAGAACGCACCATTTTCCGACTGGGAGAAATAGTGCTGCAGGTATCCCTTTTGCTTGAGCTCCTTCCACGCCGCATTCAGCAGGTAGGCGCTGTCCGAGCAGGCATAGCCGAGACGGCGCTTGCTGAGCGCGAAATCCGGCAGGCCGACAAAAGACTTGATGACGGCAAACAGACCCTTGGCCTCGAGAGAAAGCGTTCTGTCGCGCAGAACTTCGTTATAGATTGTCGGTGTAGCCGGCTGCGGACATTGCTTTCCCTCCTTTCCGATGGTCGATTTTTGCAGAAGAAAAAAAAATCGTCTGATGCTCTCACACCAGACGATTGAAAAACCATGTCTAAATTCGTATCAAAAATCGAAGATTCGTAATGTTGCACAAGTAAAATGTGCCGTGTTAAGCAGAAAAATTGATTTTTGTCGAAAAACGCGCGTCTTATTGACATAACCGCTTGTTGAATGTATAATGATTATACAGTAAGCGGTATGCGCCATTTGGCGCGTTACTGGTCTCAGGTGAGTGAGATCTTACCGCCCGCTGGTGGTGGAAGCACCAAGTGGCGGATACCGTTTATAAAAGAGCTGATGCTTGCAGGCATTGGCTCTTTTGTTTTTCCTGTAATTAAGAATACCATGGAAAATAAGGAATGTCAATCTTAATCAGGTGAAGTTGAAAAATACTCGGAAGAGTTGGTTTTTTTAGAATGAATCCGGGTTTTCCGGATATACTTGCAATGCCGCCTGATATGCGGTATAATATCGGTAAACGAATGATGAGATTGCTCACTGAACAATGAAAAGCCCCGGAGGTTGCGACTCCGGGGCTTTTCTATTCTGTTTTGGAGCAGGTGGCTTAGACCTGAGGCTGGCTACCAGTTACACTTTGCCGTCCAGCCATTTGCAAATGCAGTATGCTGCTACGCTTGCCAGAACGGAGATTAAAAACGATGAGATAACGCTCACTAAGTCCCCACTTTTGCTAACTGTATGGGGAGCCTGTACCGTATAACATGGAGGTCGGATTGCAGCAAGGAAAGCCGGATTTTGAACTTCTCAGACTAAAAAATTACTGCCTGATATATTCGCGGCGCTTGATCCATGCCGCGCAAACGGTCTCTTTCTTATCTGCGGCTGCTCACAGCTGACCGGCATTTCCTCGATCAGCCGCTTGGATGGGGCGATACGCAGGACTTTTTGTTATGTAAAGTTATAACGTTAAAAAGCTATGACGTTATAACGCTATAACGTTAGATTGCGATGTATTTCTATTTTGGCATATATTATACTTGACGATTCTAAATGTATTCTTATACATTGAATTAAGCAAAGAAGTAGTAGAATGGCTTTTACAGGCACTCAAGAAAAGGGAGTCTTTTTCGGATAAAGCCTATCATATGCTGCGCGAAGCGATTCTGACCGGAGAACTTAAGCCGGGCGAACAGCTTACCGAAGAAGCGCTTTCCGCACAGCTTGGCATCAGCCGCACACAGTCTATCGAGCATTTCCCATTTGCGCTGTTCTTCACTTTTCGATGGCCCTGTCCCGCGACAAACGAGATGTTTTCTTTGCTTGCCTTCAGGTATTCCCTGCAGATCCTTCAGCTTGTGCAGTCCGGTGGCTTTTTCCACCCTCTCCTGTACTGCCTGCAACTGCTTTTCCCCTTCCAGAAGCCACATAAAGTCTATTCGATACCGGCACGATTCTTCCGGCTTCCGGCTGAATAGATCCCACATTGATATCCGTACACCATTACCTTGAACAGCACTCGTGGATCGACCTTCGATTTCCGTCCTTTCGGCGAATAGGCCCGATACATAAATCTGTTCTGTGCCGCAGAAAATAGGACTGCACCGATTGCGCGGTCAAAGCTGATATGCTACAATGATATTACTAAAAAACGTGCACGGCACAAAAAAATAGGAGTGATCGCATGGAGATCCAGCGAGAGGCATATCTGAACCAACTGATCGAGCGCAGGGACAACGGCATGATCAAGATTGTCACCGGCATACGGCGCTGCGGAAAATCCTATCTGCTGTTCACCATATTCAAGCGGTATCTGCTTGAAAGCGGCGTTCCGGAGGATCATATTATCGAGATCGCTTTGGACGGCATCGAGAACGAGGAGCTGCGCGACCCCAAGGTATGCTTCCGCTATATTACGGATGCCATGCGCGGCGACGGGCCGTATTATCTTCTGCTCGATGAAGTGCAGTTCATGCCCCGGTTTGAGGAAGTTCTGAACAGCTTGCTGCGCATGAGCAATATCGACGTCTATGTGACCGGCAGCAACTCCAAGTTCCTTTCCAGCGACATCGTGACCGAATTTCGCGGCCGCGGTGACGAGATACGCATTCATCCGCTGTCGTTTGCAGAGTTCTATTCGGTCTGGGACGGCGACTTTGACGATGCCTGGGACGAATATATGCTCTACGGCGGTCTGCCGCAGATCGTAAATTTTCAGAACGAACGCCAGAAGGCAGACTATCTGAAAAACATTTTTTGCTAACGTCTATCTGAAGGATGTAATCGAGCGCAACCGCATTCAGAACGATGCGGAGATCAACATTCTGGTTGACGTTCTGGCATCTGCGATCGGCGCGCCGACCAACCCGTCTAAAATCGCGAACACCTTTGCAAGCGAGCGCCAGATGAGCTACACCAACAAGACCATTTCACAGCACATTGATTTTCTGGCAGATGCTTTTCTGATCGAGAAGGCGCAGCGCTATGACATCAAAGGGCGCAAGTATATCGGTGCCAATCTCAAATATTACTTCACCGACCTCGGTTTGCGCAACGCCCGGCTGAATTTCCGGCAGCAAGAGCCGACTCATATCATGGAGAACATCGTATATAATGAGCTGTGCATTCGCGGTTATCATGTCGATGTGGGCATCGTTGAGGCGTTCGGCAAGGACAGCAGCGGCAAGCGCCTGCGCAAGCAGCTCGAAGTCGATTTCGTCGTCAATCAGGCGAGTCAGCGATATTATATCCAGGTCGCCTACGATCTCACCTCGGAGGAGAAGCAGGCGCAGGAATTCAACTCGCTCCGCCATATCCCGGACTCGTTCAAGAAAATCGTCATCGTAAACGGCGTCCGCAAACCGTGGCGCAACGATGAAGGCTTCGTTATCATGGGCATGAAGTATTTTCTCCTAAACGCAGACAGTCTGGAGTTTTAAGGCAATACCGCATAATTGAAAATGAGCGATGCTGCCAAGGCGGACAAGCAAGCCGGACTGTCGTGTTTCTATCTGCGGAAGCTTACCAAAATGGTAGAGGCGCCGCTGTTTTTATGTGTATTTTACGTTTTATGTTCCGGTCGATCTGTTCGTATCGCTCTGCGGCAACGATCCTGCTGTGGTAAAGGTCAGCGGCGACACCATCAGATTCCGAATCCGCTGACCGTCCATAACTCCCTTGCAGAGCTTGCAAAGGCAGTCGGATTTGACATCAAAGCGCCGACCGTGCCCGCAGAGCAGGGAATCAGTGAGACAGAGGTCGCGGCGGTAGTCAGCAGCGCCTTATAAAAGATTGAAGAGTGGTGATTTTCTCCACTCTTTTCTCTTTGCGGGTATACAGAAAAAAGAGTGGAAAGCGCTTCACTCTCCACTCTTAAATCTTCACTCTGTGAAATCAGTCCGCCCAGTACTTTGCAACATGTGCCTTGGTAACCTCAGCGGCCTTCTTGATATTCTCCTCGTTGGACAGCTTGTAGTAGTCCGGACGGAACACCTCCATGGTGCAAACGTCGCCTTCAAAGCCGATCTTCTTGAGGGTATCTGCGTAACGCTTGTGGTCGAGGCAGTCGCCCGGCTCGCCCGGCCACAGACGCTTCTCGTCGTTGTTGTAAGCAGCGCCGCACGGCATATTCTCCATGCCGTTCAGGTGCCATACGAAAATCTTCTTGCCGTCAGCCTTCTCGAGAGCAGCCCACTCGGAAGCCATTGCATGGAAGTGGTACTGGTCGAGGGTGATGCCGACGAGCGGATGATCTACCTCAGTAACGATGTCGTAAGCGTACTCGAAGCGGTTGATGGACATGGTCGGTGCGCCGCAGAACTCGATGGACAGCTTGATGCCGTGCGGCTCAACCTTCTTGACCATTTCCTTGAGAACGGCAACGGCATCCGCCTTGATTTCATCGAGGGTAGCCGGAACAGTCAGATCCATAGACGGAACAACGACGATCATCTTGCAGCCCAGCTTGTTGCAGTCTGCGATGATCTGGTCGAGCTTTTGCCATAACGGCGTCCTTTTCCTCCTGGGTCTGCTTCATGTTGAAGAAGATCAGAGCGTTGTAGGACAGCATCTTCAGATGGTGCTTCGGGTCAGCAAACCACGCAGCGAGGTCGTCGATGGTGTACTTGCCTGCCGCGATTTCGCGGTCGAGGCACTCGGACTGGATGTCGATGTAGTCAACGCCGTACTTCTCGCACAGGTCGAGGTCTTCAAGTACGGAGTGGTTTTCGCAGAAACGGTTGCAGCCTTCGTTAAAACCGATTTTCATAGCAGTAACTCCTTTTAACGTATCAATTTCGCGTTGTAAAAACGCGGTATAGTGGTTAAGGTGTATGCAAGGGCAGTAAAGCAGGAAGCTCTGCCACCCTTGCGAGTGAGTAGCAATGAATAGAAAATATGAGGTGGATTACTTCTTGTAGAAGTCCGGGGTGCCGCCGGTAACAACCTTCTCCGGCACACCGGAGGTCTGGGACTTAACCAGAGCGTCAGCGGTGATGGAAGCAACGTAGCCGTCCCAAGCAGAGGAGCCGCCGGTCTCACCCTTGAGTGCGTGGTCAACCCAGTCCTGAATCTCTACATCGTAAGAATCGATGAAGCGCAGGATCCAGTTGTCCTCGATCTTGGTGGAAACCTCGTTAGCGTAGCGAACGGTCGGGAAGGACGGGCACGGCAGGTTTACAACGCCGTTCTCACATACGACCTCGCAGTTGATGTCGTAGCCGAAGCCGCAGTTTACGTTGACCTCGAGCATGTTGATGATGCCGCCCTTGGTCTTCATGATCATGATCTGCGGGTCCTTCAGCGCGTTCTTAACCTTGCTGTTGGTCTTCGGCATGATGCACTGAACCTCGTCCCACTCGTCGTTTACCAGCCACGGCAGAACGTCGATCTCGTGGATTGCAGTATCGGTAACAGCCATTGCGGTGGTGTAGTCATCGGCAACGCCGTCTGCACGGTGGGTGCACTTGATTACCATCGGGGCACCGAACTTGCCGGAGTCGATCAGTTCCTTGACCTGACGGTAGCCGCGGTCGTAACGGCGCATGAAGCCAACCTGAACCAGGTGCTTTCCGCCGGCCATCTCGGCCTCAACGATCTCCCTTGCCGTCAGCAGCGGTGTTTGCCAGCGGCTTCTCGAGAATACCGGCTTGCCAGCCTTGATCGCTGCCAGAACCGGACCCTTGTGGAACTGACCCGGGGTGGTAACAACAACAGCGTTTACATCCGGATCGTTGATTGCTTCGTTGAAGTCGGTGTAAACCTTGGTGCCGGCACCGGCGATCTCAGCGCCCTTCTTAGCGCCTTCTTCAAATACGTCGCAGACTGCAACGACCTTTGCGTTGCGAATGCGGTTCTGGATACGCTCAATGTGTTCACGGCCGATCATGCCGCAGCCGATCAGTGCAATGTTCAGGTTTTCCATGATAAAGCTCATCCTTTTTCAAAAATATGCCGCTGTACGGCAGAGTTCAAGTCTAACAGATTATGTGCGAGTATTCCGGGAGCCGCAGCATTGCTGCGACTCCTGAAAACTCGGAAAAAGAAGAGAGATTGTGTGTGTCTGTTTTTACGCGCGCTTTGCGTTCTTGCGCATATCAAGGATAACCGAACCGACGATGATCAGGCCCTTGACGATGTTGGTCATGTTATCATCGACCTTCAGCATAACCAGGCCGTTGTTGATAACGCCGAGGATCAGGATACCTGCCAGAACACCGGATACGCGGCAGATACCGCCGGTGTGGGAGGTGCCGCCTACGGTAGCCGCAGCGATAGCGTCCAGCTCGTAGTTCAGGCCGGAGTTGGCCGGGTCAGCCGAACCTGCACGGCCTGCCAGCAGAATACCTGCAACAGCCGCACAAACCGAGCACCATACATAAACCATGATGAGGTTCTTTTCTACATTGATGCCGGCAACGCGGGCAGCCTGATCGTTGCCGCCGATGGCATACACGTTTTTGCCGAAGCGGGTCTGCGTCAGCAGGAAGGCCGAGATCGCAAACATAACGAAGAATACCAGAATGATGACCGGAACCGGGCCGATTTTAGCAGAGCCGAGGAAACGGAACTCCGAGGTCAGGTTGGAAACCGGGCGGCTGGTGTACATTTTTGCGCTTGCGCGGCAGATCAGCTGTGCGCCGAGCGTTGCGATGAAGGGCGGGATCTTGGTGTACGCGATGATCGCACCGTAAATAGCGCCGATGCCTGCGCCGATTGCCAGACCGATCAGAATAACCAGCGGTGCGGGCAGGAGCCCAGACCGGGGAATACTGCGTTGGCATAATCTGCCGGCTGAACCAGGGATGCCGTGATGCAGGCAACTAGGGCCGGCCGATGCGCCGATCGTCAGGTCGATACCCTTGGACAGGATCGCGAACATAACGCCGAAGGCCAGGATACCCTTGACGGCCTCACCGGAGAGCAGCGTCAGCAGGTTGTTTACGGTGAAGAAGCTGGGCTGTGCAACACCCATGATAATGACCATAGCGATCAGTACCAGCCAGATCGAGTTCTGCGACAGGAATTTTTTCTTGTCAAACGTCTTTTGCATACCATTTACCCTTCTTTCTTATTGCTCATCAGCAGCGGGCTGGTAAGGAACCTCGCTGGTAGCGTATTTCAGATCAGTTCGGACGAAAAATCCTTGCGATCTACGATTGCGGTCATCGTGCCTTCATGCATGACCACGATGCGGTCGGACATACCCATAACTTCGGGCAGCTCGCTCGAGATCATGATGATCGCCTTGCCTTCGCCGGCCAGCTTGGTGATCAGCGAGTGGATTTCGGCCTTGGCGCCTACGTCGATACCGCGGGTCGGCTCGTCTACGATCAGGATGTCCGGATCGGTCAGCAGCCAGCGGCCTACCAGAACTTTCTGCTGATTGCCGCCGGAAAGGTTCTTGATGGGGGTGTCGATCGTCGGTGTTTTGGTATTGAGCTTACGCACATACTCTTCGGTATCCTCGCGCATCTTCTTGTGATTGAGCGGGAAACCGTAGTTTTTTTCAGGCTGGCAAGCACGGTATTGTCCTTGATGCTCAGCATACCGACGATGCCGTTGCCGCGTCGATCCTCGGTCAGCAGGGCGATCTTGTGTGCGATGGCGTGCTCGGGGATTTGATGTGCAGCCCTCGCCGTCCTTATAGATCTTGCCGCCGGTGATATGGCGCATACCGAAAATAGCCTCTGCCGTTTCGGTACGGCCTGCGCCGACCAGACCGGCCATGCCCAGAATTTCACCGCGGTGCAGCTCGAACGATACGTTCTTCTTACCGCATGACCGGCGGAAAGGTTCTCGACCTTCAGAATGGTATCTCCGATCGGGCAATCCACCTTGGGGGAACATATTGGAAACCTCACGGCCTACCATAAGCTGAATCAGTTTATCTACGTTCAGGTTTTCCGCGCGGTCGCTGGCGATGTACTCGCCGTCTCGATATACGGTGATATCATCCGAAATGCGGAAAAATTTCATCCATTTTATGCGAAATATAAATGATTGCTACGTTTTTCTTTTTTCAGGTCATCGATGATGCGGAACAGATGCTCAACCTCGGTTTCGGTCAGGGGAGGAGGTCGGCTCGTCCATGATTACGATCTTGCTGTCATACGAAACCGCCTTTGCGATTTCAACCATCTGCATTTTTTGCAACCGTCAGGTTGCCCATCTTTTTCATCCGGATCAACATCCAGATGCAGGCGCTGGAACAGGTCGATGCTGTCCTGACGCATTTTCTTGTGATCAATGATCAGGCCCTTGCGGTGCGCGGGCCCAGCCAGAGGTTTTCGCTGACACTGCGTTCCGGAACCGGCGATAATTCCTGATGGATCATCGAAATGCCGGAGTTCAGCGCTTCCAATGTGGTTTTGAAACGGATTTCCTGCCGTCAAAAACGATCTTGCCTGATGTGGGCGGATGGATGCCGATCAGGCATTTCATCAAAGTTGATTTGCCTGCGCCGTTTTCTCCCATCAGGGTATGTACGGTACCGGGGCGCACCTTGAGCTGTACGCCTTTCAGCGCACGCGCACGCCGGGGAAATCCTTTGACGATATCGGTCATCTCCAGGATATACTCTTGACTCACTGCTTTTCACCCCAATATCTCTGCGTTTTTTAGGAAGGGGGACATATGGAAATGTCCCCTTCGCAACATTCAGTGTCGGAATTTAGTCGTAATCTGCTACGTTGTCTACAGTAACCGGCTCGAACGGTACCCAGATGATGAACTCGTTCTCGTCGTCTACTTCATAGCCGGTGCCCTCTGCGATCGGCTTGCCGTCGATCAGGTTTGCAGCTGCCTGCGGGGAAGCGCGACCCTGACCCTCTGCGTTCTGGAATACGGTCATAGCGAGGGTGCCGTCCTTGATAGCCTGACGGCCGTCAGCGGTTGCGTCGATGCCGACGATCGGAACGGACTTCGGGTCCAGACCCTGCTGCTGCATTGCTTCGACTGCACCGAGTGCCATTGCATCGTTGTTGGAGATGATGCAGTCGTACTTGGTGGTCTTGAGCAGCGGAGAGATCATGTCCATTGCGGTTGCTCGGTCATAATCGGCTGCCAGCGGAGCAGCGGCTGCGGTTGCCTTGATGCCGTTGTCCTCCAGTGCCTTGAGCACAGATGCGGTACGGTTTGGTGGTGGAGGTCTGACCGAGGATGCCGTTGAGCATCAGGTAGGAGATATCGGTCTTGCCCTGATCCTTAAAGAACTTTGCGAGGAACTCGCCCTGGAATGCGCCGGAGGTCATTTCGTCGGAGCCGACGTAAACAGCCTTCTCATTCAGTACGGAGGGATCGCCCGGGAAACGGTTTACGAATACGACCGGAACATCGCCTGCGGCCTCGATACACTGTGCAGCGGTCTCGGGGTCTACCATGTTGATAATGATGGCATCTTCACCTGCGGTAACCGAGGATTCGATGTACTGGATCATCTTGCTGGTGTCACTGTTGGCATCCTGCGGTCAGGTTGATGCCGGTGTCCTTGCAGCGGCCTGAGCGGCTGCCTCCATTTCGCTGAGCCACTCATCGCGCTGGCTCATGATCAGCGTTACCTTGTGGCCGCTGCCGCCGTCTGCGCTGTCGCCCTGCTGTGCGCCACCGCCACAGCCTGCCAGCATGGATGCCATCATTGCCGATGCAATAAATCCTGCGAAAAACTCTTTTTTTCATTTGCTTTTTACCTCATCTTTCAACTTTTTTCTTAGCCGTACACGTTCACATTTTTGAAAAATGCGATTTACGCTTGCCTTGATTTAGTTTTACACTCTTTTCGATGTACGTCAACCGGCTTTTTGAATTTTCACCAAATCGCACAGACGAATCTTGCGAAAACTGGTGATTCTGTCTGCACAAAATTGTGATTTTATAAGCTTTGCACGACAGAGCGGGGGAATCGCTTATGCAAAACTACCCGCCTCAGATGCAGGATTTGGCTGTTGGTTCAATCTCATAACAACTCGGTATTCGTTTCGATTTCTCGTGTTTTTGCTCGTTTTACGGCGTTTACGGCAGACGCATTGTATGAAAATATGAGCAAAACACGGAAAGCTCGGAAAAGAGTGCATTTTTTGCGTGCACGGCGTGAATAAGCAGAATCCGTACACGTGCACAATATTGTGAATACCGCTTTATTCACTTTAGATATAGACTTATTATGGGTATTATGTTATGCTTTAACTATAAAAAGGAAAGTCCCGTTCTGACAGAGGTGATATCATATGGCAATTACCCTGAATCAAATTGCCGAGATTTGCGGTGTGTCCCGCGGTACAGTCGATCGGGCACTCCATAATAAAGGAAATGTTCGCCCTGCGGTGGCGGGAGCGGATCAAGGCGGTAGCCGCCGAATATGGCTACATCCCCAACCGTGCCGGACTGGCACTGTCCGCGCATCGCATCCGATTCGCATCGGCGTGATCATTATTTCGGTGCAGACCTCCGTTCATGCAGATCGTTCTGGATGCCGCCCGGCGCGAAGCCCGCCGTCTGGCTGCGTTCAGCGTGGAGGTCATCTTCCGGCTGTCGCCCTCGCTCGATCCGGGTCGAACAGGTCTCGATGATCGAGAATCTGGTCGAGCAGCATCATATCAGTGCGCTGGCGATCACGCCGCTTGACTGTCTGCTGGTCGAAACCAAAATCAACGAGCTGATCGACCAACGCGGAATACCGGTCGTTACGTTTAACACCGATCGCCCAACAGCCGTCGGCTGTGCTATGTCGGGCAGGAAAACATTTCTTCCGGCCGTACGGTGGCCGAGCTGATGCGTCTGGTGACACGGGAGAGCGGCACGGTGGTTACGATCATTACGCCCCTGTATGTATCACAGTGCGTACCGCGAACGTCTGAAGGGCTTTAAGGAGGAGCTGCTTACCCCCCGACTCGCCGCTTCAGCTGCAGGAGGTCACGCTGCCGAACGATGACAGCAATGTGGTTTACGAGCATACGCTCCGTCTGCTGCAGGAGACTCCCGAGCTGACCGGTATCTACGCGATCACACCGGGTTATGCGGGCGCATGCAGCGCGCTGGTCGATTCCGGCCGCGCACGGGGTGCACCTGATCATGCACGATGAGATCCCCGCCAACCTGTACGAGCTTCGGCGCGGTGTTGCGGATTTTGTCATCGGGCAGGATGCGGTGCAGCAGGGCGCACTGCCGCTGTCCCTGCTGGCCGATTACATTCAACTCAAACAGCAGCCGCAGAAGGAGTTTTTACCATACCGATATTCGGGTGCTGCTGGGCACAATATCGAAAATTTACTTTGATCCGGGTCAGGAGGTATTATGTCTGTTCCGCTTCCGGCATTTCGCCGTGTCAGACTAACGCAGCAATGTGTGATTCATCCGCAGGATAAGGGCGGCAACTATCTGCCTTGCGCCTCGGAGGATTGGGTGCTGTTTGTTTCGCTTGCTGCGGACGAAGAGAAGATCATTCTGCGGACCGAGCACCGCTGTCTGCCGATCGAACCCGGCAGCGCGCTGCTGCTGCCGCCGAATGTCTGTCACGAGCTGCCGTTCGTACAGGCACCCTGTCTGATGCTGGAATTTTCCGCCGCGGATGACGGACAGGCGATGTTTGAGTTTCCGCAGTTACAGGGAACACCGGCATGGACGTTGCTGCAGCTGCTCTACTGAACAGACCACGGCTGCCGCCCGGACACCGCTTTTAGATGCGCTGCTGATGCAGATGGCGCCTATGGGCGCATGGCTTCGAGCTGTGTGCGCCGGATGCCGCGTTTTCGCTTGCAACCGAGGTATTGCAGCATTTGAACCTGTGCTTTGCCGATGAGCTTTCGCTGACCGAGCTGACCAATCGGTTTCACGTTTCGACCAGCCACATGATCCATATGTTCAAGGCGCAGTTCGGCCTGCCGCCCATTCAGTATATGGTGCGCCGCCGGATCGGGGAAGCGCAGCATCTGCTCCGCACAACGGAGGACAGTGCGGGCGATATTGGCGGTCGGGTCGGCATGATCAACCGCAATTACTTTTACCGGATGTTCAAGCGTCTGGTGGGGGTATCGCCAGTTCGATACCGCGAGGTCATTGGCGAACGCCCGGATATGCTGGCTTGAGGAAACGACTTTATGGGATCGAGAGGCTGCTCGAAAAACGATAGTTTTCGACAGCCTCAGGCACTGTGATTTAGACACAGTGCCTTTCTTTTGTCTGGTTGTCGGAAAACAGAAGGGGAAATTATACAGAGTTGCCATGGCGTTCCGATCCGGTTTCCGTGGTCTAAATAATCAAGACGGCGGAAACCTCTGAATCATACGCAAAACAACCGAGCGACTGCATTTTCAGCCGCTCGGTTGTTTTGCCTGCGTCGCTCCGCACGGATACCCTATTGTATATAGCGCCGTGCGGCGTCACGCCTGCCGCCTTTTCTTCTCCCGGATGAGCGTGGACTTGCTGATGCCGGTCAGCTTGACGACCTGCGTGTAGGAATGGTCCTCAAGCAGAGTCATCGCATGGTCAAGCTGCTCGGTGTCGAATTTCGGCGGCCGTCCCTCGCGGAAATCGGGGTCGGTCGCGCGCGCGACCGCCTTGCCCTCCTGCGTGCGCTGCACGATCATGTCGCGCTCGAACTGCGCAAACGACAGCAGCACGTTGCGCAGCAGCGTGTTGACCGAGTCGTTGGACAGGATGCCGAGGTTCAATACGTTGATGGTGATGCCCTCGTCGATCATGTCGGTGATCATGCCGGACGCCTGCGACACGGACCGCGCCAGCCGGTCGAGCCGTGTCACGATCAGCACATCGCCGCGCCGCAGCTGCGCACGCAGCTTATCCCACTCCGGCCGCTCCATCCTTGTGCCGGTGAAGGCGTCCGTATAGATTTTCTCCGCGCCGGCCGCCGTCAGCGCCGCCTGCTGCGCGTCCAGACTGTTGCCGTCGCGCGCCTGCGTCTTGGTCGAGACTCTCGCGTAGCCGAATGTCATGTAAATCCCCCGTTTTCCCGGTTTTGACACCGCGAGTTTTGAATATAGGTTTTGATACATCTATTATAATTTATGACGCTGAGTTTTGCAACCGGTGGCGAAACTTGAAGGTTTTGGATACCAAGGCGAAGTTCCACTATGGTCATAACCGCTCCACCACCGAGGGCAAGCAGCTTTACGGCGGCTTCTCTCAGTATATGTATATTGAGCCGGGCGCACGTCTTTACAAGATTCCGGACGGTCTGCCCAATGATATGGCCTGCTTTACCGAGGTCATGTGCGTAGCGTACACGCCGGAAAAGGCGCGTGCGGTCAGCAGCTTTGATCTGGAGGGCGTCAACCTCGGTGACACGGTTGTCATACAGGGCTGCGGCGCGGAAATCGTGGTGGAGTGTGTCGGCCGTCCCGAGGTATTCCCGGAGGGTCTTAAGTATCTCCGCAAGGCCGGTATGTATCTGGAGCAGGCAGAAGATGCCGTGAAGGCCGGTATGACCCGCGAAAGCATGAAGGTCGTTATTGACCCATGGATGGAGTAAGCAGCACGTTTCCGTCCCTCTTGTAAAACTGCCGTGCGGCTGAAAAAACGGGGGCACGGGGATTCCACCCGTCAAGCTGGATTTGCACCAGCAAATCCGTTGCTTGTCAGACCATACCACACCTTTTCTTCTCAATAAACAAAACCCGGAGCACAGACTGAAAAAGCAGTCTGTGCTTCGGGTTTATTTGGCAGCGGCAGGCGTGGAGATCAGTTGATTTTTTGCTGCCGTAAGGGAAAAGTGCTCCTGAAGCTCGAACAGGGTCCGATCGGGTTTCAGTACAAGCAAGAGTACTAAAAACAGCTATGAGAATTTAGATAATACTAACGAAATAATTGCAAATTTTCGTTTGGCTATTGTGTTTATTTTGCAAATATGCTATATATAAGGCAAGATATAAGACAAGCAATTCATACGTATGCAAAGAGGTGAAAACAGTTGAAAACGATTACTTCCGTCGAACTTGCCAAATTAGCTGGTGTGTCGCAATCAACGGTTTCCCGTTGCCTGAATGACAGTCCGCTGGTTTCAGAAGAAACAAAGGCAAGAGTCAAAAAGCTGGCGGAAGAATACTCCTTTCAGTTTAACACTAACGCACGGGGTTAAAAACCAACCGCACCGGTGTGATCGGATATGTATTCTCAGAGGATTTTACCGGCTTTGCAAACCATTATATTCAAAGTGACATTTACTATCGCATACGTATGCAGCTTGTAAAGGAAGGGCTGGATCTGGTGCCGGTGTTCGATGAAGGGAAATACGGTGAGTTTTTTTTCCATCGAAAAGAGTATCAGCAATCGACGGTTTGATGCCCTGATCTTTAACCGACCGCAGGTGGATGAGCGAGTCAAAAGCCTACTGCATGAAACAAAAAATTCCATTTATCTATATTTACGATACGAATGAATCACTGGATGAGTCGTATATGATCGCACCGAGCCATTCACAGATTGGCGGTCTGGTCGGCAAGGCGTTTTGCGAAGCTGGCTATACACGATTTGTGGAAATTATCGGACCGCAGGATCGAATCGACGTTATACATAAACATGAAGCTTTTGCACGTGTTTTGCATCAGCATGGGCATAAGCTGTCCAGATACGCACATTCTGCATGCAAATTACAACCTGAAGCAGGCTACGCAGCAGGTTTTGGAGCATATTGAACTGTTCCAGCCGGGTACAGCGTGTTTTTGCGCAGAACGATATGATGGCATTAGGCGCTCTGGAAAGCACTGCGCGAGCAGGGCATTCAGGTGCCGGATGATGTGGCTCTGATTGGTTCGGATAATATCCCGATGGGCAGCTGGTTTACGCCGCATTTAACCACTGTAGTAATAGATTATGACAGGATTATCAATTTAACAGTAGAATGGGTCATGGCAATGGCATCGAACAAACTGCCGGATACCTACCGGTATATACTGGACAGCAAATTGATCATCCGAGACACATTCTGTCCCTCAGCAGGAGAATAATTCTTTTATTCTCCGCAATTGAATACGTATGCAAACGCGGAAAAGCGTTTCAAATTATAAAAAGAAAGAAGGAAAGAAAATGAAAGGGAAAAAATTGATGGCTATGCTGATGGCGGGATCCTTGCTGCTGGCAGGTCTGACGGGCTGCGGCGGTGCCAATGCAAAGGGCGGCGGTGCTGCGGCAAGTGCGGATGATTACCCGAATGGTCCGGTAACAATCATTTGTCCGTGGGGCGTCGGCGGCGGTGCCGATGTCATCTCCCGCAAGATCTCGGAGGTGGCCAAGAATTATTTTGATCAGCCGATCATTGTAGAAAATCACACAGGCGCTTCCGGCACCATCGGCATGATGGATGCCATGGATGCGGATGCGGACGGTTATACTATGGTCGTCACCAACGGTCCGTTATTTTCGTTGACTCCGAAGTACATCGATGTATCCTATGAGCTTTCTAATTTCACTATGCTGCGCGGTATGCGTCAGGTTGCGCTGATGATCCTCACTAATCCGCAGAAATCCGGCATGAAGACGTTTGATGATCTGATCAACTACGGTAAAACGCATAAGATCACGTATGCAACTTCCTCCGGCCCGGGCGGTGACCAGTACGTTGTTTCTTCTGCAATGTTCAAGTCGCTTGGTATCGAAGCAGAGCCGGTCGTTATGGGCAGCGAGGCAGAATCGATCAATGCAGTGGTTTCCGGTCAGGTAGACTGCGGTCTGGGTACGCCTCCGGCATACTACTCGCATCAGGAAGAGGGTACGGTCCAGGCGGTCGCAACTTTCTATCCGGAAAACGGTTCAGACTCCGTACGGTGAAGTAAAGTCCATCAAGGACTTGGGTGTTGATGTTGAATTTGCCGGCATGGACTGTCTGGCTGTTCGCTCGGACGTTCCGCAGGAGATTGTAGACAAACTGAATGCAATGCTCGATGACGTATATGCCGATTCCAAGTTCACTGGTTTTATGGACGAGATGGGTTATCCGCTGTGGGATGCCAAGGGTGACGAAGTGACGCAGTTTATCGAGGATCAGATGGACAGCATGGACAAATACGTGGAGATGCTCCAGTAACAGGCTGGTCTGTTTAAGGCAACACCGCACAATTAAAGCCGCGGTGCTTTTGCGGAAATTTTGTGTCCTGACTTTGTTGCAGTTTCACGGTAATACACCAAGTATTACCGCAAAACTGTGCCTCGTCAGTACGCAAAATCTACTCGCAAATCACTTTTTGTTCAATTATGCGGTATTACCTTAATCTGGTGTGAGAGGTGATAAGATTGAAAGTAAAGCTAAATTCGAATATGATAACAGGCGTTCTGTTTCTGATCGTTTCTGTTGCCCTGCATATTCTGATACCATCGCAGATCCGGACGTATGAAACCAGCGCGGTGACTGCTGCAACAGTTCCGACGCTTCTGATCCGCGGCATGATACTTTGCAGCGTAATCTTGCTGGTGCAGGGTATCCTGTCCAAGGAAAAGACCGAATACACGATTTCAGGAGCCATTTTTACCAAAGAAAATCTGCTGCGGCTGAAACCGGTAATCTATATTGCCATGCTGATCGCATACGCGCTGCTGCTTCCGCATATTGGATTTATCATTTCCTCGCTGCTGCTTGCCAATGGCATTCTGCTGTATTTCGGTACGAGAAAATGGTGGTTCTATGCGATTGCCAGTGCAAATGTAATCGTTGCGTACTTTGCATTTCAGGCAATGAGCGTGACTCTGCCATAAGAAGGAGGAAGCGCATATGTTAAATAACTTGATGACCGGTTTGGCGCTGATGGCCTCGGCAGAGAGCTTCATTGCAATTTTCATCGGTCTGCTGGCAGGTATCATTATCGGTGCCATTCCGGGTTTGACTGCGGATATTGCGATCATCCTGTGCCTGCCGATTACATACAGTATGGAACCGATCCCGGCGATGCTTCTGCTGCTTGGCTTGTATTGCGGCGGCACATACGGCGGCTCCATTACTGCAATTTTGATCAATACACCGGGTACGCCCTCGAGCGCAGCGACTGTGCTGGATGGTTATCCACTGACGCAGCAGGGCAAGCCGCTGAAGGCTCTGACGATGGCGCTGTATGCCTCGTTTTTCGGTGGCCTGTTCAGTGCGCTGGTATTGCTGTTTGCTGCACCGAGCATTGCACATTTCACACAGATGTTTGGCCCTCCGGAGTATTTCTGCATCGCAGTGTTTGGCTTGTCTATTATTGCAAGCATCTCGAACGGCAATATCATCAAGGGTCTGCTCGGCGGCCTGATCGGTATTTTCATTGCACTGCTGGGACAGGATTCGGTCAGCGGTACGCTTCGGTTTACCTTTTGGTGTCCGTCGACTGGGCGCCGGTATCCCGCTGATCGTTACGCTGGTCGGTCTGTTCGCAATTGCCGAATTGCTCAGCCGCTCGGATTATAATCCGCGTACAGATGCAACGCGTAAGCAGCATTTGAAGCTGGACCATGAGAAGCTGTCATGGGCAGAGATCAAGCGCTGTCTCAAAAACAATGACGATCTCTTCGGTGATTGGTACGATTGTGGGTGCTATCCCGGGTACAGGCGGCGGCATTGCAGCCTTTATCAGCTACGATCAGGCGAAAAAGACCTCCAAATACCGTGATCATTTCGGTCACGGCGAGATCGAAGGCGTTTCCGCAACCGAGTCTGCCAATAATGCAACGACCGGTTCTACATTGATTCCGCTTACAACACTGGGCGTGCCCGGTGACGGTTGCACGGCAATTCTTCTGGGTGCATTTATGCTGCAAGGCATGGTGCCCGGTCCCTCCATGTTCAAGGAGCACAGCGATATTCTGTACGGCATTATGATTGGTCTTGTCGTTATCAATATCCTGATGCTGATTATCGGTCGTGTGTTTACCCCTGCTGTATGCCAATATCACACGCATTCCTTATGAGCTGATGAGCGCAATCATCATTGTTTACTGCATTACCGGTGTCTATTCGAGCGAAGCCAGCACATTCCAGGTACTTCTGGCGGTCATCATCGGCGCATTTTCGTTCCTGCTGCGCAAGCTTGATTCGGTGTTGTACCGATCATCCTCGGCGTAGTTCTTGGTGATCTGGTGGAAACGAATTTCCGCAACTCGATGGTAATGTCCGGCAATTCTCTGTCCATCTTCGTAACACGGCCGTTCAGCCTGTTGTTCCTTGCGCTGGCTGTGCTTTCGATTGGAATGTTCTTCTACAAGGCAGCAAAGGACAGAAAAAAGCAAAAAACAGAGTTAAATTAAAAAGGAGTTTCAGATGAAGTATTATACTGAGCCGAGCCGGGAGATCCCGGTTGCGGCAGAAACGGAAGTCCTTGTTGTCGGCGGCGGCCCTGCAGGTTTCGGCGCCGCCCTGCACGCAGCACGCATGGGACGAAAACGATGCTGATCGAGCAATACGGCGCGGTCGGCGGTGTAGCAACCACGGGCATTATGAGTCATTGGACCGGCAGACAGGACGGCGGCTGCTTTGAAGAGCTGCGCGAAAAGGCACGCGACTGTGAAGCGGAGCAGGTCATCAATCCGGAAAACTGCGTATTCTGATGCTGGATATGCTGATGGAGGCCGGCGTTAATGTACAGCTGTACAGGCTTCAGCGATGTCATTATGGATGGAAACCGCGTTGCGGGTGTAATCACAGAGAGCAAATCCGGCCGGGAAGCGATCCTGAGCAAAATGGTGATCGATTCGACCGGCGACGGCGATGTGGCCGCACGTGCGGGTGTTCCGTTTGAAAAGGACGTTCGACGGACGGCGGTATGCAGCCGATGACGATCATGTTCAAGGTTGCCGGCGTAGATATGGATCGCGCCATGTTCTTCTGGGGCTTTGAGGATACGGTCCAGCTGCCGGAAGGCGATCTGCAAACACTCGGTCGTCAGGAATTACCCTCTCCGGCAGGTCATATCCTGCTGTATCCTTCGTCGCTCCCCGGCGTTGTCACAGTCAACATGAGCAATATGACCGATGTGGACGGCACAAATGCAAGAGATCTGAATCGTGCTGAATACGTATGCAGAAAGCAGCTTCCCGAGATTATTGCATTTCTGCGCCGCCATGTGCCGGGATATGAAGGCTGTTATCTGATCGACAGTGCCGATGTGATCGGTGTGCGTGAAACCCGCCGGTTTGAGGCGAATTATCAGCTGAATGAGCAGGATATTGCGCAGGCTCGTACCTTTGAAGACTGGGTAGTTACCAAGTCGAATTTCTTCTTTGATCTGCACAATGTAGAAGGCGCCGGACTGGATGCCAATGGTGAATACAAGGCGTTCAAGCAGCCGAAGCCGTATACGATCCCGCTGCGCTGCTTTTGTACCAAAGACGGTGGAGGGTATTCTGCTGAACGGACGCAATATTTCGGGTACGCATAAGGCGCACCCAGCTATCGTGTTATGCCGATTGTAATGAATATGGGGCATGCTATGGGTATTGTTGCCGCGATGTGTGTTGCACAGAACAAAAAGCCGTTGGAATTAGACATTCACGAAGTGCAGGATGAGCTGCGCAGAACGAATGTAGAACCGTAAACTCAGGGAAGGAGATACAGTTAATATTATGCTGAAACGAATGCCCTGGCACGATTGCAGCAGAGCAGTCGCTGAAAAGCGGACTGTTCAAGCTGAGAGATATTGCCGCCTGTGCTTATGGCAATGGAAAGTGGATTCAATACCGGGATGCCGCAGGCACCTGTAAGCTTACGATGTCCATGGGAGAGATCGTAAAAACGCCAGTGTGGAAGATGTTGAAGTGTCAAAGGCGCTTGCAGTGCTGTCGACAGGTACTCTGCCGGAGAACGGCGTAAAACCATGGTGATTCTGCTGGTATCTCTGTTGGAAAAAGCGGAGAACCTCGGCTGCACGGAAGCGGATGTGAACGCAGTTTATGCGCTTCTGGAATATGCGGCAGAATATCTGCCAGCTATCGCGAAAGAGAATAACGGTGAGCTGCTCGGCAGCGTGCTGCCGTACATGACACTGATTAAGCCATTGAACAAACGGGCGCGTGAACTGGGCAATGAACGTGCAGCAGCAACGATGGAATATGCCCTGACAACGCTGCTCCTGACGTTTACCGAAGCCAACGGTGCAAATGGATACGGTGTATATGAACGCATGAAAGCACTGGCGCCCAATCAGTTTTCAGCCTGAATCAGGTTGGCATTGAGAGGTCAATTTCCGTGGATAGTCCTTATACTGACATCTGGACGATGGGATTTGATCCCATCGACGGAACGATTATGGATTGTCGCGACATGGCATATCGCGATAAAGAGGAGGACGTACGAAACGTATTACTCGCGGTGAAGAATTCCCTGCAGGTTATTTGGAATATTGTCGCAAGCCTGTGATACGTGAATACACTGTTCTGAGACAGCAGGTATGAAACCGCTCCAGCGATCAGCGTGTATTTACCCAATCTTCATGACCGGATAAACAAATATCCGTCTCCTCCTGTTTGTTTTTCAGATCTCAGTTGTTGAAAATCATATCACCCTACTTTTACCAAAAGGGAGCTTCCACGCACGGCGATGGAGGCTCTTTATTTTTCCGGCGCCCCGAACTGACGCCGCCGCTTTCTCCCGGATGAGCGTAGACTTGCTGGATGCCAGTCCCAGCTTAACAACCTGCGCGTAAGAATGGTCCTCAAGCAGAGCCATTGCATGGTTAAGCTGCAAAAGATCGGCAGCGGTATCTTTTCCGCCATCATCATCGCCATGCTCGGCGCAGTTATTGCTGCCGCTCTATCGTCTGGATAGGATGTATCCGCCGCTCACAGCAGATTTGCAGGAGCAGGAGAAACACCGCCCTCTTTCGGATTGAATCCATCCGGTTGCCGCAGCGCAAAAACCGCTGACAATGCTTATGATTGGAGAACAACCTAAAACAATGAAACGCCATCCGCAGCGGATAACAAATCCGAGCCGGATGGCGTTATTTGCTACTTTACAAAATCGATGGAGCCGTCATCGTTATTCCATCCACGGGTCGATGACGACCTTTCATGCTTTCGGTCATGCTGGCCTTCACGGCCTGCTCTGCCTGCGGGAAGCGATGGCTGAACAGATGCTCCCACGGGAAGGCATCGCTTGTGGCGCAGCATCCTTTCCATCACGGTTTGTATTTACAGCGTGTGATTCGTCATGCCGACAATACGCGAAAGCTTGCACGGATTGAATAAACGACACGGCGTATATACTCACTTTTTATCGCCTGCATTGTCGGTAAAATCATCTGTATATCCCATATTTCATAACAGAATCCAAATTGTAAAGTCACAAAGTTACAAATTCGTAACTTTGTGACTTTTTAATTTAGTATTTCCGGCAGTTACGCAAAAAACTGATCGAGTGCCTGCCGTACCAGCTCGGACATATCGCAGTCGCGGTGGAAGGCTGCCGCCTGAGCTGCTTTATGCTGCTCCGGGCGCAGACGCACGGTCACCTGCACGGTGGAGCTTTCTTCTTCGCCCGCAGTCGGTGCGGCAGCTGTTTCCTGTGCCGGCTGCGGTTCCTCGTCCTTGCGGCCGATCATATTCTTGAACATTTCCTCTGCACTGAGTCTTGCCATTACTGTTCCCTCTCCTTCTCCACAAACTCTTTGACGAAATTCAGACAGTCATTCACAAAATTCCGGCTGGCCTCCTCGGAAACGCGCTTCGCCCTTGGTCTGTGCCTTGCTCTCAATGTAGTCAAACACGTTCTCCTGTACAGCCTGCGCTTCCTTTGATGATCACGTTGTGATGGATGGTCGTTCGGTAAACGTCCGCGCCCATGTAGTCCGCGATTTTTTCGGTCAGCTCCTGAATGGTCTTGGTGACGCGGGTGCGCTCAGTGCGCGTGAGCAATACGCCGTCGATCCTGAGCGCCGGATTGGTGTATTCTTCACCGACTTGTAAGTATCATACAGCTGGGTGATGCCGGATGCCGCAAAGGTCTCCGCCATGGTCGGATGAGCAGATAGTCGGCAGCCGTCAGCGTTCACGGTCAGCAGGCCGAGCGACGGCGGACAGTCGATGAGAATGTAATCAGCAATACGTAACGAACGAAG
>VOFC01002048.1_pt1 | contig 37634 bp, 69 predicted proteins | sample 5384161 | NCBI WGS metagenome assembly VOFC01 (sample SAMN12384722, study PRJNA508395) | human gut metagenome | isolation source: healthy gut B | host: Homo sapiens | reverse complement strand
GAACGGCCGGTGCGGGTTTTCCCACTCCAAGAAGTCATAGGAATAGAATCACATGAATACTGTAAAAGTAAATATTGAAATTGGTGCAGGAATCCCGAAAATCTGTGTACCGATCGTTGGTAACGAGAGAAAGAAATCCTTGCAGCAGCAGAAACTATCAAATCTACAAAGGAGCCGATGTTGTTGAGTGGCGTGTAGACTGGTATGAAGATATTTTCTCATTTTGCAAAACATTGGTAGAGACAATGAAAGCTCTTCATTGAGGTACTTGGTGAGACTCCGGATCCTGTTACATTCCGTACATCCAAAGAAGGCGGAGAGAAATCCATTGAGACAGAAACTTATGTAGAACTGAATCAGAATGCGGCAAAAACAGGACTGGTTGACCTTGTAGACGTAGAAGCGTTTACAGGAGATGATGCAGAAAGTTGTTGAGACTGCACATGCAAATGGTGTAAAAGTCATTGCTTCTAATCACGATTTCTAAAGACTCTGCAAAGGACGAAATCGTATCCCGTTTAAGAAAAATGCAGGAATTAGGGAGCAGATATTCCAAAGATCGCTGTAATGCCTCAGAATAAAGAAAGATGTTCTGACACTTCTTTCTGCTACAGAGGAAATGGTATCAAATATGCGAACCGTCCGATCATTAAGGGCAATGTCCATGTCAGGAACCGGTGATCAGTCGTCTTTGCGGTGAAGTATTCCGGTTCAACTTTGTTTGGGCAGTTGGAAAAAGTATCCGCTCCGGGACAGATGGGGAATGAAGATTTGACAGCAGTTCTTGGCCTGCTTCATAGAGTCTGTAAGGATCAGGATTTATAAAACAGCATTCAATTATTACTGGAGGGAGAAAAATGACAGGGATGAACAACAGAGACATTTCTGAAGGGGGAGCCAGGAGATGGATATCACGCAGTTTGCAAAGACCGAACTGGATCTTGTCTATGCAGATGAGTCACCGAACCAATTCTGGATGTTTTTATCCGGAAGACGGAGAAGGCCCATATCCGCTGGTGATCGTATTCCATGGTGGAGCTTTTGCGGCGGGACACAAAGGACACGTACATTAAATCAATGTGTCTGCCTGTGACTGAGGGATACGGTTGCAACGAGTAAGTATCGTCTTTACAGGAAGCAAAATAGCCGGCACAGCTAATCGACGGAAAAGCAGCAATCCGCTATCTGCGTGCCAATGCAGAGAAACTGAATTTAGACCCGGATCGGTTTGCAGTATGGGGGAAATTCAGCAGGCGGTACAGTGACGCAGCTTCTGGCAGTGACAGCAGACGAGGAAGACATGGATGATCTGAATGTCGGGTAAAGCATCTTCAAAGATCGACTGTGCCATTGCATGGTATACGATCAGTGAGCTTTGTTCTGCAGAGCAGTTCGGAACAGACATTTATGAAGTGCGTAAACGAACCGGTGCAGGCAAGGGAATGATGCCGGGTGACGGAGAATCAAATGACTCAATGTTTACGATGCTGCTGGGATATAATCCACTGTATTATCCGGAACGTACAAGTAAGGTAAGCCCGATCAGTCATGTAAAAGGAAAGTTGTCCGCCAATGCTGATTCAGCATGGAACAAATGACCTGGTCATCGACTATCATCAGTCTGTCTACATGGCAGAAAAGGTAAAAGCTGTCTGCGGAGAAGACCGCGTGGAGCTGGATCTCTTTGAAAATGAACCGCATGGTTCTCAGGTAATCAAGGCAGATCAGAATATTGAGAAGTGTATCGACTTTCTTGATAAACATTTTTTTGAAGGAAAGAACCCATACCGGAAGCCGCTTGGCAAGATTCGGATCGTGGGTGAGAATGAGGACAAATAATTATGGCAACAACAATATCAGTCATCGGATTATTGCTGGCAGCAATCATCTTTATAGTAGCAATCTGGAAGGGACTTGATGTATTTACATCTACGATTCTGGTTTCATTTATCATTATCCTGACAAGCTGGATGGACTGGTGGACATCACTGAGTTCTTATGCAGAGGGGGTATGTAGGATTTATTCAGAACAATGTATTTTGTACTTGTAATCGGAGCAGTGTTTGGGGAACTGATGGCAGCATCAGGTTGTGCTGAATCCATTGCAAATGTAGTTACAGAAAAAATGGGTGCAAAAACGAGGTTATCCTGTCTATCGCACTGATCACAACGGTATTCGTATATGTGGGAGTATCAGGATTTGTAGTACTTTTTCGTACTGGCACCGATCGCAACGATCATGATGAAGCAGGCAGGATACCCATACCGTATGATTCCGGGAATCATCTTTATCGGACAACCTGCTCAGCAATGATCCCGTATGCCATCAATATTACAAACATCATGCCGGCACAGTATCTCGGAACTTCCATGGGATCAGCACCGATCCTTGGATGGGTCGCTTTCGTGGTATCTTTTGCAGTGGGATATTTTTACATGGTTCATGCAGCAAAAAAAAAGCAGCGATCAAAGAGGGAACAGCAATCGATGAATCCCAGCCAGTTAAGATCCAGCCGACAAGAGATGATCTTCCGTCTTTCTGGGTAGCACTGATCCCGTTTATCCTGGTTTTTAGTACTGGTACTTGCTCTTTCTAACCTGACAGATATGAATACAAATGCAATCGTTGTACTGAGTATGTTTGTTGGTTCTGTTGTGATTGTTCTGTTCTGTCATAAACAGGTCGGAAGTGTGGCAAAAAAGATTCTTGAAAGGGTGTAAATAATGGAATCGGAGCAACTGTAATGGCAGCAGCGATTCTTGGATTTTCAGGCGTACTTCAGTCCTGTCCGGGATTCCAGTCCATTATCAACTTTGTAATGGGTCTGAAGATGAACCCGTATCTGACAGAGTTCTTCGGACTGAATATCCTTGCCGGTATCCTTGGAAGCGGAACCTCTTCCATCGCCATGTTCTTTGAACATTTGTCAGACGGTCTGCTTGCAAAGGGTGCAAGTGCAGGAGCACTTCACAGACTGGCACCGGCATGTGCAACCGGTATGAATACACTGCCAAATGCAGGTGGAATGGTTGCACAGCTCCGCTGGATGAAACTGTCACTGGCAGAAAGTTACTGGTATGTATTTATGACATCCGTACTTGCTCCAATGATCGGTTCACTGGCAGCAGTAATTGTAGCTATGATCATCTATTAATGGATTTATAAGATGCCAGGGTTGTGGGAGTGCGTAGCACGGAGAGCAATCCATAGGCATCAAAGTTGGGGGCTTTGACCCCGACATCTTTATAAGTGAATTTAGAAAAATAAAAAAGAAAACTGATAGTTTGGATCAATTCGGGGAGTTATCGATGGAGTCTGAGGTATCAGTTTTTTTGTGTGAAATACGACAAAAAGATCCGGGGAATCCTTTTTAGTTATGGTGGCAGAAGAAATTGAGAGGATGGACAGAAAAAATAAAAAATGATATATTTTTGATATAGTCTTTTTTTAACGAAAAAGATATGATGAAAATTAAGGAAAAGGTGATGAGATGAAAAAAAGCATTACAATGGTTAGATGAGAACCTGGAAGAAGTATTACTGGTCATTGCACTTGCAGCCATGGCAGTGATCATGGGAATACAGGTCATTGCAAGATATATATTCAGACTTCACTTTCCTGGTCGGAAGAACTGACCCGGTATATATTTATCTGGGCAGGATTCCTGAGTGTGAGTTATTGTACGAAAAAATGTATTTCTATCAAGATCGAGCAGTTTGTGGCGATGTTCCCAAAGAGGGGAAAAGCCATTTTCAAAGGAGTGAATCATACATTTGAACTGATCGTATTTCTTTATCTGATCCCGTTTGCATGGAAATATCTGTTGTCTGCAATCGCAAATGGACAGACAAGCCCGGCAATGGGAATCCCCGATGTACTATGTGCAGGCAGCACCGTTGGTGGGATTTATCCTGTCAGCGATCCGGGTATTCCAGAGATGGATCATTGAGTGGAAGAGAGTATGCAGGAAGGGAGGGAATGATATGCCGGCAGTGGTTGTATTTTTGATTTTTTGTGATCTGTCTGATCCTTGCGATTCCGGTATCCATATCTCTCGGAATTGCATCGGTACTTCCGGGAGCGGTAGATCCGTCCTTTACAGCAAGCGGAACTTATGTCATCCGTTCTATGCTTGGAGGAATCGACAGTTTCCCTTTGCTTGCAGTTCCGATGTTCGTACTTTCAGGAATTATCATGGCACGGGGTGGGATTTCAAGAAAATTATTTGATGTATTTGCTTATTTTATGGGAAAGAGAACAGCCGGGATGCCATGTGCAGTGGTTGTGACCTGTCTGTTTTACGGAGCAATTTCGGGATCAGCACCGGCTACGGTAGCCGCAGTAGGAAGTATGACGATCCCGATCCTTATGGAGATGGGATATGATAAGAAGTTTTCGACAGCTCTTGTGGCGGTTGCAGGCGGCCTGGGTGTTATTATTCCGCCAAGTATTCCGTTTATCATGTATGGAATGGCATCCGGTGCATCAGTCAGTGACCTCTTCATTGCAGGGATCATTCCGGGGGTAATGATCGGCGGTCTTCTGATGGTGTACGCGATCTACTATTGTAAAAAAGCATGGGGAAGATCAGGAAAAGAAGCTGGCAATGGTCGGAAAGCTGCATGATAAGGGGGCTTTTAAGGGTGTTAAAGGACAGTGCTTTTGCACTGCTCAGTCCGGTGATCATTCTTGGATGTATTTATACCGGTGTGGCATCTCCGACAGAGGCAGCAGTTATTTCAGTTTTTACGCACTGATCATCAGTTTATTTGTCTATAAAAGTATTAAGATCAGAGAGATCTGGACCATTATGGTAGAAGCAATCAGAACGTATGCACCGATCCTTTTTATTCTTGCTGCATCCATTGCATTTTCAAGAGTACTGACACTGATGCAGGTGCCGCAGGAAATCAGTGCATGGATCCTTGCACATTTTACGAATAAGATTGTCTTACTTCTTGTACTCAACGTATTTTTACTGATCGTGGGAATGGTCATGGATACAACCCCGGCGATCCTGATTCTGACCCCGATCCTGCTCCCGATCGTTGAGGCAGTGGGGATCCATCCGATCCACTTTGGTATTATCATGGTTGTCAATCTGGCAATCGGCTTCGTAACCCCGCCGATCGGAGTCAATCTGTTTGTGGCAAGTTCACTGACAGATGTACCGGTGATGGAGATCGCAAAGAAAGCGATGCCGATGATCCTCTATTTCTTTGCTGCATTGCTGATCGTTACCTTTGTGCCGGCAGTAAGTCTTGCGTTATTGTAGAAATGCTGTTACAGGAAATGACATGGAAGGAGACAGATACAGATATGAAATATAGAAGACTGACAGGCGTGATGGTGAGCATTGCCTTCCTGGGGCTGCTTACGGGGTGTGCCGGAAAAGAAAGTACAGAACAGCGGTATGCATATCCGCTCGGAACAGCCAGCCCTGAGGATACAGTGACGCAGATCTATGCGGAAAAATTCGCAGAAGAAGCGGACAGACTCAGTGACGGAAGGATCAAGATCACAGTATATCCGAACAGTGTACTTGGCGGGGACAGAGAACTGCTGGAGAGCTGCTATGACGGAGATATCCCATTTGTAGTACAGAATACAGCACCACAGGTTAATTTTATTGATGATACAGCAATCTTTGATGCACCGTGTGTGTTTGATGATATTGAAGAGCTGAGAGATAAGATAGATCAGCCGGGTTCCTAAGCCGGATGCAGGAGTCATACCGGGATGCAGGATATGAACTGCTGGGATATGCAGATCAGGGATTCCGTGTCATGTCCAGCAATAAGGAGGTCAGCAGTTTTCAGATTTTAAAGGACAGAAGATCCGTACAATGGAAGACCCGTACCAGTTGAGCTTCTGGAAAAGCTGAAAGCAAATCCGACTCCCATGAGCTTCAGTGAGGTGTATATCGGATTGCAGCAGCATACGATTGATGCACAGGAAAATCCATACGAAGTGATCGTTTCAAACCGGTTGTATGAGCAGCAGGATTACATTATTGAAACGAATCATGTACCGCATCTGATTTCATTGATCGTGAGTGAAGATTTTTATAAAAAGCTTTCAGAAGAGGATCAGAAGATCCTGCGTGAGGCAGAAGAGATTGCCAAGGAATATGCAAGAGAGAAGTCAGATGAGAGAATCAGTGAGAAGATCCGTGAGATCGAGGAGAGCGGAACCGAGATTATAACGCCTGATGAAGAGACAAGAGAGCAGATGAAAGAGGCGAGTACTCCGGTGTATGACCAGATTGAAAAAGTGACAGATCCAGAATTATTTCATCTTTATACAGGAAGATAAATAGATGTCGGGGTCAAAAAGCCAAAGAAGGCCGCAGGAAAAATGATAGCAAAGACAGAGTGCATTCTATTTTTTCTTGCGGCTGATTTTTGTGATGTGATATAATGAAAGAAACAAACTACAATAAAATAGGATGAGAGGAAAAGGAATATGAGTTTTATATCGTATTTGGTAAACGGACTTAGTCTGGGCAGCGTTTATGCACTCATTGCTCTTGGTTATACGATGGTATATGGAATTGCCAAGATGCTGAATTTTTGCTCATGGTGATGTGATCATGATCGGTGCATATGTTGCTCTCGTCAGCATGAATCAGGCAGGGATGCCGATTCCGGCTGCAGTATTGATCTCGATTGTTGCGTGTACAGTCCTGGGAGTTGTGATGGAGCGATTGCTTATAAACCATTGAGGAACGCATCCTCTTCCCTGGCAGTACTGATCACAGCGATCGGTGTCAGCTATCTGTTACAGAATGTGGCACTTCTGATCTTTGGAGCGAATGCGAAGACATTTCCTTCAGTGATCAAAATGGAAAGGCATTTCTGTTGCAGGAGGAGAACTGAAGATTTTTTCAGGAGAGACGATCGTCACGATCGTCGTGTGCGTGGTGATTATGGTCGTGCTGATGGCATTTGTGCAGAAGACAAAGCCGGGACAGGCGATGCGTGCAGTATCAGAGGACAGAGGTGCGGCACAGTTAATGGGAATCAATGTAAACGGAACGATCGCCCTTACATTTGCAATCGGTTCAGGACTGGCGGCAGTTGCCGGGGTTCTTCTTTTGTTCCACGTATCCGAGTCTCACACCGTATACAGGAGCAATGCCGGGAATCAAAGCGTTTGTTGCAGCAGTATTTGGTGGAATCGGATCGATCCCGGAGCGTTTATCGGAGGAATCCTGTTGGGACTGATCGAAATTTTCAGTAAGGCATATTACTGATCGTTGTGCTGCTGGTGAAACCTACCGGACTTTTAGGTAAGCAGATTCAGGAGAAAGTGTAGGTGGATGGGATGTTAAAAAGATGAATAAGACGACAAAAAATAACCTGATCACGTACGCTATGGTGATCGTGTGGGCCTCGGTCTGGGGGCAGGATCGGCCAGGACGGTGTTCCCCTCGTTCTCCGGCGCCGGGACGGCGGGGAGAACCCGCTCTACATAGGCCCCGCTGGAGACCCCTTGGGGCACCAAGCTCACCGGCAGGGACAGGCCGGCGGGCAAAACCATTCGCGGCAGCACCACCCCCACAAGGCGCAGGTGACCCACCGGGGGACCTTTTTCAGAGGCAGGCGGAGGACCATCACCACAAGGGCCACCACCGCGGCGGTGGCGGACATGGTCAGTAAAGTCTGGAGAAAGGCTTCCATGGGAAAACCTCCTTTCACAGGGGAAGGTGGAAGGAACCGGAGTCGGTCAATGGCTGTGGCGGTAGTTGTCCAGCATCTGGGCGATCTCCTCCGCCTCCTGGTCGCTGACGGTGCCCGCCTGGAGGAAGGCCGCCAGAAAGCTGGGCAAAGACCCCTGGAAGGACCGCTGCAGCACCTCCTGCCCATCGGCCCGCTGGACGGTGGCCCGGTCCACCAGGGCGGTGACCACCGAGGCTTCGTTCTTTAGATATCCCTTGTCGCACAGGCGCTTGAGGACGGTGTAGGTGGTGGTGCGCTTCCAGCCCAGCTGCTCCTGGGCGATCTGACACAGACGGCCGGAGGGGAGGGGCTGGTTGGGCCAAACCAGGTCCAACAGACGGTGGTCGGCCAAGGTGAGGGGTTGGTTGGGTTGCATGGACGTCACCTCCTGGGAAAATAGTCTATTCCTTTAGACAGCTTTAGTCTAACCGATTAGACTGCCCTTGTCAAGGGGGGTTGGGCAAAAAAACGCCCCGCCGTGGGGCGGGGCGGTACGGCGTACCCTTCGGGTGGTCAGGGGCTTTTTCGAAGCCTCGGGGCGCGGCCCCGGGGGCCCACCTGCCCGGCGGGGGTCCCCATTTCTCCCGAGAAATGGGGAGAAAGAGGGGCCGGGGGCAAGCCCCTGGACCCCCTTCCTTTATAGCCCGCTCGTTTCCACTCGCTCGTTTTGGCGGCCGTGCCGCATTGTTCCGATTGTGCGTCTATTTCGGAGCCCATCTACGTGCCCTGATTTGGGGCGCTTTTTTTCGTGTAGGGGTGGGCATTAAGCTGGCAGAGGCTTCCCCTCGGGGAAGCTGTCACCGAAGGTGACTGATGAGGGCGACCGGGTTGCCCAACGGGGCAGAAGAAAAAATTCCGTTGGGGCGACAGGCGGCGGCCTCCCTCTTTTCTACAAGGAAAGGTTGGGTACAGGATCGCCCCCTCATCCGACCCGGCTTCGCCGGCCCACCTTCCCCGAGGGGGAAGGCTTTGGGGTGGGTGCGTTCCTTTTCCGACTACAACACCCACCTCCCCCAGCCCGCCCAGCTGGGGGCGGGCCGTTACGGGCATTGGTTCATGGGCCGCAGGCCAGGCAAAAAAAGAGAGAGGACCCCGCAGGGTCCCCCAAACCAGAGAGCAGGGAGTCCAGAGGGGAGAACCTTTCTCGGGAGAAACGGGGCCCCTCCGGGTAGGGCGCCCACGCAGCGCGCCCCCGAGGCACCGTAACAGCCCCGACCACGCGAAGGGTACGCAGTACCGCCTCGGTCCCGGCAGGGAACCCACGTGGCAGGTTCTAACCTGCGATGGTCCCGAAGGGATCACCTGCCGCCCCCGACGGCGGAGTCCCTGGTTATATCACCTGGAAGAGATAGAACTTCAGGTACTCCGTCTCCGGCACCCCCAGAGGATGGGGTGGTCCGGCGCCTGCCGCCGGTCGGCGATCTGCCGGAGGGACACCGCCGCGGCGGCGGCCTCCCCCGGAGCATCTGGCAGAAGAGGGCGGGGGTCATGAAGTGGGAGCAGGAGCAGGTGGCCAGATACCCGCCCCGGGGCAGGAGCTTCATGGCTTTGTAGTTGATCTCCTTGTACCCCCGGAAGGCGTTCTTCACCGTGGCCCCGCTCTTGGTGAAGGCGGGGGGATCCAGGATGATATAGTCGTAGGGGTGTCCCCCCGGCCTGGGCCAGCTGGGTGAGCAGGTCGAACACGTCGGCCTGGCGGGCCTCCACCTTCCCCTCCAACCCGTTGAGGGGCGGCGTTGCGCCGGGTGAGGCCACGGCCTCTTGGGAGATGTCCACCGCGGTGACCTGGGCGGCCCCCGCCTGGGCGCAGTTCAGGGCGAAGGCACCGGTGTGGGTGAAGCAGTCGAGCACCCGCCGCCCCGGGGCCAGGGCGGCGGCGGCCCGGCGGTTATACTTCTGGTCCAGAAAGAAGCCGGTCTTCTGGCCGTGGATGTAGTCCACGTCGTACCGGATGCCGTTCTCCTCCAGGAGGAGGTGGCCGTCCAGATCCGTGGCCAGGCCGGGGAGGGATAGAAGCCGGTGAGCCTGGGCAGCCCCTCCTTGTCCCGGAGGGGGCGTCGCTGCGCTCGTAGATGGCCCGGACGGCCACCCCGTCCTCCTCCAGCAGCTCCACCAGCAGGGGATAGAGCAGGTCCTTCCGCACCTCCATCCCCAGGGAGAGGACCTCGGTGACCAGGATGTCCCCGAACCGGTCCACCGTCAGGCCGGGAAAATGGTCCGCCTCGCCGAAGATCACCCGGCGGCAGCCAGCCGTAGTCCGGGCCCATGACGGTTTTCCGGTAGTCCAGGGCGTACCGGGCCGCCGCCGCCAGAAGCCCTCGTCGAACCGGTCGTTGGTGTTCCGGGAGAGCAGGCGCACCAGGATTTTGGGTGGTTGTTGTACAGCCCCGTCCCCAGCCAGCGGCCCTTTTGGGACACCACGTCCACCAGGTCGCCGTTTTGGCAGGGGCGGTCGGGCCGGGAGGTCTCCGCCCCATAGACCCAGGGGTGGCCCGCCCGATTGTTGACAGTGATATCGGTTGGCCATCCTTCGTCGGTGAATTTGCCCCGACGGCTGGCGGGGGATGTGAATGTTATCTTACCATTCTCGGGGAAGAATCTGGGGTGACATCTCCTGAGACCTTCGCAGGTTGGTGCCTCTCCCGGGCGGGGAAAATTGACGTACCAGGGGAGGCAAATCAGGTTTCTCTGTGATTGACATATCCATGACCTGGGTAACTTCTGCCAAGGGTGCCTCTCGGGAAAATGACGGGATTCGGTTCTCTACCGAAGGCTGCCAAAATGGGGACGAAATAGAAGGGACCCCCAAGGTTTTCTCCACTTCCTGATAACAGGCAAATTCTTTTCCCCGATCCCCGGTCATGGTTTTCAGTGGGAGCTTCCCGTCCTCAAACAGGAACCGAAATCCCCGCATGGCCTCCTTGGCCGAGCAGCTTCTTAAGAGAACCAGCCCACAGTACCTGCTCTTTCTGTCACACACAGAAAGCAGGCGACCTTTCCGGTTGGAGGAAACGATGGTGTCTACCTCCCAGTCTCCGACCCGCTTCCTCCACAGGGCCTGTCTGCTTTGCGTTCGTTTAGTTCCCGAATCCCGTGAAATCGTCCTCTTTTCTCCCCGTGTTGGTGCTTATAGTGCCGTAAATGGACCTGTAAGGCCGCAGATTGTTCTAAAAGGCCCTTTTTCAGCCAACGGTAAATGCTGCTTTGGGAGACCCATTTGGCGGGCTCCTGAGGGTATTCCCGGCGTAGCCTCCCGCAATTTGTTCGGGGGACCAGCATTGGCTCAGCTTTTCCCGCACATATTGTTGGATCCACGGATCCTGATAGCGCAACGTACGGTGGCTGGCCTGCCGACGCAGGACAGAACGTTTCTGGGCCTCATCTGCTCGGTACCGCCCCTCTCCCTTTCCATTGGCCAGCTCCCGGCTGATCGTAGAGGGACTGCGGTGCAGACGGCGAGCGATTTCTCGACGAGGAACACGATTATTTTCCCACAGGGCTATCATTCCCCGCTCTTTTCTGCTAAGATGGTGGTAGCTCACAGGACGGCCTCCTTTGGTGATAAGTTTTTATTGACTCTCTTATTCTACCAGATTGCTGCCTTCCTGTGGGCCTTTTTTTCTTCTGCTGTTGCACTTCCTATTGTAATTCGCCCTAGAGAAAGCCCGGACGCAAAGAGGCGGGGGGATGCCCCCGCCCCCTTTTTGATGGCCCGCTCGTTGCCACTCGCTCGTTTTGGCGGTTGTGCCACATTGTTTCGGTGGTGGGGCTATTACGGTGCCCAAGTACGTACCCTGATTTGGATTCGCATTTTGCGGGAGCGTGGTTTGGAGGAGAACGCATTTCGTTGCGGGAGATGTACCACCTGCGAAGGCTTCCCCTTGGGGAAGCTGTCACCGAAGGTGACGGATGAGGGGGCGACCGGGTTGCCCAACGGGGCAAAGAAACATTCCGTTGGGGCGACAGGAGGTAGCCCCTCTTTTCTACAAGGAAAGGTTGGGTACCAAATCGCCCCTCATCCGACCCGGCTTCGCCGGCCCACCTTCCCCCCTCAGGGGAAGGCTTTGGGGATGAGCCTGATTTGGAAACCTTCTTTCACAAAAATGCTTTCCAACATGTTTTTCCCTGGAAAATGCGTCCCAAATCGGTTTTAGCATACCGGACGTAATAGCCCCTCAAACGTACCAAAGAAACCTCCCGCAAAACCCAGAACGAGTGGGAACGAGCGGCCATAAAACCCGGGGTCCAGGGGCGGAGCCCCATCCCTCTTTCCCCCATTTCTCGGGGGCGAATTGTCAAGTGAAGTGCAACACTTCAGCAGGGGAGGCAAATCGGAGGCACTTTCTGGGTCTGTGATTGAGCATATCCATGACCTGGGTAACTTCTTGCTGGGACATCTCCTGAAAGTTGGTGCCTCTCGGGAAAAAATTGACGTACCAGGCCATTCAGGTTCTCTACCGAAGGCTTCTGCCAAGGGGAATGGGGACGAGTGAAATAGAAGGGGACCTCCAAGGTTTTCTCCACTTCCTGATAACAGGCAAATTCTTTTCCCCGATCCCCGGTCATGGTTTTCAGTGGGAGCTTCCCGTCCTCAAACAGGAACCGAAATCCCCGCATGGCCTCCTTGGCCGAGCAGCTTCTTAAGAGAACCAGCCCACAGTACCTGCTCTTTCTGTCACACACAGAAAGCAGGCAGCCTTTCCGGTTGGAGGAAACGATGGTGTCTACCTCCCAGTCTCCGACCCGCTTCCTCCACAGGGCCTGTCTGCTTTGCGTTCGTTTAGTTCCCGAATCCCGTGAAATCGTCCTCTTTTCTCCCCCGTGTTGGTGCTTATAGTGCCGTAAATGGACCTGTAAGGCCGCAGATTGTTCTAAAAGGCCCTTTTTCAGCCAACGGTAAATGCTGCCGCAGGGAGACCCATTTGGCGGGCTCCTGAGGGTATTCCCGGCGTAGCCTCCCCGCAATTTGTTCGGGGGACCAGCATTGGCTCAGCTTTTCCCGCACATATTGTTGGATCCACGGATCCTGATAGCGCAACGTACGGTGGCTGGCCTGCCGACGCAGGACAGAACGTTTCTGGGCCTCATCTGCTCGGTACCGCCCCTCTCCCTTTCCATTGGCCAGCTCCCGGCTGATCGTAGAGGGACTGCGGTGCAGACGGCGAGCGATTTCTCGACGAGGAACACGATTATTTTCCCACAGGGCTATCATTCCCCGCTCTTTTCTGCTAAGATGGTGGTAGCTCACAGGACGGCCTCCTTTGGTGATAAGTTTTTATTGACTCTCTTATTCTATGGGGGAAGCTGTCACCGAAGGTGACGGATGAGGGGCGACCGGGTTGCCCAACGGGGCAGGAAAAAAATTCGTTGGGGCGACAGGCAGGGAACCCCCTTTTTCTACAAGGAAAGGTTGGGTACAGGATCGCCCCCCTCATCCGACCCCCCAGTGTGCGCACTGGGGCACCTTCCCCCAAAGGGGAAGGCTTTTGGGGTTGGGTGTGTCCCCTTTCCGACAAAAAACCATCCCCCCCAGCCCGCCCAGCCGGTGGGCGGGCCGTTACGGGCGTAGGATACAGGGCCGCAGGCCAGGCAAAAAAGGAGGACCCCCGCAGGGTCCCCCCAAACTAGAAAAGGTGGGTCCAGGGAGGAAGAACCTCTTCCTCCCTGGTGTTCTTTCCTCCGGCTTTCTTCCAAAGAAAGCCGGGCTCCCCGCCGTCGGCGGGGAAACCACGTCGCAGGGCCTACCCTGCGCCGGTCCAGAAGGTCCCCAAACGGGGGCCCCGCCGGGTCCCCGAGGCCTCGTAAGAGCCCCGACCACGGAAGGGTCCGTACCCCGGGGCCGGTCCCTTTTACCCGTCCGCAGCGCGATCACCGGGTCCTTCTTGGCGGCTTTCCGGGCGGGGATCAGCCCGCCCACCACGGTGATGGCAATGCTGATGGCGATGAGGAGCAGGGAGTACCCCAAGGGGAGCTTGGCCTGCAGGTCTGCAATCCCCGACAGGTTCTGGATGAGGCTGGTGATGGGCACCAGGGCGATGAGGGAGACCACAATGCCCAGCAGCCCCGCGCAGCAGCCGATGATGAAGGTCTCCGCGTTGAACACCTGGGAGATGTTCCGCTTGGAGGCCCCCAGGGCCCGGAGGGATGCCGATCTCCTTCGTCCGCTCCAGCACGGAGATGTGGGTGATGATGCCGATCATAATGCAGGACACCACCAGGGAGATGGACACAAAGGCGATGAGCACATAGGAGATGCCGTTGATGATGGTGGTGATGGAGGAGGTGAGCATGGCCACGTAATCGGTGTAGGTGATCTGCTGGTCCTCGTCCTTGTCGGCGTTGTAGGCTTCGATGCAGGCGGCGATGGCGTCCTTGTCCTCAAAACTGTCGGCGTAGATGCTGATGGAGGAGGGGGGCGTCGTAGCTCACCTTGCCGAAGTTGGTCATGTTGTCCTCATAGGTGGACCCGGCCACGTACTGGTCATAGACCTGGAGCAGAAGCTCCTGGTCAGGGGTTCCCCCGCCAGGTATTGGTCCAGGGCGGCGGCCTGGCTGGCCTCGTCCAGGACCATGGTCCCCATGGCGGCGGAGGAGCCCGAACTCTCAGCCGCTGGCGTAGTAGACCAGCATCTGGTAGAAGGAGGCCTTTTCGGAGATGCCCAGGCCGGACAGGTAGTCCTTGGCCGCCTGGGCCTTCCCGGCGTCGTCGGGCACCGTGAAGGCGATGCCGGTGAGGACGTTGGTGTCCGGGTCTGCCTCCTGGGCCCCTCACCACGGCGCTCTCGTCGGTGTGCTGGATGAGGTAGTCGGACAGGGCCGCAGTGTAGGCCACGGCGGTGGTGATGTCGGCGTTGTCTGCGTCGGCCTTGGGCCGGATGACCCCCACGATCTTCAGGTCCATGGCGTTTTCCAGCAGCTGGTCCTGGTTCACCGCCCCGTCCTCCAGGTAGGTGAAGGTGCCGTCCTGGTTTTCCAGGTAGTGGTCGCAGGCGGCCACCAGGGAGAAAGGTGGGTCCAGCACGTCGGCGTAGTCCAGCCGGGAGTTCAGAGGCCTGGCCGTCCTCGGCGATCTCGTCCTCCGCCTGGCGGTACTGGTCGGCGGTGATCAGGCCCAGCTGGTACAGGGTCTGGACGGGGATGCTGTTGTTCTCGTCCAGCACCAGCATCACCTCGTTATAGGCCTGGGGCCAGCTGCCGTAGAGCACGTCGTAGCTGTCGGTGACCACATTGCTCACCAAACTGCCGTCGGCCCCCCGCCATGAGCTGGGAGAAGTTCTCCGCGGCGGCGGGTTCTCCCCGGTGATGGAGCTCTGGAGGGTGCTCTCCATGGGGGACTGGCCGGTCTGCATGGTGTCGCTGTCCTCCAGGGTGCTGTCGGCGCTGACCAGGGTGCCGTCGGCGTCCCGGGAGTAGACGCTGAAGGCCACGTTGTAGTTGTAGACCACCCCGTTCTCCCCAGGTACTGGCGGATGTCGCTGTTGGGGTCGTCCAGGTACTTCTTAAAGTCGGTGAGGTTGTTCTCCACGATGTTGGAGGAGATCATCTCCTGGGTTTCCATCTCCCGGTAGTCGGCATAGACGCCGGTGCGGTCCTGGCTGGTGTCCTCCTCTGGGCCTGGCCCATCCTCTCGCCCTGGGCCCCATGGCGGCGGAGAGGTCCAGGGTCTCCGCGCTGATGGTGATGGGGTAGGACGTCATGGTTTCCTTCTGGATGTCGTCGATGTAGTCGTTCATCCCCGTGGACAGGCCCAGGATCAGGGCGATGCCGATGATGCCGATGGACCCGGCAAAGGCGGTCAGCAGGGTGCGCCCCTTCTTGGTGCCCAGGTTTTGGAAACTCAGGGAGAGGGCGGTGGCGAAGGACATGGAGATCTTCTTGTGCTTTTCCGGGGGGCGCTGGGCCTCCTGGTCGGTGTAAAGGGATCGGTGTCGCCGATGATCTCCCCCCCCGCAGGCGCACGATGCGGGTGGAATAGCGCTCGGCCAGCTCCTGGTTGGGGTGACCATCACCACCAGGGTGTCCTTGGCGATCTCCTGGAGCAGGTCCATGATCTGCACGCTGGTTTCGCTGTCCAGGGCGCCGGTGGGCTCGTCAGCCAGCAGGATGGTGGGGTGGTTGATGAGGGCCCGGGCGATGGCCACCCGCTGCATCTGTCCGCCGGACATCTGGTTGGGCCGCTTTGTGGAGCTGGTCCCCAGGCCCACCTTCTCCAGCACCTCCACCGCCCGCTGGCGGCGCTCCTTCTTGGACACCCCGGCCAGGGTGAGGGCCATCTCCACATTGGCCAGCACCGTCTGGTGGGGGGATGAGGTTGTAGCTCTGAAAAGACAAAGCCGATGGAGTGGTTGCGGTAGTAGTCCCAGTCGGCGTCCTTGTAGTCCTTGGTGGACACCCCGTCGATGACCAGGTCGCCGCTGTCGTACCGGTCCAGGCCGCCGATGATGTTCAGCAGGGTGGTTTGCCGGAGCCGCTCTGGCCCAGGATGGAGACGAACTCATGTTCCCGGAAGGAAATGCTGACCCCCTTCAGGGCGGTCTGGCGCAGCCCCCGGTGACGTAGGTTTTGACAATGTTTTCTAATCGCGGCATAGGGTAATTTTCCTCGCAGAAAGGTCTTGGCGGATCGAGGGATCGCGAGTATCCCCGCCGGCCCCTGGGGAACCGGTGGGGGACTGGCGGCCCAGGCGGCCTGGAGCCGCCTTGACAAACCAAAGTACAAAATTATACTATGGACCAACGCCAGAGACAAGTACGCAGATTTCGGATACCTAGTCTACTCCAACGTACCAAAGGGGGAACACAACCATGCAACAGGACCTGACCCCAGAGACCTATTGGGACCGGATCCTCCACCAGCCCATCCAGGAGGACTGCCCCATGCGGCGGACCTTGGAGCTGCTCAGCGGGAAGTGGCGTCTGTACGTCCTCTACGTGCTGTCCAAAGCGTCCGTCTGCCGCTTCGGCGCCCTGAAACGGGCCATTCCGGGGATCACCAGCACCATGCTTACCCACGCCTGCGGGACCTGGAGACCCTGGGCATCGTCCACCGGGAACAGTTCAACGAGGTGCCGCCCCATGTGGAGTATTCTCTGACGGAGAAGGGCCTGGCCCTGCTTGCCGGTGTTCGCCGAACTGGCCAAGTGGGGGAGACCTATTTAGACCCCTGACCAGCCCCGCCGGCGGGGCAAAAACGCCCCCCAAACAAAAAGCCCGGCTTGCGCCGGGCTGGCACTTGCATCAAAAGGATGTGGTACGCAACAGGAGGGTTGGCGTTTCCCGGGGGTTCCCAGGAAGCTCCTGTGAGACGTTACGCCAGTAAGATACCACCATTTTGTGAAGAAGTTTTCTGGATATTATGTCCAAATTCCGGCGCAGGTCCAGGGGTGGGGGCTTTGCTGTCGGCAGGTGGTCCTGGTTTGGACCGGCGCCGGGTCCCGGGGGTTCCGCCCGGTCCCGGGCGCGGTAGGGTACTGCGTACCCTTCGGGTGGTCGCGGCTTTTCCGGTGCCTCGGGGCGCGGCGCCCCGGGGCCCGCCTGCCCGGCGGGGTCCCCATTTCTCCCGGGCGAATTACAATAGGAAGTGCAACAGCAGAAACAAAAGGCCCACAGGAAGGCAAAGAATCTGGTAGAATAAGAGAGTCAATAAAAACTTATCACCAAAGGAGGCCGTCCTGTGAGCTACCACCATCTTAGCAGAAAAGAGCGGGGAATGATAGCCCTGTGGGAAAATAATCGTGTTCCTCGTCGAGAAATCGCTCGCCGTCTGCACCGCAGTCCCTCGACCATCAGCCGGGAACTGGCCAATGGAAAGGGAGAGGGGCGGTACCGAGCAGATGAGGCCCAGAAACGTTCTGTCCTGCGTCGGCAGGCCAGCCACCGTACGTTGCGCTATCAGGATCCGTGGATCCAACAATATGTGCGGGAAAAGCTGAGCCAATGCTGGTCCCCGAACAAATTGCGGGGAGGCTACGCCGGGAATACCCTCAGGAGCCCGCCAAATGGGTCTCCTGCAGCAGCATTTACCGTTGGCTGAAAAAGGGCCTTTTAGAACAATCTGCGGCCTTACAGGTCCATTTACGGCACTATAAGCACCAACACGGGGAGAAAAGAGGACGATTTCACGGGATTCGGGAACTAAACGAACGCAAAGCAGACAGGCCCTGTGGAGGAAGCGGGTCGGAGACTGGGAGGTAGACACCATCGTTTCCTCCAACCGGAAAGGCTACCTACTTTCTGTGTGTGACAGAAAGAGCAGGTACTGTGGTCTGGTTCTTTTAAGAAACTGCTCTGCCAAAGAGGCCATGCAGGGATTTCGCTTCCTGTTTGAGGACAGGAAGCTCCCACTGAAGACCATGACCGGGGATCGGGGAAAAGAATTTGCCTGTTATCAGGAAGTGGAGGAAACCTTGGGGATCCCCTTCTATTTCACGCGTCCCCATTCCCCTTGGCAGAAGCCTTCGGTAGAAAACTTGAACGGCCTGGTACGTCAGTTTTTTCCGAGAGGTACCAACTTCCGGGAGATCTCCCAGCAAGAAGTTTCCCAGGTCATGGATATGTTCAATCACAGACCCAGAAAGTGCCTCCGATTTGCCTCCCCTGCTGAAGTGTTGCACTTCACTTGACAATTCGCCCCCGAGAAATGGGGAGAAAGAGGGCCAGGGCAAGCCCCCTGGACCCCCGGTTCTTATAGCCCGCTCGTTCCCACTCGCTGGTTTTGGCGTGTTGTGGCGCATTGTTCCGGTAGAGGGGCTATTACGATGCCCCATGTACGTGCCCTGATTTGGAACGCTTTTTCGTGTACTGGGTTTTTAAATTCTATGCGTGTCCAGAGGCTTCCCCTTGGGGGAAGCTGTCACCGAAGGGACGGATGAGGGGGCGATCGGGTTGCCCAACGGGGCAAAGAAAAATTCCGTTGAGGCGACAGCCTGGAGAGGGCCTTTTTCTACAAGGAAAGGTTGGGTACAGGGCCGCCCCCAGCCAGGCCGCCCTGGCCACCGGCTTTTTGACCAGAGTCATTTCAGCAACCAGTTCCGGGCCTTTCCCCTGGGGCCTACCGGGACAGCTGCGCCCAAAGGAGGGACGCCTATGGAAACGAACCAGACGAAAGGCCATCTGGCCGCCCTTTTTGACGGTGCTCATCTGGGGCACCACCTTCATCTCCACCAAAGTGCTGCTGGAGGACTTCCAGCCGGTGGAGATTCTCTTTTCCGGTTTCTGCTGGGGCTGGCGGCCCTGTACCTGGTCCTGCCCCTGCCCCCATCGGGGACCACCCCCGGCAGGAGCTCACCTTCGCCGGGGCGGGGCTGTGCGCGATCTGCCTGTACTACCTGCTGGAGAACATTGCCCTGACGGATACCTTGGCCTCCAACGTGGGGGTGATTGTCTCGGTTTCCCCCTTCTTTACGGCGCGGCGCTGTCCCGGTGGTTTCTGGGGCAGGAGGGGCGGCCCGGGCCACCTTCCTGGTGGGCTTTGCCGTGGCCATGGGGGGCATCGCCCTGATCAGCCTGGGGGGCGGCGGCTTGCGCCTGAACCCGGTGGGGGATCTGCTGGCCCTGCTGGCCGCCCTGGTGTGGGCCTTCTACCCATCCTCACCCGGAAGATCAGCACCTTCGGGTACCCCACCATTCTGACCACCCGGCGGGTGTTCCTCTATGGCATTCTCTGGATGGTGCCCGCCCTCTTCCTCTTGGACTTCCGCTGGGACCTGGGGCGGCTGGCAGACCCCACGGCCTTGGGAAACCTCCTCTTCCTGGGGTTGGGGGCCTCGGCCCTGTGTTTTGTCACCTGGAACGTGGCGGTGAAGCGGCTGGGGGCCTTAAAGACCAGTATCTACATCTACCTGGTCCCGGTGATCACAGTGGCGGCCTCGGTGGTCATTCTGGACGAGCCCTTCACCTGGCGCACCGGGGTGGGCACCGCCCTGACCCTGGCAGGGCGCCGCTCTCCGAGGGGCGGGTGCCCCGCCTGCCCGGCAGGGGGGCCATTTCTCCCCTGAGAAATAGGGCCGGGGGTTCTCTGGCATCGGTAGGTGGTTCCGTTGGGACCGTCGCAGGTTAGCACCTGCAACGTGGTTTCCCGCCCGGTCCCGGGCGGGATCCAGGCTTTCTCTAGAGAAAGCCCGGACGCAAAGAGTCGCGGGGAGGGCCCCGCCCCCTTTTTTATAGCCCGCTCGCTTCCTCGCTCGCTCGTTTTGGCGTGGGTAGCGCAGCGGAGCGATGGAAGGGCTATTACGGTGCCCATCTGCGTACCCTGATTTGGGACGCTTTTCCGTGTAGGGCTGCACAACCTAGAGGCTTCCCCTTGGGGAAGCTGTCACCGAAGGTGACGGATGAGGGGCGACCGGGTTGCCCAACGGGGCAGAAGAAAAATTCCGTTGAGGCGACAGGCGGCGCCCTCCTTCCAATCCGCTCTCTATCTGATATACACCGCCAAGACGGCGATTTCTCCCCCTGCGGGGAAAAATTTGGGCCCGGCAGACTGCCGGGCCCAAGTTGCATGGGGAAGCGGAATTATCGTCCCAGGCTGTGGACCAGCATGGGAATGGCGCTTTCAAAGTTCACCCCGTACCAGTTGGCCTTGGGGGTCCTTCGTGGTCTCCCGGATGGACTCCAGGGTGTAGTCCACGGCGATCTTCAGGGCGCCAGCCAGGTCCTGTTGCCGTTCATCAGCGCCCCCACGCAGGCGGAGGCGAACACGTCCCCGGTGCCGTGGAAGCGCACGGGGAGCTTCTCGTTGAAGTAGCTGGCATAGGTGTCGGTGACCGAGTCGTAGGCCACCGCGCCGATCTGGCCGGGCTGGTAGCTGATGCCGGTGAGGATGGCGGTCTTGCACCCCAGGCCGGTCAGGCGCTTGAGCAGGGCGTGGACGTAGGCCTCGTCATAGTCGTCCCCCACATACTCCTCCCCCAGCATGAAGGCGGCCTCGGTGAGGTTGGGGACGATGACGTCCGCCTTGCCGCAGAGCTTGCCCATCTCCAGGGCGAACTCCGGGGTGAAGCCGGTGTACAGCACGCCGTTGTCCGCCATGGCGGGGTCGGCGTAGACCAGGGTGTCCCCGCCGCCGAAGCGGTCGAAGAACTGGCTCACCAGCTGGATCTGCTCGAAGGAGCCCAGGTAGCCGGTGTAGATGGCGTCAAAGGCGATGCCCTCCTTCTGCCAGTGGTCGGAGATGGGCTGGATCTCCTGGGTCAGGTCGTGGAAGGTAAAGCCGGAAAACCCGCCGGTGTGGGTGGACAGCACCGCCGTGGGGGACCACACAAGTTTCCACCCCCATGGCGGAGATGATGGGCAGGGCCACGGTGAGGGAGCACTTCCCCAGGCAGGAGATATCTTGAATGGAAACAATGCGCTTCATGGTGAACAATTCCTCCTTGTGTGGACGGGGCGCGGCCCGTCCGGTTCCGATGGGCGGCCTGGGCCGCCATTGGATTTAGGGTAGCACAAAGCTGACCTTGAGGCCAGTGCCAATCCTGTTTTATTTGATAGGGCCAGATGGACAGCACCAAAAAAAGCCCTTCGGGCGTGACCCGAAAGGCTTTTTTTGGTGAGTAATAATGGAAGGATTTATGTCAGTCACGCCACGGAGAAGAAGGAAGGAACCGCATGCGGACAAAAGCGAAGGAAATTGCAAGTGCGCTTGCAAATGAATTGTCAACCCATTGAGCCGCAAGGGGTTGCGCTCTTTTTGTGAGAGCACGGTTATTATCTTAGATTTCCCCGAAAACGTCAAGATAAAAAATAGACAACAAAAAAACAAAATGCAGAAAGAAATTGTGCAATTTATGATTCAAGAGGGAGCCTGACCGTGGGGGAGGGCAAAAAATTGTTGAAAAACTACAGGGGAAAACCGGGAAAAAGTGCAAGGTTTTTGAAACGGCTATGCAAGAAGGGGCGGGCGCCATGGAAATACCCTCCCCCGCGCCGTTGCGCGGGGAGGGGCGATGTGATACAATACCCCTGTTTTTCTGGGCGCGTCCCCTCCGGCGGTTGGCCGGGGGAGGCAGGCTGGGCTAAACCGCCCGGCGCGGCCAGGAGATACTGCCGGGCGAACTGGAGAAAGACGGCCCCATAGGCCACCAGCACCAGGGCAAAGAGGAGGGCCACGGTGCGGTCCACCGGCGGGTGAGGACGAACTGGGGCAGGAACACCCCGCCCACCAAAGGGAACAGGGGAACATCCGCCCCCAAAACACCCGGCGGACCATCCCCAGCTGGGCGGCGGGGTTCTGGAGGAGGGCGGCCTCCTCCGGGGAGATGTCCTTGGCGGGCTTGCGGAAGTAGAAGTACTGGGTGAACCGGTCCACATAAGCCCACCCCCGGCGGCGGAGGGACTGGAGGGCTCCGCCTCCAGGTCCTTCTGGTCCTGGTACTCCAGGTGGTAGACCACATCCTCCGGCGGGCAGGCGGCAAAGTGGTAGAAGACCCCGGCGGTGAGGTGGGTGAACTGCCACCCCTTTTTTGGTGCGCCGCTGGCGGAGCCAGGCGGCCTCCTTTTCCCACTGGGCAATGGTGAAACAGGCGAATCGGCATCGGTGGGTGCGCATGGTGGGGGACCTCCTTCCTGGTTGGGGAGCGGATGGCACCAGATCCCACAAGGGACCGGCGGCCCGTTTACAAGGGTATCGTAGCACGCCCCGCCTGCCCGGGGCAAGCAAAATCTTGGTAAAATCGAGGAGAAGCATTCCATGAAGAAAGTGAAAATTACCGTCCTGAAAACCACCCTGGACCAGGACCTGGCCCGGGAATACAGGGGTGGAGGGCCTGGGCCCCTGCCCCATGCTCCAGGCAGGCCAGGTCTTTTATGGGGACTATGCCAAGCCCCAGGGCCTGTGCGACGAGGCCTGGAAGGCCATGTACCAATACGTCTTTGCCCTGGCCCACGGGGCGGAGGGGGACCTGTTCTACTACGGGGACTGGATCAAGACCCCGGGCGTGGCCATCTGCTCGCTGCAACGACGGCCTGCGGCCGGTCATTTTCAAGCTGGAGGCCACGGACCGGGAGGCGGTCATCGACGACACCCCTGTGCAACGAAAGGAGAACCCCCAATGATCATCGACGAAATCCTGGCCTACAACCAGCAGTTTGTGGCGGAGAAGAAGTATGAGCCCTACCGCACCAGCAAGTACCCCAACAAGAAGATCGCCATCCTCACCTGCATGGACACCCGGCTGGTGGAGCTCCTCCCCGCCGCCCTGGGGCTGCGCAACGGGGATGTGAAGATCATCAAGAACGCCGGGGGCGTGGTGACCAACCCCTTCGGCGGCGTGATCCGCTCCCTCCTGGTGGCCATCATCGAGCTGGGGTGGAGGAGATCATGGTCATCGGCCACACCGACTGCGGCGTGCGACACATCGACAGCGAGCAGATGATCCAGCACATGAAGGCCCGGGGCATCTCCCAGGAGTCCATCGACCTGATGAAGTACTGCGGCATCGACTTCGAGCGCTGGCTGGCGGGGTTTGACACCGTGGAGCAGTCGGTCACCGACACCGTGGACACCATCCGCAACCACCCCTCATGCCCAAGGACGTGCGCATCGGCGGCTACGTCATCGACACCGAGACCGGGGCCCTCACCACCGTATGTCAGGCGTGATGGTCTCCCTGGCCGCCCGGCCGGACCTGGGGACCAGGCTGCCCGGTGGTTTTCTGCCCACTGGGGGGGTGCCGGAGGCGGAATACCGGGCCAGCATCCAGGCCAGCCTGGCCCAGGGCCCGGGGTGCCCCAGTGGTATGTGACCCTCTCCCCCCCGCCGGGGGAGATTGTGGCGGGGTGGGGCTCATCCCCAGGATTTCCACGACCGGCCGGACCTCACCCCCAACCTCTGCGCCCTCTTTTGTGGAGGAGGCCTGGCGGGGCCAGGGCCTGGCCCAGGGCCCTGCTGGACCTGGCCCGGCAGGAGGCCAGGGCCGCCGGCATCCCCCCCGGCTGTACCTGGTCACCGACCACGGCCTTCTATGAGAAGTGCGGCTGGACCTACCTCACCCAGGCCCGGGACACCGAGACCGGGAACCCATCCGCGTGTACACCGCCGCCACGGAGGGGCGCGGTAGGGTACGGCGTACCCTTCGGGTGGTCGGGGCTCTTGCGATGCCTCGGGGCGCGCGCCGCCCCGGGGGCCCGCCTGCCCGGCAGGGGTCCCCATTTCTCCCGAAAATGGGGAGAAAGAGGGCCGGGGGCCTTGCCCCCTGGACCCCCCTTTTTTTATGGCCCGCTCGTTGCCACTCGCTGGTTTTGGCGTGGTGGGGCGCAGTGTTCCGGTAGGGGGGCTGTTTCGGTGCCCATCTGCGTACCCTGATTTGGGACGCTTTTTCGTGTAGGGGTAGCACAACCCAGAGGCTTCCCCTTGGGGGAAGCTGTCACCGAAGGTGACTGATGAGGGGGCGACCGGGTTGCCCAACGGGGCAGGAGAAAAATTCCGTTGGGGCGACAGGCGGGAGCCCCCTTTTTATTTCTACAAGGAAAGGTTGGGTACAGGGTCGCCCCTTCCCGTCTGCGAAACCACGCTTCCCCAGCCCGCCCAGCCGGTGGGCGGGCCGTTACGGGCGTAGGATGCAGGGCCGCAGGCCAGTTTTGCAAAAAAAACCCCTCTCTGGCCACCAACCAGAGAGAGGTGGGTCCAGGGCGGAGAGAACCTCTCTCCGCCCTGGTGTTTCTTCCTCCGGCTTTCTTCCAAAGAAATGGGCCCCGCCCGGGGCCGGGCGGGGAACCACGTAGCAGGTTCCAACCTGCGGGGGTCTTTACAGGACCACTTACCGGCATCAAGCCCCAGCTTTGCCGGAGGCCATGGCGGCATCCGCCATGCGGAGGGTTTTTCGCAGGAAAATGATACTCAAGGTCAAGGACATGAGCTCGGCGATGGGGGGCCAGCCACACACCAGGGTGAGGTTCCCGTCTGGGACAGCGACCAGGCCACCGGCGGCAGCACCACCAGCTGGCGGCAGACGGAGACGATGAGGCTGTAGAAGGGGTTCCCGATGGCCTGGCACACCGACCCGGCGATGATGCAGAACCCCGCCAGGATGAAGGAGGGGCGATGATCCGCAGGGCGGGGGCGCCGATGGCCAGCATGTTCTCCGAGGCGTCAAAGAAGGACAGCAGGGCGCCTGGGGCGATCTCGAACACCGCAAATCCCACCGCCATGATGCCCATGGCGGACAGGACGGCCAGCTTGATGGTGCGCTTGACCCGGTCGGGCTTTTTGGCCCCGTAGTTGTAGGCGATGATGGGCACCATGCCATTGTTCAGGCCGAACACCGGCATGAAGATGAAGCTCTGGAGCTTGAAATACGCCCCGAACACCGCCGTGGCGGTGGTGGTGAAGGAGATGAGGATCCGGTTGACCCCAAACACCATCACCGACCCGATGCACTGCATCACGATGGAGGGGGCAGGCCGATGCGGTAGATGTTTTTTCACGGTGGCGCCGTGCCAGCGGATGGGCGGGGGCGGATGTGAATGTCCGGGTTCTTTTTTCAGGTTCAGGATCAAGGCGGCCACGGCGACCAGGCATTGGCCCGCCACGGTGGCCACAGCAGCCCCACCACTTCCAGCCGGGGGAAGCCCAGCAGGCCGAAGATGAGGATGGGGTCCAGGACGATGTTGGTCACTGCCCCCAGGATCTGGGTGCACATGGACAGGTGGGTGCGGCCGGTGGACTGGAGCAACCGCTCAAAGGTGAACTGGCAGAACAGGCCGATGGAGCGGACAGGCACACCCGGGCATAGTCGGTGCCGTAGTCTACAATCTCCGGCACATCGGTTTGCAGCAGGAAGAAGGTGCGGGAGAACAGGGCCCCCACAATGGCAAAGACCACGAAGGACGCCAGGGCCAGGAAAATGCCGGTGTTGGCCGCCCGGTCGGCCCGCTCCTGCTCCTTGGCCCCCAGGGACCGGGAGAGCAGGGCATTCATACCCACCGTGGTGCCGGCGCACACGGCGATCATCAGGTTCTGCAACAGGAAGGCCAGGGACACGGCGGTCAGGGCATTCTCACTGAGCCGGGAGACAAAGACGCTGTCCACAATGTTATACAGCGCCTGGACCAGCATGGAGATCATCATGGGGATGGCCATACCGGCCAGCGACCGGCCCACCGGCTGGGTGCCCATTTTGTTCTCCGTGACCCGAATGTCAGGTTCTTGGGACATAGTGTCACACTCCTCAATTTCTCTCATATTCTACAGGCAAAACTATACTCTACCACAAGAATACAAATTGTCAATGGAAAATGGAGAAAAAGGTCCCTTTGTGGCAAGAAAAAGGGAGCGCGCACCCCTCAGGTGGGGCCGGGGGCCTGGCCATCGGTACTGCGTACCCTTCGGGTGGTCGGGGCTTTTCCGGTGCCTCGGGGCGCGGCGCCCGTTGCCCCGCCTACCCGGCAGGGGTCCCCATTTCTCCCGAGAAATGGGGAGAAAGAGGGCCGGGGGCAAGCCCCCTGGACCCCCGGGTTTTATGGCCCGCTTGCTTTGCCGCTCGCTCGTTTTGGCGATCGTGCCACATTGTCCCGGTCATGGGACTATTTCGCAGCCCATCTTCGTACCCTGATTTGGGGACTTTCTTTCATAAAATGCTTTTTCAGCATATTTTTTCGAAAAATGCGTCCCAAATCGGTCTTAGGATATCGGAAGGAATAGCCCCTCGAACGGATCAGGGACAACAACCGCCAAAACGAGCGAGTGGGAACGAGCGGCCCCTAACCCAGGGGGGGCGGGGGCATCCCCCGCGACTCTTTGCGTCCGGGCTTTCTCTAGAAAGCCTGGATCCCCGCCCGGGACCGGGCGGGAACCCACCTCGCAGGTGCTAACCTGCGCCGGTCCAAACGGGACCACCTGCCGACAGCAGAGAAGTCCCCCCTGCCGGCACCGGCAGCCCCCCCACCAAAAAGGACGGGCCCCAAACGGGCCCGCCCTTGCGGTTGGTTGCGATGTTGTGGGCCGGGCTGTCCTTAGAACATGGGCACCACAGAGCCGTTGTAGTTGGTCTCAATGAACTCCCGGATCTCGTCGGACTTCAGGGCCGCCAGCAGGGCCTGGATGCCCTCGTCGTTCTCGTTGCCTTCCTTGACGGTGAGGACGTTGGCGTAAGCCTGGGCGGCGTCGGACTGGGTGTCCTCAGAGGCCAGGGCGTCGGTGGTGGGGTCCAGACCAGCCTGGAGGGCATAGTTGGAGTTGATGATGGAGAAGTCCACCTCGTCGATGGTCTGGGGCAGCATGGCGGCCTCCATCTCCTGCAGGTCAATGTTGTGGGGATTGTCGACGATGTCGTTCTTGGTGGCTTCCAGGCCGGCGTCCTCACTCAGGGTGATGATGCCCAGGTCCTGGAGCAGCTGCAGGGCGCGGGCCTCGTTGGTGGCATCGTTGGGGACGGCGATGACGGCCCCGTCGGGGATTTCGTCCAGGGAGGTGGACTTGCCGGCATAGATGCCCATGGGCTCATAGTGGATGGCGCCGGCGCTCACCAGGTGGGTGCCCTGCTCAGCGTTGAAGTTCTCCATGTAGGTGATGTGCTGGAAGTAGTTGGCGTCGTTCTCCCCTTCCTCCACGGCGGTGTTGGGGGTGTTGTAGTCGGTGTAGGGGACGATCTCCAGGGTGATACCCTGCTCAGCCAGGTTGTCCACCACCTGCTCCAGGATCTCCTGGTGGGGGGCGGGGGGTGGCGCCCACTTTGAGGGTGACGGTCTCGCCGGTCTGGGCGGTGTCGTCGGTGCTGGCGTCGGTGGTGTCACCGCCGCAGGCGGCCAGACCCAGGCACAGGGTGAGGGCCATGGCCAGTGCAAGAAGCTTCTTCATGTTGGATGTTCCTCCTTTTAATAATGTAGGGTGGTTATCTCAGACGCTTGTCCATCTTGGTGGACAGCCAACTGAACAGGGATTGGATGATCTGGACCAGGACGATGATCAGCACCACCGTGGCCAGCATCATGGAGGGGACGTTTCGCTGGTAGCCGTACCGGATGGCCAGGTCGCCCAGGCCGCCGGCACCCACCGCACCGGCGATGGCGGTATAGCCCAGCAGGGTGATGATGGAGATGGACGCCCCCAGGATCAGGGGAGGGCACCGCCTCCGGCAGGTAGACCTTCCACACGATCTGCAGGCGGGAGGCCCCCATGGACTGAGCGGCTTCCACCACACCGGCATCCACCTCGGCAAGGAGGTTTCCACCATCCGGGCAATGAAGGGGCAGCGGGAGACCACTAGGGGCACAATGGCCCCCGGGACCCCCAGCTTGGTGCCCACAATCAGCTTGGTGAAATCCATAATGGCAATCATCAAAATGATGAAGGGCAGGGACCGGCCGATGTTGATGATCCAGCCCAGAATGCGGTTGAACCACTTGTGGGGCCAGATGCCGTGGGGCTGGCTGATGCTCAGCAGCACCCCCAGAGGCAGGCCGATGAGATAGGCAAAGACGGTGGACACGCCGATCATAATGAGGGTGTCCCGGGTGCCCTCCAGCAGCAGGTCGCCGTACTCGGCCCAGAAGGCGGAAAGGGATTCAAGCATGGCCAGTAACCTCCTCTACCGTGATGTCAGGCTGGGATTGGATGTACCGCAGGGCCTTGGCGGCCTCCACGGAGTCCTCCGGCAGACCCAGCAGCATGGTGCCAAAAGCCTTTCCACCAATGTTCCGAGTGTCCGCACCCAGGATATTCGCCTTCACGCCGCAGTCGATGGCCAGGGATGCGATGAGCGGTTCGTAGGCGGTACCGCCGTTGAAGGCGATGCGGATCACCCGGGCCTCGGGCAGGCGGTCGATCTGCACCCCGTTGGGGTAGACCAGCCGGCGGCCGATGTCCGTCTGGGGGTGGGAGAAGATGTCCTCCACCTCGCCCTGCTCAGCGATGACGCCGTGGTCCAGGATGGCCACCCGGTGGCAGATCTCCTCGATGACGCTCATCTGGTGGGTGATCACCACCACGGTGACCCCCAGCTTTTCGTTGAGCTCCTTCAGCAGGGCCAGGATGGATTGGGTGGTGTTGGGATCCAGGGCGCTGGTGGCCTCGTCGCACAACAGGCACTTTGGGATCTGCCGCCAGAGCCCGGGCAATGGCTACCCGCTGCTTCTGGCCGCCGGAGAGCTGGGCGGGGATAGGCCCCGCCCGGTCTCCCAGGCCCACCAGGTCCAGCAGCTCCTGGGCCCGTTTCCGCGCCTGGGGGCGCTTGGTGCCGATGAGCTCCAGGGGAAGCAGACGTTGTCCAGGCAGGTGCGCTGCATGAGCAGGTCAAAGCCCTGGAAAATCATCCCGATGCTCCGCCGGGCCCGGTTGAGCTCTTTTAGTGGAGAGGGCGGTCATCTCCTTCCCGTCCACACCATCACGGAGCCGGAAGTGGGACGCTCCAGAAGATTGATGCACCGGACCAGCGTGCTTTTTCCGGCGCCGGAGAGGCCGATGATGCCGAAGATCTCTCCCGGCTGGACGGCCAGGTTGATGTCCTCCAGGGCGTGGACCGCCGTGGGGCCGGCCCCGAAGGTTTTGTTCAGATGCTCGATCTGAATGATAGGTTCACTCACGGGGTTCCTCCTCTTTTCTCTGTTGTAGAATGGGGTGAATGTGGCCGGCCCGCAGGGGCCGGGCAAAAAAAACGCCGTCCTTGATGAAAATCAAGGACGGCGGAAAATGCCGTGGTACCACCTTGGTTCGCACAGCTCCTCACGGAACCGGCCTCAGCGGGTGCCAACACACCCTGGCGCGATGACGGGCGCTCCTGTCGCGCCTAACGGAGGGGGGACCCGTCCGGTCGGTGCGCGGCTCCGAGACCATCTTCCACCTCGCCCGCCGCGCCCTTTTTCACCGGCCAGGGCTCTCTGCTTTGCTTTGCGCGGGGTGTACTCTTCTCTTCATTGCCTTTTTGGTGTTCGATTGTTGTGTTTCAATCTACACCAAAACCCGGGGCTTGTCAAGCATTATTTTTTTCCGAGGCTCACCACGTCCGCTTGGCATACTGCCCCACCGCCACCGGTACCGAGGCCAGGCAGGCCGCCAACGCCACCCCCCAGCCCCACCGGGGCCAGCATCAGCAGGGTGGACACCGCCGGCACCGCCACGTTCAGCAGGCTGGTCAGGCCGACGCCCCCAGCAAAGCAACAGGACGGACAGGAGGATCATGTACAGCCGCCCCTGCTCGGTCCCCACCCGGAAGAAGAAGGGGAAGAGGATGGCCTGGCACAGGAGCACCACCGCCAGCACCCAGCCCAGGGTGCCCAGGGCGGTCCCCAGGGGCGCCCCCTGGTCCTGGATCAGGGCGCCCACCAGGTACAGCACCCCGGCCAGCAGGGTGAGCAGCCACCCGGCGGCGTACCGGCTGAGCACCAGGGCCCAGGGGCGGGTAGGGGAGCATGGCGGCGAAGCTGTCCCAGTGGGCCCGCTCGTCGTAGGCCATGAGGGACACCGGGAGCATCAGCCCGGGGTACACCACGAAGAAGGCGTTCAGGCCAAAGCTGTTGGGCAGCAGGCAGAACACGGCGATGATGACCAGCATGAACTTCATTTGTTTCCACAGGACGCAGGCGTCCTTGTACAGGAGAGCTTTCATAGGGGAGAGTCCTTTCTTGGGAGAGATGGCAAAGGGGTCACGTCGGCGGCGCTCAGGCGGAACTCCCGCACCGCCAGGGGATGGACAGGAGGTTTACCGCCAGGCCCACCCCCAGGGCCAAGGGGGAGAGCGCCTTCAATAGGGGTAAAAAGTGGGCGAAGGCGGCAAAAGGATTGAGGGGTTAAAGTCTGCCAGCAGGTTTAGGATCACAAGTAAGAAGGCCAAGAGAATGGCAAGGGAGGCAACCTTCCCATGGAGCACCCCGTCCGGAAAAAAGAAGGGGGATCTCGATGCCCAGCCCTGCCAGGACGATACCCACCATCCAGAATAGGAAGAACGGGGTATCTGAGGGGACCGCGAGTTGCTCGTATGGATAGAGCAGGTAGGCACTTCCCACGCTGAGGGCACCCCCAGAAGGGTGAAAATCCAACCCCAAATGTACCGGCTGAGTACCACCGCCCAGGGGGAATGGGGGATACAGCCGCAGGGCAAAGGTCCACCGAGACTGCTCATCCAAAGCCATCAACTGCAGAGGCACGACCAGCCCGAGAAGGGGGGAGAAAACACAGGTCCGTGTTGCCCATGGGGAAGCGGATTACCACTAGGAGAGGTATGCCGCAGGGATCAGGAACCCCAACATTTTCTTGCGGATCAGGATGGAGTCCTTGTACAACAGGGCCCGCAGGGAGGCGTTTTTCCCGAGCACGCGGGCAGCTTTGGCGGCGGAGGTCCGGTCACGCCATCGGTGGAAGGGCGAGGCGCCTGCGCCGAAAGCGCTGCTCCTCTGGTGGGCATACAACCGCATGGACAGAGGGAAGGAGACGAGGAACAGCAGGGCCCCCAGAATCAGCACCCACAGGAAATCATGCAGAATAGAGAGCCCTTGGTGTTGGCGCCGCCAGGAGATCATCATGGACTCGATTGCATAGAAGAGTGCCAACACAATCAGGTAAGGGACCCAAATGCGTTTTGCCGTTTGAAAAAACGCCAGGGGGAGAAAAACAGGCGAAAAAAGAGAAACAGGGCGCCAGTGGCAAAAAGGGACATATCCAGCGAGGGGGTGGGAATCTCGTCATAGCTGGCGATGGTTTGGCCGAAAGCCATGATCCAGGGATAACAAAGGGCACAGATCCCTGCCAGAAAGTATTTCTCTTTCACCAATTCCCGGGGAGAGGGGAAGCATGGGGGCCAGATCGTACCAGCGATCTTTTTTTGATCCCGTTGCAGGAGAAACAGCATGGGTAGGCTTCCCATCAACACCGGGAGGAAGATCGAGGTCAACCAGGGGGGGGACGACACATAGTAAAAGGGGTCCCAAAAACGCGAAGAAAGAGAAGTCCATATTGACATAAAAGGTTCTATAGAACAGAGCTTTCATCCCAAAACACTCCTTTCCAAACAACCTTCACCACCCCCGGCGGGCATGCCGCCCCACCGCGATGGGCGGCGAAACCAGGAACAGGGCTGCCCCCCGCTCCAAAAACGGGCAGAGGGCGGCCGGCCAGCCCGAAGAAGGCGGCCTCGTCGAGGGAAATGGCCAGCCACGACACCACAGCGGCCAGGCCATGGTGGCCAACAGGGCGGAGAGGGTTTCCCCGGCCCGAAGGCATACAGGAGAGGAAGGGCCACGGCGTGTAAAGTCAGCAGGATGGGCGCCGCCAATGCCCCTGCGGCCAGGCAGCTCTCCAACCCCGGGTGGGGAGGGGAGACGGCCTGGCCCAGCCCATAGCACCCTCCATCCACAGGCAGAGCAGGGCGGTTACCAGGTACCGCGCGCCCACCACCGTCCGGGGGCGAAGGGGAGCTGGGACACCAGTTGGTACCACCCTTCCTTGGCCTCTTGCTGAAAGAGAGGAGGGGCAGGGTCAGGCCAAAGACCAGGGGGAGGAGCATCCCTCCATCGGCAGCCAGGCGGGCAGCAGGCAGGCCAGTCCGGCCGCACCCCCACAGGGGAGGGTTTTTCCCGGTGCACCACCAAATCCTTGTACAGCAAAGCGCGCATGGAAACCGCCTCCTTTCCGGCCCTGGGGGCCTCAGGAACCCTCCCCTTGGCCAGGAAGAGGATGATGTCCTCCAGGTTGGTGTGCTCGGTGACAAACTGGGCGGGGATCTGCTGGCGGCGGACCAGGGCCTCCGCCCCGTAGGGCCCCTCCTTGACCCCCGCGATGGCGGCGGGGTTCAGTTCCTGGAGCTGCTGGGGGTCCAGCTTCACGATGGCGTACTCCTCCAGCGGCCGGTCCTTCTCCTCGAAGAGGACCAGCCTGCCCCGGTGGAGGGAAGGCGATGTAGTCGCAGATCTTTTCCAAGTCGCTGACAATGTGGGAGGACAGGACCACCGTGTGGTCGGCCTGGCGGGTGAAGTCGTTGAACACGTCCAGCACCTCGTCCCGGACCATGGGGTCCAGGCCGCTGGTGGCCTCGTCCAGCAGCAAAGCAGTTTGGCCCCGTGGGAGGGGCCGCGGCGATGGCCAGCTTCATCTTCATCCCCCGGGAGAGCTCCTTGAACTTCTTGTCCTTGGGCAGGGCGAACCGGGCCAGGTACTGCTCATAGAGCCCCTGGTCCCACCGGGTGTAGGTGAGGGCCATGAGCTTGCCCGTCTCCCGGGGGTGATGACCTCCGGCAGGCAGGCCTCGTCCAGCACCACCCCGATGTCCTGCTTGGTCTGGAGAAACTCCGGGCTCTGGTTGTCCACCCCCAGCAGGGAGACCTGCCCCCGTCCCGGGAAATGGCGTTCATGAGGAGTTTCAGGGGTGGTGGACTTGCCCGCCCCGTTTTCCCCCACCAGCCCCAGGATGCACCCGGCGGGGAGGGAAAAGGTGAGGTGATCAGGGTGAACCCCCGGTAAGCTTTGGTGAGGTCGCGGCATTCGATGGCGTTCATAGGGCATCTCCCTTCTCAGTGTCTTGGTCCCGCCACAGCAGGCGGAACAGGTCCAGCACCTCCTCCTCCCCCCAGGCCGCAGGCGGCGGACAGGAGAGGATCTCTTGGATGTGCTCTTCGATCTGGGTGAGGTAGGCCTCCCGGACCAGCTGGGTGTTCTGCTGGGCCACATAGGAGCCCTTGGCGGGGACGGTGTACACATACCCGCCCTTTTCCAGCTCCTCGTAGGCCCGCTTGGTGGTGATGACGCTCACCCGCAGGTCCTTGGCCAGGGCCCGGATGGAGGGCAGGCCCTGACCGGGGGCCAGCTCCCCGAGAGGATCTGGTTGCGGATCTGGGTGTAGATCTGTTCATAGATGGGTTGGTTGTTGGCGTTGCTAATGAGGATCTTCATGGAAACCACCTATTCTGTACATGTACGGCATACACAGTATACCCAGCAAACCGCCCCCTGTCAAGGGGCGGGGAACATTTTCCAGAAAATGTTTGGCCGAGGCCCTCAGGCCCCCCGCCAAGTCCTGGGGAGGAGGGCCATCAGGTCCTCCCGGCTGGGGGCCTCCAGGGCGGCCACCCGGTCGGCCTGGCGGGCCACGGCGTCCTCGAAGGTGTTGCGGGCGGTGCGGGCGTTGCCGAAGTGGGCGTCCCGGCCGTCGTACAGGGCCTGGAACCGGGCGGCGGCCGCCGCCTCGGTCTCCGGGGGCAGGGTGTAGCCGTTCTTCCGGCACAGCCCCTGGAAGATGGCCAGCGGCTGGGGCGGGGTGTAGTCGGCAAAGACCAAGGTCTTGGGGAACCGGCTGGCCAGCCCCGGGTTGCTGTGGAGGAAGTCCTCCATGGGGTCCAGGTAGCCGGCGGCGATGACCACCAGGTCCTTCCGGTGGTCCTCCATGCCTTTCAGGGAGGACCTCGATGGCCTCCCGCCCGTAGTCGGTGGGGCTGGCGGGGGCCAGGGCATAGGCCTCGTCGATGAACAGCACGCCCCCCAGGGCCTTCTGCACCGCCTCCTGGGTCTTCAGGGCCGTCTGGCCCACATATCCGGCGACCAGGCCGCTGCGGTCCACCTCCACCAGCTGGCCCTGGGAGAGGATGCCGATGGCCCGGTACAGCTGGCCGATGAGCCGGGCCACGGTGGTCTTGCCGGTGCCCGGATTGCCCAGAAAGACCAGGTGCAGGGACAGGGGCAGGGGTGGGCAGACCGGCCGCCTCCCGGAGGCGGCGGACCTTCATGAGGTTCACCAGGCTGTGGACCTCCGCCTTCACCCCCTCCAGCCCCACCAGGGCATCCAGCTGGGCCAGCAGTTCCTCCAAGGTGGGTTGGGGGTCGGCGGCCTCTGCCTGCTGGGGGGGCGGGTTGCGGCAGGGCCGGTTCGTCCTGACCGGGCGCCGGTGTGGGGTCCGGGACGCCGGAGGGGCCCCCGGGGCCGGGGCAGGGAAGTCCAGCGGGGTGGGGGCAGGGGTTCCCCGGCAGGCCGGCCTGCCGCCACTGGGTGAAGAGCCCGTCCCAGTAGGCCTGGGCGGCGGTGGCCCGAGGGAGACAGGCCCCCGTCCGCCCCCGCCAGCAGGGGGAGCAGGCCGGCCAGCAGGTCCAGGAAGGCCCGGGCGGTCTGGCGGCCGGTGGTGCGGTCATAGGCCAGCAGGCGGGGCAGGAAGGGGGGCTGGGGGAGGGTTTCCTCTGCCTGGGACACCATGTCCCAGAAGAGGGTCTCCTGGGGCTTGGGGCCGGTGTAGAGGGCGTTGTACCACCCCCCGTGGGCCGGGGTGAGGGGGCGCCCCCGCCTGCCACAGGGCCAGGGGCGCACCGGCGGAAGAAGGGGTCCCCCCCTGCTGCCGGAACAGGGTGCGCAGGCCGGGGTCCGGCAGGGCGGCGAGGAAGGGGACACCTGGGCAGTATAGGCGTTGTGGAGTTGTTCTGGGGTCATCACGGGCCTCCTTTTCCGAGGAAAACCGAAGGAAAATGGTGGATTTTTTGGGCAATTCCCACAAGGATTTCTGGCCGCCCTCCCGGGGCCGGGGCCGGGGAGGGGCAGACTTAGTGGTTCCCCCGGGGCGGGCACAAGAAGCGGGCCCCGGGGGCGTTTTCTCTACTATACTGGAAAAGCCTTGGCGGGTCAAGGCGGCCCGGCCGCCAGGAGTTGGCGGTTGACGATATTTACAGAGCTGTGGTAAAATATATTGAATTATAGGGATTTTTCGTCCCGGCCCCCGGCCAGGGACAGACCTTCGCCCACGCAAGGGCCGCAATCCCGCCAAAGCCATTGTCCGCTTTGCCCATCCACTTGGAAGGAGGAAATCTGAATGGAAACCAAAAAGGTCACCCTGCGCAGCCAGACCGTCCAGTGCCCCCATTGCGGAGAGTACTATTCCGTGACCTATAAATACTGCCCCTTCTGTGACGCCGGCCGCCAGGAGGAGGAGCGCCGCCTGGCGGAAAAGAAGAAAAAGAAGCAGGACTTTTTCGGCAACCTCTTCGGCGCCACGCCGGGAATAAGAAGGAGAGTAAGCCCGAAAAAGTCCCCAAGGCCCCCTCGGAGGAGGAGGGCGTCCAGGACTACGACCTGCTGGAGGCGGTCCAGCCCAAGCCCAAGCAGGTCCGCCCCTCCCGGGACCATGCCGAGAAGAAACCCACCGTCAAGGAGACGGCCAAGAAAAAGGCCCCCACCCGCCGCCGGGGCGCCCGGAAAAAGACCAGCGAGATGACCGAGGAGGAGAAGGCCGCCGCCCGGGCCGACCGGGAAGCCCGGGCCGCCGCCCGGAAGCGGGAGCGGGACCGCAAGGCCCGGGAGGCTGCCCTGGCCGCCGCCCAACCGGCCCAGGAGGCCCAGCCCGACCAGGTGGAGATGACCGCCACCCCGGGGAGACAGGCCCGGTCTTTGACCAGCCCACCGTGCCGGAGACCTTCGGCTATGACCAGCCCCCTGGTGGAGCCGGACCCCGCCGCCTTCACCCCCCACCCCCGTGTCTGCGGAGGGCCCGGTGGTGGAGCCGGAGCCCGCCCCGGTGCAGGAGACCCCTGCCTTCACTCCCGCCGCCCAAGGGCCGGCGGAGAGTGAGTGGGACGCCCTGAAAGACCTGAACACCCTGGCCGGCCAGCCGGAGGCCGCCCTGAGATCCCCGAGGCCATCCCGCCCCCACGGCGGAGATCCAGGTGGGCCAGACCACCGTGGAGCCCCGCCGCCCCGGCCCAGGCAGACCAGCAGCCCCAGCCGGCCTCCCAGGCAGAGCCGCCAGTGAACACCGAGGAGGACCTGGATGCCCTCCTCCGGGAGGTGCGGGACCTGCTGGCAGAGAGCCCCGTCCCCACCCTCACCCAGGAGCAGCTGGAAAAGCCTGCCCAGCCGGTAGAGGAAGTGGCCATCCAGGAGGAGCCCGAGGCCGAAGCCGCCCCGGAGGCCCCCCGCCCAGGAGGTCCCCCAGCAGCAGGCCCCTGCCGCCGAACCCCCGGTGGAGCAGGCGCAGCCCCCCAGGAGGAGGCCCCCGGGCCGACTTCGACGTGGGAGGAGCCCACCATCCACATCGGGGAGATCCCCACCCAGGCCCTCTGGCAGGGGGACGGGCAGGACAAGCCCGCGGCAGAGAACTATGCCGACGTCATCGATGACCAGCCCACCCAGGTCATCCCCACCCAGGAGATCTCCAAGGAGATCCAGGCCCAGCAGGCGGCCAAAGCCCAGGAGGACGAGGCCGCAGAGCCCCAGCCGGCCCAGGAGGACCTGCTGGAAGCCGTCTTTGCCCCCCCAGGCCAAGGCCCCTCTGCGGAGGAGAAGGCCGCCGCCCGCCGGGCCGCCCGGAAGAAAAAAGAAGAAGCAGGGGATGAACCCTGTTCTGCTCATCGTGTCCCTGATCATTGTGGTGGCCGCGGTGTTCATTGTGGTGCGCACCGTGGTGCCCGCCTTCCAGACCGGCATCTTCAGCGACCAGCAGGCCGCAGAGGGCCTCACCCTGGACCGGGAGACCCTGGACCTGGCAGAGGCCGGGACCACCATGACCTTGGTCCCCACCTAAATAAAGAGGACGCCAGGCCACTGCGACACCAGTAATGCTGTATAGCCAACATTCCCGGCAGACAAAAACCGCCCCCAAGAACTCGGCTTGGGCGTTGTCAGTACCAGGGACAAAAAGGGCTACTGATCTGCTCCTGTTCCCAGGATGGATGTACTCTGTAACTGGTGAGCTCCTCCAGCCCCAGTGCAGCCCCGGGCGAGTTTTCGTGAGGATGCCCACACCCTCAGGCTTTGAACTGCCCTGCCGGTGAACCGGGGGAGGCGTTGACGACGGCGCGCCAGCCCCACCAGCTTGGTGAACAGGTCCGGCAGTCCGGTCTGGGTGGTGATGGCTCGCCAAAGCAGGAGTGGTTGATGTGGTCGATGGCTCTCCGCCCGCCGCCACCAACGGACGGCATTGTAGATAGTCCGCACCTCAAAGTCAGTCCGCTGGCCCGGCAGGGGATCCTTCCAGAGGCCAGGGTTGGGCTTACTGTGTAACCGAACGAAGCGGCACCGT
>VOFC01007201.1_pt1 | contig 37679 bp, 61 predicted proteins | sample 5384161 | NCBI WGS metagenome assembly VOFC01 (sample SAMN12384722, study PRJNA508395) | human gut metagenome | isolation source: healthy gut B | host: Homo sapiens | reverse complement strand
GGCAGACGCTGCCAAACGGGCAGATCGCGCCGCCGTCCACCGGTCTTGTGGAAACGCTCGAGGCGGTGAAGGACATCTGCGAGCAGAATAAGAACGTCGGCATCGCCTGCGCGATGAAGAACGCGGGCGTCGGCGTGGGCATTCCCGATACGGGCCGCTGCATCGTGGCGGTCAAGGACGGTAAGCTCCATATCCGCTCCGGCGCATCCTGCATCGGACAGGGACTCGGCACGGTGCTGACGCAGATCGTCTGCACCATGCTGCACTGTGAGCGCGAGGATGTCGTCTACGAGGCCGCCAACACGGTGAACGCGCCGGACTCCGGCACGACCTCCGGCTCGCGCCAGACGCTCGTGACCGGCGAAGCCTGCCGGCGGGCGTGTCAGAAGCTGCTCGCGGCGGCGGGCGCCGATGTGAGGGTGTCCGATTATTCCGGCATCGCGCACCGGCAGGGCATGGAATCGCTGCCCGGCGGCAACAGCAGCGGCACGGTCGGCACCGAGCTGCCTGAGGGGGCGAGCGTGGATTGGAGAGTGCCGAGGGACAGGAGTTCTACGGCGAATACCTCGCCAAGACCGACCCGCTGGGCGCGCAGGACGTTGCCAATCCCGTCAGCCACGTCGCCTACGGCTACGCCCCCATGTGTGCGTGCTCAACGACGACGGAACGATCCGCGAGATCGACGCGGCGCACTTCGTCGGCAAGGCGATCAACCCGCTCTCCTGCGAGGGACAGATCGAGGGCGGAGTCGCTATGGCGCTGGGCTTCACACTGACGGAGCATTACCCGCTGTATGACTGCATTCCCAGCGCAAATACGGCACGCTGGGCCTGTTCCGGGCCGACAAGGTTCCCACCATCAACAGCATTCTAGTGGAGAAGGAGGGGCAGGACATGGCCTTCGGCGCCATCGGCATCGGCGAGATCACGACCATTCCGACGGCTCCCCGCCGTGGCGGGCGCGTACTTCGCGCTCGACGGCGAGATGCGCACCAGCCTTCCGCTGATGAAAACCCCGTATGAGCGGCCCAAGATGCCGCGCTATTGGTGGTAAGCCGTATGAAAATGTTCTGATCATCTACACCGGCGGGACCATCGGCATGACGCGCACGGAGAACGGCTACGCCCCGCAGAGCGGACAGTTCCGCCGCGCGATGGAAGCCATTCCCGACCTGTACGCCGAGCAGATGCCCCGTTGGGATATGCTCGAAATGGACCCGCTGCTCGACTCCTCCAACATGACGGTGCATGAGTGGAACAAGATCGCGCAGCTCGTTGCCGACCATTACGACGCCTACGACGGCTTTGTGGTGCTCCACGGCACGGACACGATGGCCTACACCGCCTCCGCGCTTTCCTTTATGCTTGAGGGTCTGGCAAAGCCGGTCATTCTTACCGGCTCGCAGATCCCTATGTGCGAGATCCGCAGCGACGGGCGCGACAATCTCATCACCTCGCTGCTCATCGCGGGCGCGGAGGAGGTGCATGAGGTCTGCCTGTACTTCGGCGGAAGCTCCTGCGCGGCAACCGCGCGACCAAGTTCTCCGCCGACGGGCTGATCGCCTTCCTTTCACCGAACTACCCGAGCCTCGCCGACGCGGGCATCACCATCCGCTACAACGAAAGCGCCCTCCTGCCGAAGCCGAAAGGCGCTTTGAAGCTGCAATTATTGGAGAATATTCCCATCGGGGTGCTGAAGGTCTTCCCGGGCATTCAGTTCTCGCTCTTTTTGAGCAGATCATGACCGAGCGGCTGCGCGGCATCGTCATCGAGACCTTCGGCGCGGGGAACATTCCCGGGGACGGCGGCGCGCTGCTGCCGATCATCGAAAAGGCCTTTCACAACGGCACGGTGCTGACGGTCTGCTCGCAATGTCCGCAGGGGAGCGGTGGCGCTCGGCGCTTACGAGACCTCGAACGCCCTGAAAAGAGCGGGCGCGGTCAGCGGGCTTGATATGACGACCGAGGCTGCCGTCGCCAAACTCTACTATCTCTTCCTGCGGCTATGAGAAGGGAGCGCGTCAAGACGCTGATGGAGCAGGACCTCCGCGGCGAAATGACGGCGCCGTAGCTCACGCGAGCGTGTCGCGCAGCGCGGCGAGCGCCATCGGCGTGTCCACGTCGCGCAGCTCATCGGGAGAGATCTCAAAGAGCGTCAGCGCGTCCTCGTGGCGGCGGATGACGGCGCTGCCGCCGTGGTCGCCCTTGAGCGCCGTCAGCTCGGGGAAAGAAGCGGGCGGGGGAAGATGCACGGATTGCCGCGCACGCCGCCGTGTCCCATCGCGACGATGCGGTCGGGGTGCCGACGGAAAAATTCGACCTCCGCGCGAACGCTCTCGCGCCGCAGCAGCGGCTGGTCGGCGACCTGATAGAGAATGGCGTCACAGTCTGCCATCGCCTCGGTGCCGAGCCTGACGGTGTGGCTCGCGCCCCACTCGGGGAAGGGGTTGACAAGGACGGTAAAGCCGAAGCGCCTGGCAAGCACGAGGACCTCGTCGTACTGCGTGACGACGGTCACGCGGGCAAATTCCTCGCGGGGGACGGTCTCGAGCGCGTGCTCGATGAGCATTTTGCCGTCCACCTTGGCGGCGAGCTTATTGGAGCCGAAGCGGCTGGCGTTTCCGGCTGCCATGATAAGGCAGCCGATCCTGGGCGGTTGGTTCATGGAGTTCATCTCTCTTTCTCGGTTATGGTTACTTTATCATAAGCAGTCTCCCCAATGCAACCGGAAAATACACGCGCTATTCTGAAAGTAGGACTACGGCGTCTCTGTACAAACGGGGCGTTTGGTGTTAAAATCACAGCAAGAAAATGGGCTGATTTGCTGAAAACAGCGTGTTAGAATATCTTGCTTTTGTAAAATTCCTAAAAATGTTCAAAATTTACCGAAGGAAGCGTCCCGGCAGGCGGGAACGCTGAAGGAGGTCTTTTTATGTCGGAAGGATACAGCAGCAAGCCGATGCAGGCGACGAAGATCGGTGATCGCATCGTCCGTGTGGACGCGGTGCAGAAGGCGAGGGGCGAGGCGGTCTACGTCTGCGATATGACGCTGCCCGATATGCAGTACGCCTACATGGTGCGCTCCACCATCGCCCGCGGAAGGATCAAGGCCATTCATGTGCCGGAGCTGCCGGAGGGGTACTATTTCATCTCCGCGAAGGATATTCCCGCGCAGGGAAAGAACGAGCTGTGGATGATCGCCAAGGGACTGGCGCTGCTTCGCCGAGGATTATGTCCTCTACGTCGGCGCGAGACGATCGGCCTGGTGGTCGGCCCCGACCGCAGCGTTCTCAAGCGGATCAAGGCGCAGATCAAAATCGACTACGAGGAGCAGACGCCCGCCGTGACCATCGACGATGGCATCAACAGCGTGGGCGGCCCCATGTTCCCGGAGAAGGGCAGCAATGTCATGTGTGAGCTGTTCTGTGAGAAGGGACAGGCCGATGGAGGAGGTCTTTGCCGAGGCGGACGAAATTTTTGAGGAGACCATCGAAACGCCCTATCAGGAGCACGTCCATCTGAGACCAATAGCGCCATCGCGGACATGGAGGACGGCAAGTTCGTTTCTATGCCTCCGCCCAGTGCCCGTTCTACATCCGCAAGTCCATTGCCGGACTGCTGGACATTCCCTATGACGATATCATCATTCGCCAGTGCACCACCGGCGGCGCGTTCGGCGGCAAGGAGCATTTCCCCGACGTGCTCTGCGGCGCTCTGCTGGTGGCGGAGAACAAGATCCGCAAGCCCATCAAGATGGTTTTTGACCGGGAGGAGGACACCCAGTTCAGCGTGAAGCGCCATCCCTCCAAGTGCATCTACAAGACCGCGGTGAAGGACGGAAAGATCAGCGGCGTGTACGGTCCATCTACTATAACTGCGGCGCGTACCTCTCCTCGTCCTACGTCGTGCTCCAGCGCGGCGTGTTCCACGGCAACGGCGTCTACACCTTCGACAATACCTATCTCAAGGGCGAGGGCATCGGCACCAATATGTTCCCGTCCTGCGCGTTCCGCGGCTTCGGCGCGCCGCAGACGCTGTTCTTTGCCATCGAGACGCATCTGGACCATCTGGCGCACCACCTCGGCGTGGATCCCCTGGAGTTCAAGATGCGGTATCTGGCCAAGAAGGATGACGAGACTACCACCAACGGCCACATCATTGAGGATGTCAAGCTCCCGGAGATGCTGGACGTCATCACCCGCGAGGAATCCGATTACTGGCGCAAGGCCAAGGAATACAAGCCCGGCTGCGGCACGGGGCATCGGCGTCGCGCTTTATAACCACGGCGGCGCTTTCACCGGCAACGGCGAGCAGGCCATTATCAAGGGTCACGCCCGGCTGACCAAGACCGGCGACCGCGTGAGCATTCAGGTCGGCTCCACGGAGATGGGTCAGGGCTTCAAGACCAGCTTGCGCAAGATCTGCGCCGCCACGCTCGGCGTGAGCATCGATCAGTATCGAGTATCTCGATCCCGACACCTCCAAGGTCGTGGACTCCGGCCCGACCGCAGCCTCCCGGTCTCCACCATGGTCGTCGGACGCCTTGTCGAGCGCGCCGCGCAGGAGATGAAGGAACGCTGGGACGAGGGCGATTTCTCCACCGAGGTGGAGTATGAGCATCCCGAGGGTTATCCCTGGGACCAGGCCACCTTCCGGGGTGATGCGTACCTGGGCTACGGCTGGGGCGCGGCCTGCGTGGAGGTGGAGGTGGATAAACTCACCAACGAGGTCAAGACCCTGGGCGTGTGGTCCTCCCACGAGATCGGCAAGGCCATTGACGAGCTTATCGTTCACGGCCAGGTCAACGGCGGTATCCTGCAGTCTTTCGGCTATGGCTCTATGGAAAAGCTGGAGGATAAGAGCGGCCGTTTCAAGCAGAAGAGTATGTCCGACTATGTCATTCCTACGTCCATGGATTTCCCGCAAGCAGTTCTGTCACATCCAGGAAAATCCCTATCCCTGGGGTCCCTACGGCGCCAAGGGCATGGGCGAGCTGGTGTTCAACGGCGCCTCAGCGGCCTATGTGGACGCGGTCGAGCGCGCGCTCAACACACGCTTTACATCCATTCCCCATCCCGCCGGAAGCGATTGAGGAGGCTATGAAGAATGTACACTGAGATTCGTTTTACATTGAACGGCCAGCCCATGGTCTACACCGGCAACCCCCTGCGGCGGCTGCTGGATGTGCTGCGGGAGGACTACGGCCTCACCGGCAGCAAGGAGGGCTGCGGCGAGGGCGAGTGCGGCGCCTGCTCCATCATCAAAAACGGCAAGCTGATGACGAGCTGCATCATCCCCGTCGGCGCGGTCAACGGCTGCGAGCTTTTGACCATCGAGGGCATCCGCGACACGGAAAAGGGCAAGTGCATCATCGAGGCATATGCCGAGGGCGGCGCTGTGCAGTGTGGCTTCTGCATTCCGGGCATGGTGATGGCCACTTATGTGCTGCTCAACGGGAACCCTGACCCCACAGAGGAGGAGATCCGTTTGGGCATCAGTGGCAATCTCTGCCGCTGCACCGGCTATGACCTGATCGTGGAGTCTATCCGACTCGCCGCGAAGAAAGGAGCTGCCTTATGGAAGAAGTAAAGTGCTTCATTCCCGAAACGCTTGGCTGAGGCGCTGCGTATCCGCAAAGGAAACCGGTGCGACCATCCTCGCCGGCGGCTCCGACCTGATGGTCGCGAACAGCATGGGCGCGGGCGTGACGCCCGCGTTCAAGAAGGCGACGTGCCTCATCATCTCCAACATCCGGAGCTGAAGGGCATCCGCCGGCTGGCCGACGGCAGCGTGGAGATCGGCGCGCTGCACGACCTCGGCGGAGATTCGCCCTCGCCCATCGCGCCCATCCGCTTTGAAGGATGCCGCTTCTCGCATGGGCGCTATTGCCCTGCGAAACAGCGCTACCATCGGCGGCAACATCGGCAACGCCTCCCCTAAGGGCGATATGCCCCAGCCGCTGATCCTGCTGGACGCGGAGGTGGTGCTCCAGAGCGTGGACGGCGAGCGGCGCATGAAGGTGGATAATTTCATCATCAAGACCAAAGGTCACCGCTATCCGTGACGATGAGCTCATTACCAAGGTGGTCATCCCCCCATAAGTTCACCCACTTTTCTTTCGCAAAATCGGCATGCGCCGCTCCAACGCCATTTCTAAGCTGACGCTTTCCGCCGCCGCCACCGTCCGCGACGGCGTAGTGGTCGGACTTCCGGGCCTCCTCCGGTGCCGCCGGCCCTAAGGTGGAGCGCAGCCGTGGAAGGTGGAGAGTCTGCTCATCGGCCACAAGGTTAGCCGAGCTGCCGGAGCTAAAGGCGCATTCCTGGATGCCTGGTGCAGCGATGTCATCGCGCCCCACGCAATGCCCGAATACCGCCGCAATGCCACCAGGCGTATGCTGGAGTATTTCATTGACGCCCTGGTGGCCGGTCACCCGGAAGGCCGGGTAGAATAAGCAGGAGGAATGAACATGATTTATCATCCCACAACCCCGCTGGAGGCTGTGACCCTGCGCAAGCAGAATGCCGACACGGCGGTGTATCTTGGCCGGCGGCACCGATGACCTGCGCCTGAACGGCAGTGCCCCGGGGAAGGATCTTATTGACATCAGCGCCCTGGGGCTGGACGATATTTTCGTACAGGACGGCAAGCTCTATATCGGCGCCCGCTGCACCTTTAATCAGGTCATAGAGAGCGACCTGGTGCCGGAATTTATCAAGGAAGCCGCCCACTTTTGCGCGTCCTTTACCAAGCGCAACAGTGCTACGGTCGGCGGCAACGTCGGCCTGCGCCGCTCCGACAGCTATCTTGCCGCGGCGCTGACCGCGGCGGACGCGGTGCTCCAATCCATCACGCCGCACGGCGAGGAGATGAAGCCCATCGGCGAGTATCTGCAGAGCAAGTGCATGCGCCTTATTGAGTATGTGGTGCTGGATGCGGACCGTACCGGCTGGGTCAAGCGCTTCACCAACACCGCCTCCAGCCACGCAGCTGTGACGGCGGCGGTGTCCGGGGACATCTACGCTCTTAGCGTCTCCGGCAGTGACTTTGCCTATGGCACCACGCCGGATCTGGCGGATTCATGGAATTCACTGACGATATTTCCGGCAGTGCTGAATATAAGAAGTACCTGGCAAAGATCGTATTTACACTGGGGAGGTAGGGCAATGGAAGTGAAATGCAGACTCAACGGTGAAGAATATTACCCTCCATGGTGAGCCCACGGCCCGCCTGCGGGATGTTTGTACCATACCGGGTGCTACTCCGTCCGCGACAGCGACGACGCCGAGGGCTTCGCCGGAAGCGATACCATCATTTTTAACGGCCAACTGAAGTACTCGAATTTTATCCTGTTCTACCAGGCTGAGGGCGCCAACATTAAAACGGCGGAGTCCCTGCTGGAAAAGGGCGAGCTCAACTACGTGCAAAAGGCCATGGTCGCCGCGGGTATCGTGCAGAGCGCCTACAACGCGCCCGCTGCGGCTCTCATTCTCACCTGGCTGCTCGAGCAGCACCCGAACCCCACGCGCCAGCAAATTAAGAATGTGCTCACCAGTATTTTCATCCGTGATGCGGGCTACGAGCACTATTACTGGCTGTGAAGCTGGCCTGCGAGCTGCGGGATGAAGGCGAGTTCAAGACGAGATCGCCCCCTCCTTCCGCCCTCAGCTGGATATCATCGGTAAGCCTGCGGCAAGATCGACGGCGCGGCGCTGGTTTCCGGTGAGCCGGTGTTCGTCGAGGACAAGGTCCCCGCCAACGCCTGGTGCCTCCACGTGCTCCGCAGTCCCTTTGCCAGCGCCTACATCAAGTCCATCGACACGAGCGAGGCGGAAAAGCTGGACGGCGTGGCCGCCATCATTACGGCGGACAACTCCGGACGTGTACTATATGCAGGCCGGACAGGGCACTCCCGAGCCGTCCCCCCATGACCGCCGTCTGTTTAACAGGAAGGTCCGCCATGTCGGCGACCGCGTCGCGGGCATCGTCGCCCGCACGCCGGAGATCGCCGACAAGGCCGCCGCGCTCATCAAGGTCGAGTATGAGCCGCAGGGCGCGCGGTCTTCACACGGTCGAGGAGGCCATGGCAGAGGGCGCACCGCTCGTCCACAACGGCGAGGTCGTCTACAACGCGGGCGCGCCCGGACCTCGCGGAGTACAATAAGCTCGCGGGCGACGAGCGCGAGGGGGCAAGGTCGTCTACCAGTTCCCGCTGCACGCTGACATTCATAAGAACATCGCCGCATCCAATAAGGGCGGCATCGGCGACATGGAGAAGGGCTTCGCCGAGGCGGATGCCATTGTGGAGCGGACCTACCAGACCAGCCAGATCCAGCACACACCACTCGAGCCCCATGTCTGCTATGCCCACGTGGAGGGCGGCCGATTGGTGCTGAACTGTGCTACCCAGGTGCCGTACCATGTGCGCCGCATCGTCAGCTGGGTGTGCGGCATTCCGGAGAATAAGATCCATGTTATCAAGGAACGTGTCGGCGGCGGCTATGGCTCTAAGCAGGACATCCTGGTAGAGGAGCTCACCGGCTACGCCGCCTGGATCACCAAGAAGCCCGTGTATTACCGCAACACCCGCGCTGAGGAGTTCTATGCCAATTCCACCCGCCACCCCATGCGGGTGAATGTGAAGATGGGCGGCAAGAAGGACGGCACCATCACCGCCCTCTTTATGGAGGTCTGCGCTAATACCGGCCCCTATGGCAACCACTGCCTGACCGTTCCGATGAACAGCTGCTCCAAAACCATGCCCCTGTTTAAGCCGTGGACAACATGGCCTATGACCTGAAGGTGTACTATACCAATACGCCCCCCGGCCGGTGCCTACCAGGGCTATGGTACGCCCAAGGGCACCTATGGCATCATGATGGCCATGGCGGAGCTTGCCGACAAGCTGGGCATCGATTACCGCACCATGGTGGAGAAAAACCACGTGGAAGAGGGCTATATGCTGGAGATCCTCAAGGGCCTGGGTGAGGGCCGCGAGGGCGCTGTGGTGCCTGTGGGCTCCTGCGGACTGGACGAGGCTATAAAGCAGGGCTGCGACATGATCCACTGGGGCAAGAAGGAAGTGTCCGATGACCCCGATTGGAAATCGGCAAGGGCTTTGCCATGATCATGCAGGGCTCGGGTCTGCCCGGCTTGGACCATGCCGAGGCCATCGCCAAGCTGGAGACGGACGGCACCGTTATCCTCAACAGCGGCGGCGCCGACCTGGGCACGGGCCTGGATACCATCTCCGCCAAGATCGGTGGCGGAGGTGCTGAAGTTGCCCATGGACCGATCACGGTGGTCTCCGGTGACACGGATTCCTGCGCCTTTGATACCGGCGCTTATGCATCCTCCGGCACGTTCTTCAGCGGCAACGCTTCTCTGGTGGCTACTACGAAGCTCAAGGAGCTGATCTTGGCAGAGGCCGCTCTTGCAGATGAACGAAAAGGTCGAGGATCTGGACGTCCGCGCACCCGGCGAGGTCTACTCCAAGACGAGCACCGGCGCTCACCTACGGCGATGACCTGGTGCATACCGCCACCAGCGGGCACGGGACGCGGCCAAATGGTTGCCCACGGCAGCTTTGTCACCAACGCATCCTCCGTGCCCTACGGCGCGCACTTTGCCCAGGTGGCGGTGAATGTGAAGACCGGTGAAATTAAGGTGCAGAAGTTCTATGCCCTGCAGGATGCGGGCACGCCCATCAACCCCGAGATCGCGCTGTGCCAGATGTATGGCGCCGCTGATGAAGTCCATCGGTCACACCCTGTATGAGGATATGAAGCTGGGCGCATCAACGCGAACCTCACGGACTACGGCGCGCCGATGATCGGCGAAGCGCCCGAGGATTTCAAGTCCGTGCTGATCGACGTCAACGACGACTTCGGTCCCTTTCGGCGCGAAGTCCATTTCCGAGATCGCCTGCAACGGCGCGGCTCCTGCCATCGGCATCGCCATCCACGATGCCTGCGGCGTTTGGATGCGCTCCTGGCCGATGACGCCGGAGAAGCTGCTGCACGAGCTTGGCGATCTGAACGACTCGCTTCGCAAAAAGGATTGAACCAAAAACAAAATGGTGCTATACTTTCCATAGCACCATTTTGTTTTTGCGATAAAGGAGGAGTCCTTATGGTCATTACCGTTGGAAGACAGTACAAGCGGCGGCCGCGAGATCGGCACGGCGCTGGCGAACAAGCTCGGCATCGCTTATTACGACGATCTGCTGCTCAAGAAGGCGGCGGAGGAAAGCGGCCTTTGTGAGGAGCTGTTCCACAGCTTCGACGAGCGCCCCCAAGAGCTTTCTTTATTCCATTGCGATGGACCCGTATTCCTTCACCATGCACCATGTGACGCCCAAGGGCAGCATCGAGCAGCAGGTGTATCTTGCGACCTATGAGCACCATCAAGAAGCTCGCGGACAAAAGGGCCCCTGCGTGCTCATCGGCCGCTGCGCGGACTACGCGCTCAGGGACCGTGACGATGTGATCAACATCTTCGTTTCCGCGCCGCCGATCGAGAGCCGCATCAAGCGTGTGGCCGCGCGCAACAACATCTCCGAGGCGGAGGCGAAGGAGCGCATCAAGAAGACGGACAAATCCCGCGCGTCGTACTATAACTACTATTCCTCGAAGGACTGGGGCGAAGCCAAGAGCTACGACCTGTGCATCGACTCGTCGCTTCTACTCGGCATCGAGGGGACGGTCTCACTGCTTGAAAGAGCTGGTGAAGCTCAAGGGCATGAAGTAAAAGCAAAAATGAAAAGGGAGCTTTGCGCTGCGGCGCAAAGCTCCCTCGCAATAATGTTACTTGTCCTCTTCCAGCTTTTCCAGACCTGCGCGCAGCGTTGAAGGCAGCGGGCAGGAGGAGATGCTGTTTTTCGGCGCGCCGAAGCTCGCCGGTCACATTGATGCAGGTATTGCCGAGCGTTGAGAGAACGCTGTCGCAATGGGCGCGGCAGTCGCCGATCATAGTGGCAAGCCGCTCGTGGACGCCGCGCTCATACTCCCTCGGCGCGCTGGTGCGCGTCGAGCTCAATGCCGGCAAAGGTGCTCCCTTGATGGTGGAATACTGCTCGGCCATGGGGCGGAGCTTATCATTCTCCGCGCGCAGGGAAGCGTTCTCCGCGCGCAGCGCTTGGCCTCGGCACGCAGCGCGGTCAGCTCATCATTGGCTGCATCCAGCGCGGCACGCAGGGTGTCGCGCTCCGCCGCGGCGTCGCTGTGCTCTTGGGTGAGGCGGTCGTTTTCGCCGCGCAGGGTGCTGACCTGCGTGCGCAGCTCCTGCTCCTGCGTGCAGAGCTTGTCGATGTCGCCCTCGAGCGACTCGATGCGGGCGGTGCTCTCCGCCGAGGTCTTTTTGATATAGTCAATGACGTCCTCACGGTTGAAGCCGCCGAACAGGGAACCCTTAAAGGTATTGTTTTTCCATCCTGAATCCCACCTTACTCATACTCTTTCGATAGTGTAGCACAGTTTTCGCCCGATGACAAGCAGAAAAAGAGCAGCCTCAGCCGGCTGCTCCGTTTTTTTTGCCTGACTTCGCGGTCTTTTTTCCTGCGCCTGCGGTGGACGACGCGGACGATGAAGAAGACCGCCGCGACGATCAGCACGAGAAAGATCGCCCAGAGCCACCAGACGGCCGCTGTAGTCAGCACGGCGAGCTGCACGTTTTCACCCTCTGCGGTGAAGAGCAGGTAGCTGCCCATCGAGGTCGTCTCGACCGGCTGCCAGCTTCCGTCGGACTGGCGGACAAAGACGGCGCAGTGATCCATGCTCACCTCCTCGGGCGGGAGATAGCGGATCGTGTGCTCGGCCAGCGCGTCGCGCGGAAGGAAAGCTCCACTGCTCGGCAACGGAGCGGTAGACGGTCATGGCAGGCAGCGTCCGCTCGGAGAAGGAAGGAGAAATAGTTTTTTAAGCGCGGTGCGGCGGTTATCCGCAAGCTGCGGAACGCGTTGGGATCGGGCGTCTGCGCGGCGGCGGTGAGCGTGTCCGTCTCGTTGAACTCGCCCTCGACGAAGAAAATGCTGCAGGCCGTCCGCGCGCTGCGCGTCGCTTTGGAGGGAGGCGCGGTAGGCGGTGTACTCAGCGGTGACGACGGTATCAAAGCGCAGGTCGGTCAGGTCGGTGCGATCCCAGACCGGATAGCTCCCTGCTTTGCTCCGTCAGACTGGGGAAGACGGAGAAATCGAAGGTCGCCGTAGTCAAAGCGCAGCGTTTTGAGCGTTCTGCCGTCGCAGACAAAGCGCAGCGTAAAAAGCTGAGAATCCTCGGGTACACCGTTGAGCGCGCAGAGGGCGGCATAGTCCATCGGCTCTGCCTGCCCGGATAAACTGCGGCGGTCGATGCCGCGCAGCACGTCGGAGACGAAGTAATTGCCACGGAAGACGCCGAGGTCGCGTCCGGAGATCGCGCCGGAAAACTGATCACAGTCCTCAACGACAACGAGGCTGCGGCAATTCGTCACCGTGCAGCTGGAGCCGGCTGACGAGGAGGTGTCCTCGCTGCCGGAGCCGACGATGCCGCCCACGCTGCTCTTGCCGGAAAGCGTGAGCTTTGCCCAGCTGGAGCGGATGCCGGCGGAGGACAGTCCGCGATGCCGCCGACATAGCTGCCGGTCTCGCTTCTTGCGCTGCCGTAGGCTTCGCAGGAGAGCACGATGCCGAGGTCCATCTCGCCGACGATGCCGCCGATGCAGTCTTTTTGCCGCTGATGCTGCCGCGGTTGACGCAGTGCTGCGACCGCCTTCGTCTCGTATACGCGGTCAAACACGGAGGAGGACTCCTTTTGATCGCGCCCTCGGGGTCCAGCTCGTATTCAATGGCCATGGCGCCGGCGATGCCGCCGACATTCAGGTCGGCGTCCACGGCGCCGTAGTTCGTGCAGCCGCGGACCTTGCCGAAAGTCACGGCGTCGATGTTCTCGTCGGAGGTGTCCTCAAAAATATCCGAGAGGCGTCGGCATCGGTCATATCCACAAAGATGTCGAGGCACAGATTGACGATTACGTTCATCTGATCGTTCACCGCGCGCAGGTCGGCGGTGAGCGTCGAAAGCCGTCGGCGGAGAGCCCGTCGCTGAGCGCGTCCAGCGTATCCATCGTGCTGCGCAGATTGGTGAAAAGGCTGTCCAGCGTGTCCTGATAGCCGTCGCCGAGGGATAGAAGGTGAGGCTGCCGCGTGCGTTGAGATCTTCGATGAGACGGCGCGTTTTGCCCGTCGCCGTGTCAAGGCTGGCGGCGGCATCGCTCAGCGCGTCGAGCGCCTGCTGAATATCGTCGTGCGCCTTGGGCGCGGCGTCCTTGAAAGAAAGTCGGAGAGGATGGCGGCGATTTTGCCATGTCCGTCGAGATCTCCCGCCATTACGCTCATCGTCAGAGATAGCCGGCAAAGGGCGTCGGAGAGCAGCCCGCACCGCGTCGGTATTCCATGTCTTGCTGCCGTCAAGGTATTCCTTCAAATCGTTGACAGCGGTATTCAAGCTGTTCGCCGCAGCCTTGAGCTTGGCGCTGTTTGTCTGGATGCGTCCGCTGGCCGCGCTGAGCTCCGCGCGGTCAGCAGCGTTCAGCGTCAGAATCCTTGTCACTGGCGGAGCGCGTCGATGGCGTCGCCCGCGTGCTTTCCTCCGCTGTCTCGAGCGCCTTGAGAATGTCAGGGCAGCGCGTCCATCACGGTCTTGGCGCGGTCGGTCAGCTCATTGACGCTGCCGATGTGTTTTTGTCGATGAAGTCGGTCGTCTGACCGGCGAGCGAATCGGCGTCGTCCACTGCGGCATTGGTATAGGCGGAGACCGAATCGAGTCGGGAGGAGATGTGATCGTTCGTGCTGTCCACATCGTCCAGCGTGGAGGAAACGAGGGCGTTGAGCTTATCCAGCTCCGCGCGCAGTCGGGCGATCAGGTCGTCGCGCAGCGGAGAGATGGAGATAGGGCTCCATCTGACCGACGATGCCGCCCACATCCTTGCGGCCGTAGATCATGCCGTAGTTGGAGCAGAAATCCATAAAGCCGTCGCTGCGGCCCGCGCCGCCGCCAACGCTGTAGCCGAAGTGCGGGTAGCCGACCGCGCCGCGGTTGATGCAGGAGAGCAGGCTGCCGGAGGAATAACCGGCAATGCCGCCGGTATCCGAGGTGGCGTTCCGGCTTTCCACTGCGCCGACAGGAAACGAGGTCGGTGAGGGAGGAGGCTGGGTCGATGCTCAGATCGTCAAGGCTGAGCGTGGGATCGACATTTGCCGTATTCACGCTGGCGGAGTTGATGCACGCACGCAGCGTGCCGAGGTTATAGCCGGCGATGCCGCCGGTGTAGCGATTGGCGGAGATGCTGCCGCTCGCGGTGCAGTTGGCGATGAGCCGCCCTCCTCGTTGCGGCCGACGATGCCGCCTACGGCGCTGTCGCCCTTCACGACGCCGAAGAAGGAGCACTCCTCCAAGGTGCCGTAGTTGCGGCCGACGATGCCGCCGACGGCCTTCCTTCGTGCCGCCGGGCGCGACCTGCCCCTCGACCTTGAGCGCGCGTGGACGAAGGCGCCGCGCTCGAGCGTGAGGAAAAGACCGGCGGGGGGAGAGCGAGTCCGTCAGCGTCAGACCGCTGATGGTGTGCCCGCCGCCGTTGAAGGTGCCGCTGAAGCTGGCGATGGGCTCAGAAGTTCACGCCGCGCAGGGAGATGTCGGCGGTCAGAAGGACCGTCTTGCCGCGCGACCAGGCGTCATAGGCGCAGCTGTCCGAAAGGGCGCACAGGTCCTTCGCCGTGTGGATGTAGATGATGTCATCCTCTCCGGCAGCGAGCGCGGGCAGGGACAGGGAAAGGCTCAGCACGAGCGACAGGGCGAGCGCGAGCAGGCGGGAAGAGCGCTTATTCGGTTTCATCGTCTGCACCTCCTTCCTCGACCATGCTGCCGGAAATGACGGTCACGTTCACATCGCCGTCCACGATCGCGCGGACCACGCCGCTGACCGTGCCGTGGATCTCGCCGTGCACCACGCCGTCGAGCCGGATGCGTCCGTCCGCCGCGTGGCGGTGAATGACGTTCGGCACGGCGAATGAGGTCCGGTCGATGACCTTGGAGCCGATGAGCAAGATCTGCGGCAGGGCGAACATGACCATGATGATGGAGATGACCGTGCCGCGTCCGAGGCTTTCGCCGATGCCGGCAATGACCGGCTCGGAGGTCAAGCGGCCGATCAGAAAAGCCGCTGATCGACAGGATCGAGCCGGAGGTGATGATGGTCGGGAACGCAAGTTGAGCGTTTCAATGATGGCGTCGCGGTGGTGCATCTTGGTCTTGGCCTGAAAGCGGCTGGCGATGACGATGGCGTAGTCGATGTTCGCCCCATCTGGATCGAGCTGACGATCAGGTAGCCAAGGAAGAAGAGGTACTTGCGTGATGGTGGGGAACGAAGTTGATCCAGATGCAGCCCCTGAATGACAAGGGATCAGCAGCACCGGATACCGGCCGGAGGTTGAAGGTAAAGAGCACCGCCATGACGATCAGTGGATCAAACGATGCTCACGACCTTATTGTCCACGGCAAAGGACTTTTTCAAATTCGTACTGTTGGTGGAATCGCCCCGCCAGATAGACCTTCTCACCCGGGGTAATACTTCTGCGCGATCGCGGTGACGGTGTCGGTGAAGGCGTAGGTCTCATCGCCGCTGACCGGCAGCGTGGAGTAGATGAGCATACGGCGGCTGTACTGCTCGCTTTGGAGCTGGAGCTTGGCGTTCGTCATCTGTGTGTAGGCGTCGTCCAGCGTTTTGCAGCTCATCGTCCAGCGTGACATAGCCCCCTGCTGCACTCGTCGTAGAGAAAGAGGAACATATCGATGAGCGGAACAGAGCAGGTCGAAAGCCCGCCGACGATCTTGCCGTAATTTTCATGATTTTTGCGGCATAGGGCGCCATAGAGGAACTCGGCGACCTCGTAATCGAGATCGGTCAGCTCGGAGAACTGACGGGCGTGAGCCTGTCGGTGGCTGCATATAGCCGCCCATGGCTTCGACGTTGGAAAGCCCAGCGTGGAAAGTCGACCTCGTCGTACTGCTGCCAAGCCGTCGAGAATGGCGCGCTCCTTGTCATAAAGTCGCCCGCGGGGACCACGAGCGCCATGAGGTTTTTGGTGCTGAAGTTGTCGTCGATCATATTCTCGGCGATCTGTGTTTCGTTGAGCTTGGGCGCGGAGATCAGCCCGTAGCCATAGGCGTAGGGACAGTCGGACGAGAGCCGCCAGCCGATCACAGCCAGCGCGACAAAGAGAATGGGAACGACATGGCGCGTGGCGTAGGCAAACCGCGAAGGTCGGTCGCGAGCGAGATGGCCTCGCTCAGGTCCTCGGTCATCGGCAGGATGAGCACGTCCGCCGGCGCGGTGCAGATGTCGCTATTCAGAAGGCCCTGCTCGCCGAGGACATAGAACAGGCGCGTCACGCCGATCGAAATACCGACGCCGGGGAGCTTGCGGTCAGTATAGTACTCCGCAAGGTTATCGTAGCGGCCGCCGGAGCAGACCGAGCCGATCTCGGGGTGGTCGAGCAGCGTCGTCTCGTACACCGTGCCGGTGTAGTAGTCGAGGCCGCGCGCGATGGTCAGGTCGACGGCGAAGTTCTCCTGCGGCACGCCGAACGCGCCGAGGTACTTGGCGACGGTCGTCAGCTCGTCGAGGCCCTGGTCGAACATCTCGTTGCGGCCGCGGTACTTTTCAAGAGAAGCGAGCACCTCTTCGTTCGTGCCCTTGATGCCGATGAAGGCGAGGATCTCATCCGCCTTTTCGCCCTCGATGGCGTAGTCGTCGACCAAGATCGCGCGCACGAGGTCAGGGCCGATCTTCTCGATCTTGTCGACGGTGCGCATGATATCGCCGGACTTGTCGGAAAGGCCCAGCATCGCGTAGAAGCCGTTTAAGATGCGGCGGTTGTTGATGCGGATCTGGAAACGGGACAGGCCGAGGCGGGAGAAGACGGTATAGATGATGGCGGGGATCTCGGCGTCGTTCGTGATGTCGAGCTCGCCGTCGCCGATGACATCGATATCTGCCTGATAGAACTCGCCGCGTGCAGCTCACCGGAGGTCCTGCGCGAGAATCCGCCGAGCCGCCGATGCTCTGTATGCTGCTGCGCAAGCACCTCGTCGGCGGACGCATCACGGAGATCGAGCAGAGCGGACTGGAGCGCATCGTGACGTTCACCGTCCGCAGCGTGAACGAGCTGGGCGAGTCCGGTACGAAAAAGCTGGTGCTCGAGGCGATGGGCCGCCGCTCAAACCTCCTGCTGCTCGACGAGGACGACCGCATTTTGGATTGTATGCGCCGTGTGGGTTTGAGGTTCTCCGGTGCGCGGGCGCTGCTGCCGGGGCTGTACTATCAGCTTCCGATGCCGCTCGACAAGCTCTCACTGCTGACCAATCCCGAAGGGCGGTCGAGCTGGCCCGTCGCGGCGGGGGAGCGGAGAGACCGTCGAGCGCTTCCTGCTCGACCGGTATCTTGGCATCTCGCCGCTCATCGCGCGCGAGCGGGCGCTTCGCGCCTTCGGCGCAGCCGACGCCCGCTTCGCGGACCGGAGCGACGGCTGCGAGCGCCTTTGCCGCAGAGATAGAACGGCTGACGAATACTGTACAGGAAAATAACTTTACGCCGACCATGCTCTCGCGCGAGGGAAAGCCGGTGGATTTCACCTATTGTCCCATCACGCAGTATGGCGCGGAGACGGTGCAGACGACCTTCCCGACCTTTTCCGCGCTGCTCGACGCCTTCTATACCGAGCGCGACCGGCAGGAGGCCGCGCAGCGCCGCGGGCGTGAGCTGACGCGCATGGTGACCTCCGCGCATGACCGCGTGGTGCGCAAGCTCGGAATGCTCGAAAAGGAGTACGCCGCCTCGCAGGACCGCGATACGCTGCGGCTATACGGCGACCTCATCACCGCGAACCTCTACCGCATGGAGCGCGGGGCGGCGCGGCTGACGGCGCAGAACTACTACGACAGAACGGCGCGGAGCTCGACATCCCGCTCGACCCGCTGCTCACGCCGCAGCAGAACGCCGCTAAATACTACAAGCGCTACACCAAGGCCAAGACCGCCGAGAAGTACCTGCGGGAGCAGATCGACAAAGGCCATCGGCGAGCGCGACTACCTCGAGAGCGTGCAGGGCGAGATCGCGCTGGCGCAGACCGAGGCGGAGTTCGCCGAGCTGCGCCGCGAGCTGCAGGAGACCGGCTATATCCGCCGCAGCGGAAAGGAAAAGAAGGGGCGCGAGAAGCCCATCGCGCCGCGCGAGTTCCGCTCGTCGAGCGGGCTGCGTATCCTTGTGGGCCGCAGCAACGTGCAGAACGACGCGCTCACGCGCAAGGCGGACAACCGCGACCTGTGGCTCCATACGCAGAAGATCCACGGCAGCCATGTCATCCTCTGCACCGAGGACGGCGCGTTTGACGACGAGCCTGCACGAGGCCGCGCTGCTCGCGGCGTATTACTCACAGGCGCAGGGCGGCAGCAATGTGCCCGTGGATTACACGAGCGTCAAATACGTCAAAAACCCGCGGGGCGCCAGACCGGGCATGGTGGTCTACGAGACTTACCGCACCCTCTATGTTACGCCAGACGAGGAGACGATCCGCCGTCTGGACCGCAAAAATAAGTAAAGAAAAAGAGGGCGGCCGCCCTCTTTTTTCTTCTTATGCGTGTTAGGCGTGCGCGTCGCCCTCGATGGGCTCCGTTTCGCGGAAAAGCATCGTGATGCACCATACGCCGGCAAGGCCCACGAGCGTGTAGATCACGCGGCTGACCGTGCCATCTGACCGCCGCAGAGGAACGCGACGAGGTCAAAGCCGAACAGACCGATGCTGCCCCAGTTGAGCGCGCCGATGACGGCGAGCGTTAATGCCACTTTGTCGATGACCATGGATCTCCCTCCTAATCGTGTTTGGTTGGCTGTGCATATTGTCCGCAAAAGACAAAAAAATATACATCCTTAAAAATTTTCAGCAAAAGCAGAAAAATAATCAGGTAAAATTTGCCGCAATGGATTGCTTTTTGCGCGGGGATATTGTATAATCTACACGATATCTACCGCACGCAAGGGGCGCCGCCCCCGTTTCAACAACGAACATCAGGAGGAAACACCATGAACGAAAAATTCAGTAAGCTCGGCTTCTATCCCGCTGACATCCTGCTGCCCAACAAGGACGTCGATATGAAGAAGTGGGCCGTCGTCGCCTGCGACCAGTTCACGTCCGAGCCCGAGTATTGGGAGCGCGTGGAAAGACCGTCGGCGATGCGCCGTCCACCCTGCGCCTCATCCTGCCCGAGAGGCCAACCTGAAGGCCCCCAACGTCGACAAGTTCATCGCCGACATCAACGCCTCCATGGACAAGTATCTCAAGAGAGAACATTTTTGAGACGCTCAAGATTCTCTTATCTACATCGAGCGCGGCCAGAGCGACGGCAAGATCCGTCACGGCCTGATCGGTATGGTCGACCTCGACCAGTACGATTTCACCCCCGGCTCCGGCGCCCTGATCCGCGCCACCGAGGGCACCGTGCTCGACCGTATCCCCCCGCGCGCCCGCGTGCGCCGCAACGCGCCCATCGAGCTGCCCCACGTCATGCTGCTCATCGACGATCCCGATAAGACCGTCATCGAGGCCTCGACCGCCGCGGCCGACGGCATGGAGATGGTCTACGACTTCGACCTCATGGAAAACGGCGGCCCATCAAGGGCTTCAAAGCTCTCCGCTTCTCAGATCGACGCCGTGGCAGACGAACTCTGACGGGCCTGACCACCGATGAGGCGATGAAGAGCAAGTACGGCGTGTCCGGCGTGGCTCCGCTGCTGTTTGCGGTCGGCGACGGCAACCACTCTCTCGCCACCGCCAAGGCCTGCTACGAGGAGCAGAAGAAGGGGCAAGACCCCTGAGGAGTATCTCGCCCTGCCCGCCCGCTACGCGCTCGTCGAGGTCGTCAACAACCACGACGACGCGCTGCAGTTCGAGCCGATCCACCGCGTCCTCTTCGGCGTGGACCATGAGAAGTTCATGGAGGAGTTCAAAGAAGTTCTATCCCAACACCCACGCGAGGGCAAGGGCGAGGGCCACACCATCGAGGTCTGCTGGGCCGGTCACGACGAGTTCATCACCGTTCCCGATCCCAAGGTGCAGCTGGCTGTCGGTACGATCCAGGCGTTCATCGACGAGTACCTCAAGAAGTTCGGCGGCGAGGTGGATTACATCCACGGCGACGAGGTCACCCGGGAGCTGGGCAGCAAGCCCGGCAACATGGGCTTCCTGCTGCCCGCCATGAGCAAGGAGCAGCTCTTCAAGACCGTCATGGCCGACGGTGTGCTGCCCCGCAAGACCTTCTCCATGGGCCATGCCCACGACAAGCGCTACTACGTGGAGGCCCGGAAGATCCGATAACCGATATACCGAAAAAAGCGCCCCTCGGCGGGCGCTTTTCAAATAGGAGGACCATTCGATGAACTACAAGAAAGCCAGAGCATGGCAGGACATTCTTCTCTTCGGCGGCGCGTTCGTCGCCGGCGTCGGCGTGTGGGGCTTTGACAGCACGTTTTTGTTCTGGGTCTGGCGATGGTGCTGCTGTCCATCCTCGTGTGGTGGCTGTACTACCGCTGCCCGCAGTGCCATGAGAGCCTTGGGCGCGGGAAACCCGAAGCATTGCCCGCACTGCGGCGCGTGGCTCGGCGACGAGCCGGAGCCGGAGAAGAAGAAAAGATCCAGCACAAGAAAAAGAGAAGATGAAAACACAAACGGTCCCCGCCTATGCCAAGCTCAACCTGACGCTGGACATCTTAGGCAAGCGCCCGGACGGCTATCACGAGCTGCGGATGGTCATGCAGACCGTTTCGCTCTGCGACGATGTGACCGTGACGCTCACCGACGGCACAGGCGTCGCCTGCCGCGTCGCGGGCGCAGAGCTTCCGTGCGACGAACGCAACCTTGCCGTCAAGGCGGCGAACGCCTTCTGCGAGGCACTCGGCTATCACGGCGGCATCGACATCACGCTCACAAGCGCATCCCGTCCGAGGCCGGGATGGCGGGCGGCAGCGCGGATGCCGCCGCCGTGCTGCGCGCGCTGCGCGATCTGATCGCCCCTACGCTCACGGACGAGCGGCTCGAGGAGATCGGCGCGCGTGTCGGCAGCGACGTGCCGTTCTGCGTCCGCGGCGGCACGCAGCTTGCCGAGGGCCGGGGCGAAAGGCTGACTGCTCTGCGGAACGCGCCGAGGCTCTATGCCGCGGTCTGCAAGCTGGACTTTCCCATCTCTACGCCTGCGCTCTTTCAGCGGTCGGACCGCGTGGCGCTGACTGACCGGCCCGACACGGCGGCGATGCTCGCCGCGCTGGAGGCGGGCGACGCGGCGGCGCTGTGCGCGAGCGTCAAAAACGTCTTTGAGCAGGTACTCCCGGACGAACAGCGCGCACGCATCGAGGACATCAAGCGCGCTTTGCTTGTCCACGGCGCGGAATGTGCCGCAATGACCGGCTCGGGCAGCGCCGTGTTCGGACTGTTCCGCGAGGAGGACGTCTGCCGCGCGGCCTGCGGCGCGCTGCGGAGCACGGAACTGCAAACCTTCTGCACGATTTTTGTTTGAAAAACGAAAAACCGTCCATACTCAAGCTATTACTTGAAACGGACGGTTTTTTTCTTATGAAATTCGGAAGATCGAGATATCCCTTTTGCCGTCGGCCTCCTCTGCGCGCTCGTGTGGTGTGCGCTGGAGCCGGGCTTTCTGATGAGCTGGTGGGGCGCGGCGTTCGAGCCCGCTGTGCGACGGTGTGCTGACCGCCGAGGGCGAGGGCGGCGAGGTCGTGCTGCGCTCGTTCTTCGCCGAGCTGCTGGAAAAGCTGCTTTCCTGAAAGAGCCGCCTGCGGGCGGCTTTTCTTATGTCAGGACGTTGAAGAGCATGATGACCACGCCGAGGATGACGAGCACCACGCCGGTCGCGCGGTTGAGCGTTTTGGGAGAAGCCTTGTTGGCGAACACGGCGGCAATGCGCGCCCAGACGAGCGTGAAGAGCACGCAGAGCGCGAACACCGTCCAGTCCGGCGCGCCGCCGATGGCGAAGTGCGAGACCGCGCCGGTGAGCGCTGTGAAGGCCATGATGAAGACGCTCGTACCCACGGCGGTTTTCAGCTCGTAGCCCATCACGCTTGTGAGGATCAGCAGCATCATCATGCCGCCGCCCGCGCCGATAAAGCCGCAGATCAGGCCGATGAGAACGCCGCAGAGAATAGACTGCACGGCGCGCTTTTTTCGCGCTCACACGCCGGCCATGGCCTCCTTGGTCGTCATGACGGGGCGGACGATGAACTTCACGCCGAGCAGGAAGGTCATAAAGACCGAAAGCCACCCATCGTGGTCGAGGGGACAAGGCTCGCGGCGTAGCTGCCGACCACGGTGAAGGCCAGCACGCTTGCCATCATGATGAGGCCGTTGCGGATGTCGAGGTTTTTGTTTTTGCCGTAGGTGTAGGCGGACACAGCGCTTGCCAGCACATCGGAGGAGAGCGCAATACCGACGGCCATGTAGGGATCCATGCCGAGAAAGGTGATGAGCATGGGGCTGATGACTGCCGCGGCACTCATGCCCGCAAAGCCGGTGCCGAGACCTGCGCCCATGCCGGCGAAAAAAGGTGACGAGAAGTGTGATGGCAAATTCCATTTTTAAGCTCCTTTTCTAACATGGCGTCGAGATCGGCGTCCATAACGGCGAGCGTCCGGAAGAAGCTCGCGCGCATTTTCTTCATCTGTGTGAGCAAAGAGCTGCTCAAAAAAACGGATTGCACCGCGCGGCCCCGCTCAATGACCGGCTGCGCCCGCTCGGTGCAGACGAGCAGTGTCTTTCGACGGTCGCCCTCGACCGTCTCGCGCCCGCAGATAGCCCTCGCGCACGAGCTTATCAACGTTCACCGAGACGAGGTTGGCCTTGATGCGCCGGACCTCCACGATGTCGCCCGCCGTCCGGTAGCCGGGGTTGTTGGCAAGAAACATCAGAATGTCAAAGGCGGTCTGCGGCAGCTTCAGCTCGCGGCAAAGCGGCTTGCAGGCGGCGGCATAGGCGCGGGCAAATTTATGGGCAAATTCCATACCGGCGTTCATACGCAGGACTCCTTTTCAAATAATGCAAAATTGAACAGTTCAAATTTGAACTAAAAGATAGCACACATCGGGCACCTTGTCAAGAAAAAATTGACGCTCGTTCAATTCAGGGCACGGCGGAATATCCACGGTTGCCGAACGGCGGAAATGATGGTAAAATAGAAAAAAACGACGAAAAGGGGGCGGTATCATGCTGCGTATCCTGCTGGGCCGCGCCCGCACGGGCAAGTCCGCGCGGGTGCTGGAGGAGATCCGCGCGCTGGGCGATTCCTCGCAGCAGATCCTGCTCGTGCCGGAGCACGCTTCGCACGTCGCGGAGGTGGACGTGTGCCGCGCGTGCGGTGTGACCGCGAGCCGTCACGCGGAGGTGCTGACCTTCAAGCTGCTGGCCTCGCGCGTGCTGACGCTCACCGGCGGCGCGGCGGAGGTGACGCTCGATAACGGCGGAAAGCTCCTGCTGCTCCAGCGTGTGCTGGTGTCGCTTGCGCCGAGCCTGCGCGTCTATCGCCGACCCTCACAGCGCGCGGCGTTTCTGGAAAGTCTGCTCGCGCTCATCGAAGAATTGCAGGCCTATGCCGTCGCGCCGGAGGTGCTGGCGGAAAAAGGCCGAGGCCATCGCGGGCGAGAGCGGCGAGCGGCTGCGCGATGTGGCGCTGCTCTACGGCGCGTATCTTGCCAAGCTCCACGAGGGCGGGCGCGACGCGCGCGACCGGCTGAAGCTGGAGGAGAACCTTGCGGCCTCCGGCTACGCCGACGATAAGGACATTTTTCTCGACGGCTTTTCCTACTTTCACGGGCCGCGAGCGGAACATCCTGCGTATTCTGCTCAAGCGGGCAAAAAGCGTCACCGTGACGCTGCTCGGCGACGGCAGCGACAGCGAGCTGTTCGCCGAGGGCCTGCGCGTGCGCGAGCAGCTTTACGCTCTTGCGCGGGACGCGGGCGTTCCCCTGCACGGAGAAGGTGCTGCGCGGCGGCGCGCCGCGCGATGCGCTCGGTCATGTGAGAAGCATTTCTTCGGCGGCAATGTCCGCTGGGACGAGCCAACGGAGCAGCTGCGGCTGGCCATGAAGCCTCCACCGCTTACGACGAGGCGGAGCGGATCGCCGCGGAAATTCTGCGTCTGGTGCGCTGCGAGGGCTACCGCTTCCGCGATATTACGGTCACCTCGCGCGATATGGATGCCGCGGAGCCGGTGCTGCGCACCGTATTCGCGCGCTGCGGCATCCCGTTCTACTGTGCGCGGCGCAGCGATATTCTGCGCCGCGGCGTGCCGGCGCTGCTGCTCGGCGCGCTTGACGCGGTGAGCGGAGGCTTTGAGTACGAGGATGTGTTCCGCTGCCTCAAGACCGGCCTCGCGGGACTTTCGGCGGAGGAGTGCGACCTGCTGGAAAACTACGTCATCAAGTGGGACATCCGCGGCGCAATGTGGACGCGCGACGTTCCGTGGACGGCGCACCCCGAGGGCTACGGTGTGCCGTGGCGCGCAGAGCATGAGGAAATGCTCACGCGGGTGAACGCCGCGCGGGAAAAGAGTACGCGCGCCGCTGAGCCATCTCTATGAGGGCGTGCGCGGCACGGAGACGTTGAGGGTAAAGTAACAGCACTTTACAATTATCTGACGGAGATCGCGCTGCCCGAGGAGCTGCAGCGGCAGACGGAGACGCTTTGGCAGCGCGGCGAAACGCAGCGGGCGGAGGAGCTGGCGCAGCTTTGGAACGTTCTGTGCGGCGTGCTCGACCAGTTTGTGGAGATGCTGGGCGGTACCGAGCTGGATGCGGAGGAGAGTTCGCGCGGCTCATGCGCCTTTGTGCTCACGCAGTATTCGGTCGGCACGATCCCGGTCTCGCTTGACCGGGTGAGTCTGGCTGAAATGACGCGCAACGACCGCCACGCCGTGCGCGTGCTGTTTTTGATGGGTGCGAACGACCATGTGCTGCCCGCCGTGGGCGGCAGCGGCGGCATTTTGAAGGACGAGGACCGCGCGGCGCTCGAGGCGCTCGACGTGCGCCTTGCGCCCTACGGTATGGCGCAGTTCCGGCTGGAGCTGCAGAATCTCTATGCCGCGCTCGCCCAGCCGACCGACCGGCTCTACATTTCTTATCCGCGCTTTGATAACGCGGGAGCCGAGCTGCGTCCCAGTTTTGTCGTCGGGCGCGTGCAGACGCTTTGCCGTCGGTAAAGGTCGAAACGGAGGATGCCGACAAGGCATACCGCCTTACAACAGAGAGCGGTGCGCTCGACTATGCGGGCGAACACGTCGGCGGGGAAGCGTGGCGTTATCTGGAGCGGCGCGGCGGCTGCGCCGAGGCCCTTGCCGCCATGCGCGACGCCTCGCACTATACGCGCGGAAGGCTCTCGCGTGAGGCCGTCCACACGCTCTACGGGCGCAGCATCACGCTCAGCGCCTCGCGCATGGACAAGGCGCGGAGCTGCCATTTCGCCTACTTCATGCAGTACGGCCTGCGCGCGAAAGGAGCGCACAGCTGCGGGCTTCGACGCGCCGCAGGTCGGCACCTTTGTCCACGACGTGATGGAGCACACGCTCCGCGCGGCGAGCGAGCGCGGCGGCCTCAAGGCGCTGGAGCGTCCGGCGCTGCACGCGCTTGTGCGGCAGGCGATCGGTGCATACATTGAAAAAAATCTCCCCGACCTTGACGGAAGAACGCGCGCTTCCGCTATCTTTTTCCGCCGGCTGTGCGAGTCGGTCTACCGCATCATGGATTCGACGGTGGAGGAGCTTTCCGACTCCGATTTCGAGCCGCTGGCCTTTGAGCTGGGCTTCGGCGCGGACGGACAGCTTCCCGCCGTGACCATCCGTGAGGCGGGGAGGAGCTGCGCGTGGTCGGCAAGGCGACCGTGTGGACGGCTGGCTCAAGGACGGCAAGCTGTATCTGCGCGTGGTGGACTACAAGACCGGCGCGAAGCGCTTTGACCTCGCGGAGCTGCGCTACGGGCTCGGCCTGCAAATGCTGCTCTATCTCTTTACGCTGCGGGATGAAGGGGGAAAGCTCTTCGACGGCTATCCCATTGAGCCGGCGGGGTCCTCTATCTTCCCGCACGGGAAAAGCTGCTGAATCTGCCGCGCAATGCCTCGGAGGAGGAGATCGAGCGCGCGATGCACAAAGGAGCTGCAGCGCAGCGGCATGGTGCTGAACGATCCCGCAGTGCTGCGCGCGATGGAGCACAGCGCGCTGGAAGCGCCGTGCTATCTCCCCGGTGCGCGTGAAAAAGAGCAAGGACGGCGAGACGGAGATCAGCGGCAGCATCGCCACGAGCGCTCAGCTCGGCAAGCTGGGCTTATACGTTGAGGAGCAGCTGCGCCGCATGGTGCGCGAGCTGGCGAGCGGCAACATCGACGCCGACCCGTGGGCGCAGCGAGCAGGACAGCGCCTGCACCTATTGCGAATTCGCGCCCGCCTGCCACTTTGAAAACGGCTGCGGCGACGACCGCATCGAATACATCCGCGCGACCGGAGCCGAGCAGCTCTGGGAGCACGTTGACCGGACGATCGGGGAAGGGGAAAACGTGATGGCTGACATCCTGACCGCCGAGCAGCAGGCGGCGGTAGAGAACCGCGGGCGGAGCCTGCTGGTGTCCCGCCGCAGCGGGCAGCGGCAAGACGAAGGTGCTCGTCGAGCGGCTTTTTTCCTACGTCGAGAGCGGCGAAGCGAACCTTGACGACTTTCTCATCATTACCTACACCCGCGCCGCGGCGGCAGAGCTGCGCGGCAAGATCGCCAAGGTTCTCGGCGAAAAGCTGCAGGAGGACCCGCTCAACGCGCATCTGCAGCGGCAGCTGCTGCGTGTCTACCACGCGGACATCAAAAACGGTGGACGCCTTCTGCACGGCTCTGCTGCGCGAGAACTGCCACCTGCTGCGCGAGGACGCGCGCGGTCATGCGCTGCGGCCCGATTTCCGCGTGCTCGACGAGAATGAGGCGCAGCTTCTGCGCGCGAGCGGGTGCTCGCGCGCACACTGGATGAATTTTACGAGACGATGCGCGACGGCGACGGCGCGTCGCTCCTGGCCGATACCCTTTGGCGCGGGGGCGGGACGACCGCGCGCTCGGCGCGCTGGTGCTCGAGCTGCACGGAAAGCTGCAGGCGCAGCCGTACATGGACCGCTGGCTCGCGTCGCAGGCGCAGCTTTGGCACGATCTGCCGCCGCGCGTGGAGGATACGGTCTACGGGACGCTGCTGCTTTCTATGGTGCGGCGCAAAGGCGCTCCACTGTGCCCGCGCTGCTGCGCGGCGCGGCTGAGGAGATGACGTCGGACGCCGCGCCATTGCGGATAAGTATGCGCCGCTCTTTCTCGGCGTGGCGGAGCAATTCGCGCTCCTCGCCGTGTCAGCGGAGGAGGACTGGGATGCGGCGGCGAAGCGCCGCGTGGACTTTCCGCGCCTGACGCCGGTGCGCAAATGTGGGGACGAAGCGCTCAAGGCCAAAATGCAGGGCGTGTGGAACGGCTGCAAAAAAAGACCGCCAAGGGCTTTGACGAGGTGTTTTCCGTCACCTCCGCTGAGGCGATGGAGGACCTGCGCGCGATGGCGCCCGCCATGCTCGCGCTCTTAAAGCTGACGGCGGACTTCTCCCGCGCGCCTATCAGGAAGAAAAGCGGCGGCGCAACGCGGCGGACTTCTCCGACCAGGAGCATGAGGCCATTGACCTGCTCCTCGGCGCGGACGGACAGCCCACCGACCTTGCGCGACGGTCTCGCAGCTACCGCGAGATCATGGTGGACGAATATCAGGACACGAACGAGGTGCAGAACTGCATATTTGATGCCATTTCCCGTAAAGGGGAAAACCTCTTCACCGTAGGAGACGTCAAGCAGAGCATCTACCGCTTCCGCCTCGCCGACCCGCGTATTTTCCTCGACCACTATCTGCGCTACCCGCACGCCGCCGACGCGGCGGGAGGGCGAGCGCGAAGCTCCTTTTGAGCAAAAACTTCCGCTCGCGCGATACGGTGCTGGACGCGGCGAACTTCGTGTTCCGCAATGTCCTTTCCCGGGAAATGGGCGAGCTGGACTACGGCGAGGATGAGTCCCTGCACGTCGGGGCGAGCTATCCCGAGAACCCCGCTGCTGCACGGAGTTCCATTTTGTGGAGATGTCCGCGCAGGAGAGCGATACGGAAAAAGCTCCGCGCGGCCCGGGCCCAGCGAGCTTCGCCGCGGACTACATACAAAGGCTCATCGCCGGCGGCTTCACGGTGCAGGACGATAAAACGCATGAGCCGCGCGCGGTGCGGGAGGAGGACATCGTCATCCTCATGCGCTCGCCCCGCACACGGCTTGCCGACTATCGCCGCGCGCTGGAGAGCCGCGGGCTGCACTGCGCCGCCGAGAGCGACGGCGGCTTTACGAAACGATGGAGGTCGCCGTGACCTTCGCGCTGCTCGAAATATTGGACAACCCGCGGCAGGACGTGCCGCTCATCTCCGTGCTGCGCTCGCCGCTTTTTCGGCTTCTACGCCGGACCGTCTCGCCGAGCTGCGCGCGAAAAACGCCGGGCGGCGATTTTACGATGCACTCGCCGCGGACGGGGGCGAGGACTCCGCGGTTCCTCGCGCTGCTGCGCGAGCTGCGCGAGACGCGCGGACGCTCACGCTCACCGAGCTGGTCGCGGCGCTCTATGAGCGCTGCCATATCCCGGCGGTGTTCGGCGCGATGCGGGGAGGAGCCGCACGCCGGGAAAATCTTCGTGCGTTCTTCTCGCTGGCGGAGGAATTTGAGCGCAGCGGCGGGCGGGGGCTCTTCGCCTTTGTCCGGCATCTGCGCGCGCAGCTGGAATCCGGCGAGCCGCCCGTGCCGCAGACCACGCACGCCGCGCAGGGCGTGCGCATTATGAGCATCCACAAGTCCAAGGGGACTGGAATTTCCGGTCGTGATCGCGCGGACCTCGCGCGGCCGTTCAGCCGCATGGACTTCCAGAGCTCCGTGCTCGTCCACGGAATACGGCCTCGGGCCGGTCTGCGTGGACACGAAACGCTCGATCAAATACCCCCACGGCTGCGCGGCTCGCACTTGAGCGCGTCAGCTGCGCCGCGAGGCCAAGGCCGAGGAGCTGCGCGTGCTGTACGTCGCCATGACGCGCGCGAAGGAAAAGCTCGTCATGGTCTGCGCCCGCGCGGGCGCGGCGAAGCATCTTGCCGATCTTTGCGCCGTGACCTCCTGCCCCGTGCGGCCAGAGACGGTGGAGGAGCAGAAGTGCATGGCGGACTGGATCCTGCTGCCGCTTTTGTGCCGCCGGAGGCTGCGCCGCTGCGTGAGCTGGCGGGCGCGGACGCGGCGGCGGTCACGGTAAGCAATGCGCCGTGGCGCGTGGAGGTCCACAACGGCTACGACTTTGCGCCCACCGAGCGCGCGGCAGAGGAGCGCGCGGAGGAGACTGCCCCCGAGCTGCCGCTGGACACGGCGGCGCTGGAGTGGCGCTATCCCTACGAACCGGAAACGACGCTCAGCGCCAAAGCTGACCGCGACGCAGCTCAAGGGCCGCGAGCTTGACGAGGAGATCGCGGAGAACGCCCCGCTGCCTCCACGCGCCTGCGGAGCCTCGCAAAGCCGAGATTTCTAGAGGGAGCGGCGGCACTTACGCCCGCCGAGCAGGGCACCGCGATGCACGCGGCGCTGCAGTTTCTCGATTTCTCGACGCCGGCGGAGGAAGGTGCGGTGCGCGCCGCAGTCAAAAGCATGGAGGAGCGCCGCCTGCTCACGCCCGAGCAGGCGCGGGCGGTCGACGCCGCCGCGCTGTCGCGGTTTCTGCAAAGCCCACTGTGCGCGCGCATCCGCGCGGCAGGGGAGCGGGCCAGGCGGGAATACCGCTTCTCGCTGCTTGAGAGCGCCGCGCGCTTTGTGCCGGAGGCGAGCGCCGGAGACGAGATCCTTTTTGCAGGGCGTGGTGGACTGCTGCTTTGAGGAGGACGGCGCGCTGGTCGTAGTCGATTCAAGACCGACCGCGTCGCGCCGGACGCGCGCGCCGAGCGGGCGGAGCATTACCGGCCGCAGCTCGAGGCGTACTCGCTCGCGCTCGCGCAGGTGATTGGAAAGCCCGTGAAGGAGAAGATCCTGTACTTCCTCCGCCGCGGCGAGCAGATCACACTATAGTTATAAAAACGAAAAAACTTTTGCAAAGAATGCAAAAAGTGCTTGCATTTCTGTGCTTGATGTGATATTCTATTCGAGCTTGAAAAGGGCGGTCCTCTGCCGTGCGCGGGTGAAAGAACCCCGATGCGCCATGGAAAAGCGGTCACGAACGCCTATAAATTAGGAGGAAATATCCATGGATCTCATCAAGGAACTCGAAAGCCAGCAGATGAAGGCTGAGAAGCCCGTTGCCAACGTCGGCGACACCGTCCGCGTCCACGTCAAGATCAAGGAAGGCTCCCCGCGAGCGTATCCAGGTCTTCGAGGGCATCGTGATCGCCAAGAAGCACGGCGGCATCGAGGAGACCATCACCGTCCGCCGCCTGTCCTATGGCGTGGGTGTGGAGAAGGTTTTCCCCGTTCACTCCCCCTCCATCGAGAAAATCGAGACCGTGCGCAGCGGTTTTGTCCGCCGCGCCAAGCTGTACTATCTGCGTGACCGCGTTGGTAAGGCTGCCAAGATCCGCGAGAAGCTGTAAGAAAAAGCAAAATAGAAACGACGTGGGCGACCGCGTCGTTTTTATTTTTGTTGTTTTTTTGCGTGGCGCGTGGTATCATACACCATGAAATATTTTGCGGCCCTGCGCCGCCCGAGCGATGGAGAAACGAGTATGAACGATTTTGATAACGAGATCCTGCCCACCGATCCCGACGAGGGAGAGGAGATCACCGAGCGCGTCGCCGGGCGCGAGACCTACGAATGGGTGCGCTCGCTGGTGGGCGCGGTGCTGGTCATCACGCTGCTCTTTACCTTCGTGGTGCGCCTGATGGGCGTTGACGGCCATTCGATGGTGCCAACGCTGCAGGACGGCGACCGCCTGATCGTGGTCAGCGGCTGGCTGTGCGGCGATTACAAATACGGCGACATCGTCATTGCGTACAAGGAGAGCTTCGATGCCGAGCCCATCGTCAAGCGCGTTATCGCCACCGAGGGGCAGACCGTGGACATTGACTTTACGCTCGGGCGCGTGTTCGTGGACGGCGAGCTGCTGCAGGAGGATTATGTCAACGACCTGACCTATCTCGACGAGGGGACGCAGTTCCCGCTGACGCTCGGCGAGGGCGAGCTGTTCCTGATGGGCGACAACCGCAACCGCAGCAGCGACAGCCGCGACGAACGACTCGGCGCGGTGGACGAACGGCTCATCATCGGCAAGGCGGTGCTGCTTGTATTTCCGGGCAGGGACAGCCTGACCGACAAGCGCGATTTCAGTCGCCTCGGTTCTTTGAAAATGAAGTAAGGGGGGAACGGTATGCAACTGGAAAGTCTGAGCTGGTTCCCCGGACACATGACAAAAACGCGCCGCATGGTCGCCTCCGAGATCGGCAGCATGGACGCGGTGTGCGAGATCATCGACGCGCGCATCCCGCGCGCGAGCCGCAACCCCGACCTCGACGATCTGACGGCGGGCAAGCCGCGCATCGTGGTGCTCAACCGCGTCGATCAGGCTGACCCGAAGGCGACGAAGCAGTGGGCGGCATGGTTCCGCGCGCAGGGCTACGCGGTTTTGAGGTAGACGCCAAGTCCGGCGCGGGCGTGAAGCAGTTCGCGCCCGCGGTGCGCGCGCTGCTTGCGGACAAGCTCCGCGCTTATGAGGAAAAGGGGCAGATCGGGCGCGTGCTGCGCGTGATGGTGCTCGGCATCCCGAACGTCGGCAAATCGACCTTCATCAACAAGGTGTCCGGCCGAAAGACCGCCAAGGCGGAGGACCGCCCCGGCGTGACGCGCGGCAAGCAGTGGGTTCCGGTAGACAAACGCTGGAGCTTGACACGCCGGGCATCCTCTGGCCGAAGTTCGAGGACCCCGATGTGGGTGTGCGCCTCGGGTTTACCGGCGCCATCCGCGACGACGTGATGGATATGGAGGATCTGGCCTCCCGCCTGATGGCGTATCTCGGCGCGCATTATCCCGAGGCGCTGACCGAGCGCTACAAGATCGCCGTCGAGCCGGGAGAGCCGGGCTGGGAGCTGCTGGAGAAGGCAGGCCGCAAGCGCGGCTTCCCTCATGTCCGGCGGCGAGGTGAACACCGAGCGCATGGCGCGCATTCTGCTCGATGAATTCCGTGGCGGCAAGCTGGGACGCTTTACACTTGAACTGTCGGAGGAGAACGCATGAGCAAGCATATTTCGCTCGCAAGCTATGAGCTGGAAGCCGCCGCCCGCGCAGAGGGGTATGCCCATGTCTGCGGCGTGGACGAGGCGGGCGCGGGTCCTCTGATGGGGCCGGTGTACGCCGCCGCGGTGATCCTGCCGGAGGGCTGCGTCATCGAGGGGCTGGACGACTCGAAGAAGCTCAGCGAGAAAAAGCGCGAGGCGCTGTTTGACATCATCCGCGAAAGGGCGGTCGCTTACAGCGTCGCGTCCGTGGACGCGCGGGAGATCGACGAGATCGACATTTTGAACGCCCGCATGAAGGCGATACAGCTTGCCATCGACGGTCTGAACGTCGAGGCGGACTTTGCCCCTCATCGACGGCAACCGAGACCATGGGACGAAATACGCCGTCTCCACGCCGCACCGCACGGTCGTCGGGCGGCGACGGCGTGAGCATGAGCATCGCCGCGGCGTCGATTTTAGCCAAGGTCAGCCGCGACCGCTTTCGTGACCGACGTGCTGGACAAGCAATATCCGCAGTATCAATTTGCAAGGCACAAGGGCTATGGAACCAAGCTGCACTACGCCATGCTCGACGAGTACGGCCCCTGCCCCTGTCACCGAAGGACTTTTTCTCAAAAAAGTGGGAGGCGGGGAGACCATGAGCACGACCAGAGAAGCCGGCGACCGCGTCGAAGCGATGGCCGCGGAGTATCTGCGCGAGAACGGCTATGAGCTCCTTGACCTCGCAGTTCCGCTGCCGCTTCGGCGAGATCGACCTCATCGCCCGGCGGGGCGATATTCTCTGCTTTGTAGAGGTCAAGCTGCGCAGCGACCGGCGCTTCGGTCTGCCGCGCGATTTTGTCACCGCTGCCAAGCAGCGGCGTATCCGCACCACGGCGGCCTTTTACATGACGCGGCACGATCCCGACCTCTGCGCCCGCTTTGACGTGGCGGAGGTCTACGACGATGAAAACGCCGCCGCGCATCGAGTACATTGAGAACGCATTTGAGTGATCGGCAGGAAAGGGGGCGGCTATGGCGCTCTACACGATCGGCGATCTGCACCTCTCGCTCGGCGGGAGCAAGCCGATGGATATTTTCGGCGATAAGTGGGCGAACCACGTTGAGCGCCTGCGTGAGTCCTTTTCTGCACCTGACGGCGGATGACGTGACGGTGCTCCGGACTTTCAGTTTATCGAGGCTTTGCCCGGGAAAAAGATCCTGCTCAAGGGCAACCATGACTTCTGGTGGGGCACCGCCACGAAAATGAAGAAATTTTTTTCGCGGCGCACGGCATCGAAAGCATTGACATTTTGTTCAACAACTGTTTCTTCTACGGGGACTATGCCATCTGCGGCACGCGCGGCTGGTTTTATGAGGAGGACGCCGCCGGCACGCACACGGGAAGATGCTTGCGCGCGAGGCGCTGCGGCTGGAGGCCTCGTTCAAGGCGGCGGGGAGCGGCCCATCCTCTGCTTCCTGCACTATCCGCCGCTCTACCAGGGCTACCGGTGTCCGGAGCTGCTCGAGCTCATCGACCGCTACCGCGCCGAGCGCGCTGCTATTACGGACATCTGCACGGCCCCACGCACCGCCGCGCGCTTTGAGGGACGGCGCGGAGAGACTGACTATGCCCTCGTTTCTGCGGATTATCTGGGTCTTCGTGAGGGCCCAAAAAAAATCTGTCGATTAAAGGAAAAATGATAAAAAAGGGTAGATATTTTCCAAAACCTATGGTAAATAAACCGGATTCAAATGAGCATCATTTGGCTTAATACGGAGGAAAAAGAAACATGAATGTCAAGTCTGTTGAAAAGCTCGAAAAGCCAGCCAGGCCGTCACCGTCGAAGTGACTGCCGAGGAGTTTGAAGCCGCTGTTCAGAAGGCGTATCTCAAGATGCGCAAGGAGATCAGCGTGCCCGGCTTCCGTCCCGGGCAAGGCGCCCGCGCAAAATGATCGAAAAGCATCTACGGCGAGGGGTGTTCTACAGCGACGCTGTGGATGCCGCGCTTCCCCGAAATATACACAGGCCATCGGCTCCAGCGGCCTCGATGCCGTCGGCCATCCCTCCGTTAGGTCGAGATGTTGACCCCACGAAGACGGCAACGTCGGCTTCACCTTCAAGCAACCGTCGCGGTCTATCCCGACATCGACTTTGAGGGCTTTGTGGACGGCGTTGCCGTTCGAGGGCGGCAAGGCGAGAACCACGAGCTGGACGATCGGCTCGGGCAGCGTTCGTCCCCGGCTTCGAAGATCAGCTCGTCGGCCTGAAGGCCGGTGAGGAGAGAAGGCCATCGAGGTCACCTTCCCCGAGAGCTACACCAAGGAGCTCGCCGGCAAGCCAGCCGCGTTCCAGTGCAAGATCCACGAGGTCAAGGAGACCATCAAGCCCGAGCTTGACGACGAGTTCGCCAAGGATGTCTCCGAATACGACACGCTGGCCGCCCTCAAGAAGAGCATCAAGGCCGACCTCGCCGCAAAGCGTCAGGAAGCTGTTGACCGTGACTTTGAAAACGAGGCCGTCGTTCTGGCAGGCAAGAACATGACCTGCAACATCCCCGCCTGCATGATCGACGAGCAGGTTGACAAGCACCTTGAGCAGTTTGCCTATCAGCTGCAGTCTCAGGGCATGAAGATGGAAGACTATCTCAAGATGATCGGCGGCGACGTCAAGGGTATGCGCGATTCCATGCGCCCGATGGCCGAGCAGACCGTCCGCAGCAACATTCTGCTCAGCGAGATCGTCCATCAGGAGAACATCGACGTGACCGACGAGGAAGTCGAAGAAGAGCTGAAGAAGCTGGCCGAGCAGTATAAGATGGAGCTGGACAAGATCAGGGAAATGATCGATGTCGAGGCCGTCAAGTCCGATCTCAAGGGCCGCAAGGCTGTCAAGCTGATCGTGGACAATGCAAAGCCCGTCGAGAAGGAAAAGGAAAAGAAGGCCAAGAAGGAAGAAGGAAGACGAGGCTGCTGAGAGGAAAGAAGAAGCCCGCCGCCGAGAAGAAGCCAAGGCTGAGGAATAATTCTCCAAGCGGTTGGGTAGAATCCTACAGCCAACCTGACATCCGTGTGAAAGGAGAATCCTGAAATTTGAGTTTAGTTCCGTATGTTGTCGAGCAGACAAGGCCGCGAGCGGTCTTACGACATCTTCTCCCGCCTGCTCAACGACCGCATCATCATCCTGTCCGAAGAGGTCAACAGCACCACTGCGAGCCTGATTGTGGCGCAGATGCTCTATCTCGAGGCGCAGGATCCCGATAAGGACATCCAGTTTTATATCAACTCCCCCGGCGGCAGTGTGACCGACGGCATGGCGATCTATGACACCATGCAGTTCATCAAGTGCGACGTGTCCACCATCTGCGTGGGCATGGCCGCGTCGATGGGCGCGTTTTTGCTGTCATCCGGCACGAAGGGCAAGCGCCTGGCGCTTCCCAACGCGGAGATCATGATCCACCAGCCGTCCGGCGGCACGCAGGGGCAGGCGACTGACATGCAGATCCAGGTCGAGCGCATGCTGAAGATCAAGCAGCGTCTCAACGAGATCCTTGCCTCCAATACCGGCAAGCCGCTGGAGACGATCAAGGTCGACACCGAGCGCGACAACTTCATGACCGCCGAAGAAGCGCATGGCCTACGGTCTGGTCGATAAGGTCATCTACAAGCGGTAATCAATACCTGAAAGGGAAAGGTCATTACAATGAGTGAAGAAAAAAAAGCCAACCATCCGCTGCTCCTTCTGCGGCAAGCGTCAGGAGCAGGTCGGCCGGATCATCGCCGGCCCCCGGTGTCTATATCTGCAACGACGAGTGCGTCGATCTGTGCATGGAGATCCTGCGACGATGAGATGCACAACGCTGAACGCGCAGCAGAGCTGGAACTGCCCGATACGCTCCCGACGCCGGAGCAGATCAAAACCTACATGGACCGCTATATCATCGGCCAGGACGACGCCAAAGTCGCCCTGTCCGTCGCGGTCTACAACCATTATAAGCGCATTTACTTCCAGAACGACTCCGATGTGGAACTGCAGAAGAGCAACATTCTGCTGATCGGCCCCACCGGCTCTGGCAAGACCCTCTTCGCCCAGACGCTGGCCAAGATCCTGAACGTGCCGTTCGCCATCGCGGACGCGACGACACTGACCGAGGCCGGTTATGTGGGCGAGGACGTTGAGAATATTCTGCTCCGCCTGCTGCAGGCGGCGGATTTTGACGTCGAGCTGGCCGAGCGCGGTATCATCTACATCGATGAGATCGACAAGATCGCCCGCAAGTCCGAAAACACGTCCATCACCCGCGACGTATCCGGCGAGGGCGTCCAGCAGGCGCTTTTGAAGATCGTTGAGGGTACGGTCGCCAACGTTCCGCCGCAGGGCGGACGCAAGCACCCTCAGCAGGAGTTCATCCAGGCGCGGCTGCGACCGCCTGCTCGGCAGCCTCGAGCCGTTTCTCGCAAACAGAGTCGAGCGATCGGCGATCCCGACCGAAAGTCGCCGCGGCACGGCACGCGCACCGGCGCGATGCTGCCAGACCTACGCGCTCTTCGGCGAGTACAGCGAGCTGCTGCCCAGCGCCGATGAGCATGCTTCACCACGGTCATGGACGCGACCGCACCGACCGCGGGCTTCCTCGACTGATTTCGGCAAATCCGCAGAACATCAGTATCGAGGTTGCGGCCAAGCAGGACATCCTCGAGGAGCTCAGCATCACGCGCCGTGCTGACCATGGTCATCCGCCTGCTCGGCGAGGAGACCGAGGTGCTCAAAGAAAACGAGATCCAGGACAGTTGAAAGTTAAGTCCCAGATGGATAAAAATCAGCGCGAATACTACCTGCGCGAGCAGATCAAGGTCATCCAGACCGAGCTCGGCGAGCAGGATGCGCGGCGGAGGCTGAGACCTACCGTCAGCGCATCCTCGATCTCAAGCCGCCGCAGGAATGCGAGGAAAAAGCTCATCAGGAGAGGTGGACCGCTTCGCCAAGCTCGGCGGCGGCTCGAACGCGGAGCAGGGGCGTTGTGCGCACCTACCTCGATACCGTGCTCGACCTGCCGTGGCGCAGCAAGAGCGAGGAACGCCTTGACCTCGAAGAGGCGCAGCGCGTCCTCGACCGCGACCACTACGGTCTGGAGAAGGTCAAGGAGCGTATTCTGGAGTTCATTGCCCGCCGTGCGCGGAGGCTCAATCCCACGCCAGAGGGCAGATCATCTGCCTTTGTCGGCCGCCGGGCGTGGGCACGTCCATCGCGCGAGCATCGCCAAGGCGATGAACCTGGAATCGCGCGGCTGTCACTCGGCGGCGTGCGGGACAGGCGGACATCCGCGGTCA
>VOFC01005093.1_pt1 | contig 37703 bp, 51 predicted proteins | sample 5384161 | NCBI WGS metagenome assembly VOFC01 (sample SAMN12384722, study PRJNA508395) | human gut metagenome | isolation source: healthy gut B | host: Homo sapiens | reverse complement strand
GAAGTCGGCCAACAGATGAGATCATGGGATAACCATTGCCATATAAATCGCTGTCTTATATCCTGTTAATCAACAGGCCAACTCACTTGAGAAAGGCTTCCCAAGTGAATAACTAACCACTTCCAGACTCGTAAGCTTACGGCTACCCCCCAGCCGTAAGTTATTCACTTGACAAGCCGTAAGTTATTCACCTGACAAGGCATAAATTATACATTAACCGTCTCTCCCCCGATGGTTATCGGGAAATGGCAGAGGAACTATAGATACAAGTGGCCCATTTGTCTTTTGACAACTTGTAATCTGAAGTCCCGGAGAATCGATTATTCCGTACCTAAGTGCGTCTCGCTTCCAAATTCGAGAGAAAAAACAGCAATTCTCTGTTTGATAGTTGTTTGCTGAAAAACGGCCTTTCGTTCCAGCCGAAATAATTCACCCTAGTTCATGTTTTACGGCCGTAAGGCGGTAATAATGCCCAACGCTACCGCATGCGAGGGCCGATACCTATATATGTGTAGGCTTACGCCACTATATGTGTTGCTTGACGCGACTATATGCGTGGGTTAACACTGCTATATGTGTGAGCTGATACAGCCATATGTGTAGGTTGATACGTATATATTCGTTAAAAAGCGACGCTTATCGTGTTAAAAAGCGGTGGTGGCAGCTTGTTCGCGCTCCCCCGTTTACGCCCGTTGGCTTTATAGCCAGAGAGCCGTGTCGTGAAAAGAAGGTATTTCAATCAAAAGATACCATTCATCGCATTAAGCTGACATCCGCGTCTTATCCCTTTGAATTCTTGTCTTATCCCAGAAAAAAATTTGAGGCAACGATTAAGTCACTGGCTCCCCGGCATAAATATCGGGTGATTTTATCGTCGTAAACATAAGACTTTTTTTTCGACAAAAAGAGCAGATTCCTTCTTCTTTTTTGGGAATACATGTTCTAAACATGCCACACTACCTCTTGGCTACTAGCGTGAGCTTCTATTATAGAGGAACTATGAAAAGCATTTTACATCAAAACATAAAGCTAAATCCTTTCTTCTGCGAAGCATTGAACCGTTCAATCTCCAAAGAAAGGGATTTCTTTAACTGATTAGCCATAAATATTAAGAAAGACCTGCGTATGATGCAAATTGCTTTCAGTCGGTTTAAGGATTTTCTGAAAGAACAGTAGCCATTATATGAATGTAACATCAAGCCCGAACTTATTACTAAAGAAGATATGATGGTTCTGTTTGTAGACTATTTGCAATCCCGTAGCGTTGGCGAGGGAGCAAAAGTATCTATCAGCGTTTCAAGAAAGTGATACGCTATGCCATCGAACACGATGTGATACTGAAAGACCCGTGTAAAGAAGTAATTTGCAAGGTAGACGACCAAATGTTACGGAAAGATGTGCTTTCACTGGAAGAAATTCAGGCTCTTATCAACTGCCATTATGAGAATGAGAACCCAATGGTAAGACGTGCCTTTATCTTCTGCCTATATTGTGGTTTACGCTTCTGTGATGTGAAAGACCTTACATATAAGAATGTAGACTACTCAAACAAGCTATTGAAGTTTGAACAAAACGGTGAAGACCGTGCAGCCTATGGTGAGCAACTCTTGAAGAAGCTGGAAAAACGACTGAATACCAAAGGGCTGAATGAACGTCGATTCCGGGAGTTCAGACGTTTGTATCTTGTTTATCCACAGTTGAAAGAAAGAGGTTTTTAGGCTATGTTATGTCGGGTTCGGGATTCGGCGGTTGCCGACCGCCGAATTTGAAACAAGATTCGGCGGTCAGTAACCGCCAAATTGCAAGTGGTTTCAGAAATAGCAAATAATGACTGGAAATTGGCTGCAGAAAAAGCTATTTAACAGATTATCTTCTACGCATTTGAATGCAATATCTGCTATTGACAATCCTATTAAACGTGCCTTTTATGAAATGGAAACGATTAGGGGATGCTGGACTGTAAAAAAGAACTGGAACGGCAGATTGATTCATTGTACTACGAGCGTAGTGGATTATCTAAAAACAAAGAAAGCTCTTTCTGCATTAGTACAGCAACAGGCAGTTCAACTACAGCCTGCGGATGTAATAAATACTCCCTTGACCTTGAGTTCTTAGGGTTAAATGAACGGGCATTAGTTACAGAGAATGATTTAGAGCCAAGCCATCCTGATAATTTACAAAGTTCTTCTGAAATGGGACACGGCTTCTGCTTTGAAGCTCGCCAAAAACGCATACTGATAGATGAAGATTACTTCTTTGCTGACCTCGTTTTCTATCACCGCATGAAATGCCATGTCATAGTGGATTTAAAAATTGACAAATTCCACCATGAATATGCATCCCAACTGAATATGTATCTAAACTACTTCAAAGCAGAAGTAATGCAGCCCGATGATAATCCACCAATCAGGTATTTTGCTTTGTACTGAAAAAGGAGATACTTTTAGTTCGTTATGCCACAACAAGGATTAGACCCAAATATTTTTTGTACAAAAGTATAAAATCAGTTGCCCAGTGAGGAAGAAATCAAGAGATTTCTTTCAAAGGAGATAGGCTAACAACTTTCAATAAAAACAAAGGTTTAGTTCATTTTAGATATACAAGAGAAATGGACTAAACTTAATCTGTAACCTTTTCATTATAAAACCTCAAAAATTCCATTTCACCCACCTGCTTTAAAAATTTCTGATTTTTTCAATAAAAAGTCTTGCCCATACTTTAACCAACGTTTTTGTAAAACCTTTGAACTTAGTGCAAGGAAATAGATGACATTGGTAGCAGTGTGTTATTCCTTTCTCAACGCAACACAGGTAAAATGTTCTACATTTTTCACAGCGGGTTTTGTTTTCCTCTGCTCCCTGACAATTTTTTTCATCTCGTGTGTAGCTTGGACAACCGCCACAGAACACACCACAAGCAGGAATACGACCATGATATGGTTTTATTACAGATAAGGTTTTTTCCATCCAAAAATTAGTCAAATTCAATTTATTTGCCTGTCGTTTTTGTTCCTTCTTCACCACGTATTTTTGCTTCTCAAAGAATGGACGAGCAGTTAGACTCACTTCTGATGTGATTTGTATAATACCTTTTGTAATAGCATATCGTTCTATTTCTTCCAAAAAGCATAGTTGCAATGCCTTTGCCTTGAAAGTCTGCGTGAATGAACATAGAGTACAGATAGCCTTGCGGCGTAATGGATGAAAAACCTACAATCTGAGACAGTTGATTAACAGCCACAATAAAATAGTGAGTCTTTATCATTTCCTCTATATTGGAAAGATCATCTCCGCATGATGCCCAATCTTCAACTTCATCCGGTGAATAATCACGCCTGTTTACTACAAGCACGGTATTCTTATATAAATCTCTCAGTTCAGCACTATCAGATTGTTGCGCTATTCTGATTTTAAAGTCCATTTTCATCTTTGGTTTTATCTTTTCGTATAATACCTTATTATCATTAAGGGTTAAAACATATATCTGTTTTTCCGAATTATCGTTAAATGCTTCTTCTTCAAAACTTCCAAACTTGTGAATAATATCAAATCCAGCCCGTTCCAGATATGAATCCAATTCTTGAGGGAAAAACATCCTCATATCCAAATTCTGGATTGAATGAAACTCGCCATTGATAAAATAGTGCCATTCTATGCGATTGATTTGGGTTGTACTCTCATAACGCATTGTTTGTTTTATCAACACATCCCGTCCATCATCCGTTGTATATTCGGCAATTACTGCCTGCACTTTTCGCTCTCGACAATATACTTGGGATTAAAGCAATCTAACAGAAATAAGCCTCCTGCTTTGAGATGATTTCTAACGCATCCTAACGCATTGAATAAATCTTCGTTTCTGTATAAATGGTGGATTGAATTAAATGGAATAAAGATTAGGTCGAATTTTTTTTCTTGCAAGTCGAGCATTCTAATATCTGCTTCTATGAAATCAATCACTAATTCTGCTTCGATAGCCTTCATCTTTGCTTGTTCGAGCATTGAGGTGTGTAATCTACTCCGCAAATGCTGTATCCATCTTTGGCAATGGGGATCGTAAGTCTGCCTGTACCACAGCACAGTTCAAGTATTTCAGCCTCCTTATTTTTCGGTAGCCACTTTTTGTAGAATTGCAAATCAGATAGAAAGGTATTTAATCCATCATATATATTTGCATCATAAATCAACTCACCAACCTTGTAACCTATATTCATTTATATTCTCCAATATTCATTGTTTCATGTTTATATACCAAACTTATTTCTATTCTCTTTCGTGTCCGGATGGATAGTTGCGTTAATGTCAGCCCTACTGATACATTCATTAAATTGCAAGGCAATAATTTAGGGGTCTATCATTATCTCTTCTTTGCTATATTTATCATTATTACCCCATTCGGTTTTAAGCTGCGCATAAATTATATCATCTACCCAATCCCCCACGCAAATAATAGCTCTCCTTAAAGTGAGCTTCCTTTCTGAACCCCAATCGCTCTATTAACTGGATAGAAGCTGTATTTCTCGGATCGACTGAGGCTATAATCCGATGTTTATCGAGCGTTCCAAAAGATAATCAACTATTGCTTTCAATGCTTCTGTAGCATAACCTTTTTTCTGATAATCTTTATGTAGTGTACATCCAAGTTCAGCCTGCATATTGTTGTGATTGGTAAAGCTAATTCCCATATCACCAATTAACCTGTTTTCATCTGCAAGAATAATGGTAAACTGAAAACATATATTGGCAATATCCATTGTCGCCGGCATATTGCTAATATAATCACGGACTTCTTCAACTGAATCAGGAAACCATCCCTGATACTTATTTTTCGCAAAGTCAGAACGGTAAGAAAAAAATGCTTTCTGCATCTTCCGGTTCAGCAAGCCGTATGATTAATCTTTCTGTTTTAATGGGATATTTCACCTTGTTGTTTATAAATTCATGAGTTGAGCAAAGATACAAAAATTGTCTAGCCGTGGATAGTCCTGCCGAATAATTACATACAAAAAAAGCTTGACTGATTACTCAATCAAGCTTTTCAACTTCAGTACCCAGAGCCGGGATCGAACCGGCATGGAAGTGAATCCACTGGTGTTTGAGACCAACGCGTCTACCAATTCCGCCATCTGGGCATTTTTTGATTAACCTTTAGCTTTAGCAGTAGGTTTGTTTCTCATTTGCGTTGCAAAGGTACAGCTTTTTTAAACCCGCAAAGCGTTTGGGTAAAAATTTTCAAATATTTTTTTTCACAGTGGGAATATGTATGGGATTGTTTCGCATAGAAAGATTATTTCGTTACATTTGTAAACGTATAATCATAATAACAGCCAATATCATGAAAGATAATTATTGCGTTATCATGGGCGGTGGGATCGGAAGCCGTTTCTGGCCTTTCAGCAGAGAAAGTTACCCAAAGCAATTCCTTTGATTTTTTGGAAGCGGACGGTCTTTACTGCAAATGACATTTGATCGCTTCGCAAAAAATCATCCCTACTGAAAATATATACATCGTTACCAACGAATCTTATGCGGACTTAATCAAGGAGCAGTTGCCGGAATTAGCGGAAGAACAAATACTTTTTGGAACCGGCACGTCGTAATACAGCTCCTTGCATCGCTTATGCGGCATATCATATCAAAGCTTGCAACCCGAAGCAAATATTGTTGTCGCACCTTCCGATCATCTGATCTTAAAAGAGGATGTTTTTCTTGAGGGACGTTCAAAAAGGCGTTGGATTTCGTGAAGAGAAACCGTGCGTTGGTCACTTTGGGCATCAAGCCTAGCCGCCCGGAAACAGGCTACGGATATATCCAAAGCAGTGATACGGTAGTAGATGATTTCACCAAGGTGAAGACCTTTACTGAAAAACCGGACCTCGAGTTGGCAAAGGTATTTATGGAAAGTGGAGAATTCTTCTGGAATTCTGGCTTGTTCGTCTGGAACGTGAATACGATCTTGGAAGCGTTCTCTAAATATCTCCCGGATATCAGCAGCCGTTTCGATCTAGGTAAGGATAAATTTAATACCTCGGAAGAAAAAAGCGTTCATCCAAGAGAATTTCCCTTATTGCCTAAATATATCCATCGACTACGGTATCATGGAGAAAGCGCACAACGTATATATGCTATGTGTAGATTTCGGTTGGGCTGACCTCGGTAGCTGGGGATCTTTGTTCGACCTAGCGAATAAAGACGAAAATGAGAACGCAGTATTGAAAATAACGAGGCAATGCTATACGAATGCTCCGGCAATGTGATCGCATTAAATAACCCGAAACGTCTAGCCGTTATCCAAGGGCTAAAAAAGATTGCATCGTGGCCGAGTCTGGAAACGTATTATTGATTTGTAAGAAGGATGACGAACAACGTATCAAACAATTCGTAGCCGACGCTAAAATCAAATACGGAAAAAAGAATACAACTAATTAAGAATTGAGAATTGAGAATTATCGGCAAGCGGTATTCATTCTCAATTCTCAATTTTCAACTTCTTAGCAAGATATCGTACAGGATACCACGCAGCTAAAAAAGCCTATCGTTAATACCGTCACAAAGACTGTTATTATATCGACCGGGACTACACGTACCGGATAAGCCTCTATAATAAACGCTCCGGCAGCTTCCCCTAGTTTTATAAAGCCAAACTCTTGTTGTAGCAAGCAAAGCACAACCCCGATCAAGACTCCGATCAAAAGCTCCAAAACCGGAGATCATCCAGCCTTCAAACAAGAAAATCCGACGGATCAGACTGTCATCAGCCCCCATATTACGCAGTGTGCTCACATCCTCCTGTTTCTCGATCATCAACATGGATAAAGAACCCACCACGTTGAATAAGGCGATCGCCAATATAAAAGTAAGGATCAAGAAGGTCATCCATTTCTCGACTTGCATCATCTTGAAAGAAGCCTCTTGTTGCTCAAAACGGTCTTGCACGATATATTGATCACCTAGGATACGTTGAATCTCTTTCTTTACCGGAGCGATATCCCCGCTATCTTTCACCTTCAATTCCACCGCTGTCACTTCTTTATCATAATTAAATAAAGAACGGGCCAATGACAAAGGCACGATCATATATGAATCATCGTAAACCTGTTGGTCCGTACGAAAGACAGCACCGATATAAGCATATTCCAAATTGAAAGAAGAAGCCGGATTCGCCATGTCACCTTCTCCTCCCGCTTCGGAGCGTAGATCTCTAGCGGAGAGACAAAGCCTGCGTTTATTCTAGCGAGAAAGCCAATCCGATCCCCATATTCGCATAATTCGCCACCTCGTCATTCAGAAGGAACTTTCCATCGATCAAGATACTATCGATCTGCGCCAGTTTCTCATATTGCTCGTCTACACCTTTCAAGGTAGCTACACCCCCTGACGATCTCGATAACGGACCAAGGCATTGTCCTGCAATACCTCACTAAAACAAACAATGCCGGGCAATTCCCTCACCTTTACGTATCTCTTCCGAGGTCGGGTCGAAAACCTTCCCTTTCCGGGGCATGATCTTCAACTCGATCAAAAATTGCGAAGAGAGAAGATACCAAATCGTTGAAACCATTATAGACCGACAAGGCGCATACTAAGGCGATCATTGGCGACAACAACCCCGCATACCGATACCATCGATATGATATTTATGGCATTGTGCGACTTCTTCGAAAAGAGATATCGCCGGGCTATATAGAACGGAAGATTCAAGGCTCCTCTGATTACTTTTATGCAAAAGATTGTCGATATTCTCGATATAATCCAATGAATCGTCTATAAAGAAGCTCAATTCAGGAATCTTACGAACCTGCAAACGAATACGTTGCCCCAAATCAAAAAAAACGGATCGCTTTCGTATTGCTCCGTATAGCCTCCAATAGCTCTTGCGATTTATCCGACGGAAAAATGCTTAAATAAGCTCTCGCCACACTTAAATCAGGACTTACACGAACTACGCTGACAGAGACCAATACGCCATGCATTCCTTGCGTCTGCTTCTGAATATATCACTCAACTCCTTCTGAAGAAGGCGTTCGATCTTTTGTAATCTAGTACTTTCCATACGCTTTATTATTTACTTTTTCCAGATCATCGTCAAGCCGTCACGTAAAGGGAGGATCACCTTCTCTACCCGATCGTCTTGCTTAACCTTTTCATTAAAAAACCAGTATTCCCTTCGTTTGTTTATCGGAAGGATGCACTTCTTCTACCACTTTACCGTCCCAAAGCGTATTATCCGCGAGAATCAAGCCGCCCGGACGGACCATCGGGAATACCAAATCATAATACTCGGAATACAGGCGTTTGTCGGCATCGATAAAACCATATCGAACGTCTCATCCAAACGGGGATAATCTCCATCGCATCCCCCAAAATGGACTTTTTATCTTGTCCTTATGTAGCGAGCGGGAAAGATATTTCATGATAAAATCCTCCATCTCGTCATTGATCTCGATCGTATGGATCAACGCCCCTCTTCCATGCCTTCCGCCATACACAAAAGTGGCATAAGACGTATAAGTCCCGATCTCCAAGACTCTTCTCGGACGAAGCATCCGGCAAAACATCTTCAATATCCTACCCTGCAAATGCCCGATAGCATACGCGACGGAGAAGGTTCACATTGGCGTCCGATTCAACGCCGACAGCAAATGCCCCCTTCTTCATCTATATGAAGGAAAATTTGTCAATATACGCATCAATCTCTTGTAAACATTCCTAAAACTTAAAAATCTTTAAAAGTAGGCAACTGATATTGCGTGCCGGCATCCAGCACCTTTCCCTACATTGTTAATCTCAAAAAGCTCGTACCGCCGCCTTCACCGAAACTGCCGCTCAGGTAAGCCACCATGTCGTTACGGGTGATGCGTCCGCTTTTGATCAGCTCGTTCAGCGCATCATAGAAATATCCCCTACGGCTGTCGTTGTACGGCTGATGAACCGCCCATACCCCATAAGAAAGACCCAACATACGCATCACACGAGGATTATAGCATATAGCGAACACAGTAGAGGTTCCGCGGAAAGCGGCCAGATAACGTGCCGTACGACCCGTGTAACTATCCGTGATAATCGCCTTCACATGTAATTTAGAAGAAGACTTAACAGCTTGTTTCGCCAAGAAAGAAGTTACGTCTAAATCATTCCCCTCGATCGGCACACGGATATCATTCGCGGAAAGTTGGTCTTCTCGGCTTCACGAGCCACTTTCGTCATGGTCTGTACCGCCTCGATCGGATATTTTCCATAAGCCGTCTCACCGCTTAACATCAAAGCATCCGTACGATAATAAATAGCGTTGGCGATATCCGTCACTTCGGCACGCGTAGGACGCGGGGTATTGATCATAGAGTGAAGCATTTGGGTAGCCACGATAACCGGTTTCTTTACTTCCACGCATTTACGGATCAACACACGCTGGATACCCGGAATCTTCTCGGCCGGAACCTCGATACCCAAGTCACCACGAGCGATCATAACGCCATGCCACTTCCAAAATCTCCTCGATATTGTCGACACCCTCTTGATTCTCGATCTTAGCGATAATCTTGATAGGGCTGTTACGCTCGTCCAAGATACGTTGGATATCCAATACGTCCTGTTTGTTGCGAACAAATGAGTGAGCGATAAAATCGAGATCATGATCGATCGCCCAAAGGATATTATTACGGTCTTTCTCAGTCAAGGAAGGCAGATTGATGCGTACACCCGGCACGTTCACGCTCTTGCGGCTACCTAGCGTAGCGTCATTCTGATCTCGCAAAGCAAACAATCGCCGGATTTCCCGGTAACCTTCATTTCCAGATCACCATCATCGATAAGGATGTCGCTGCCAATCGCCAAGTCGTTCACGAAATTCTTATAGACACACAAAACAATCATGCGAAGTTTCCTGATCGGGATTACCGATTACCTTCACGACTCTCCAGTCTTGAAAGGGATCGGTTCCTTGTTTACCGTCGTAGTGGTACGTACTTCCGGCCCCTTTGTATCCATCAAGATACCGATACGGTCGGATACGGTACGGACGTTATTTACCACACGGGTCAACCCTCTTCCATCATGTGAGCCGTATTCAGGCGCACCACATTCATTCCCTGGCTTTATATAACGCCTCAACGAACGCAACGTCGCAGCGCTGGTCGGAAACTGTAGCAACAATTCGTATGCTTTAACATATACCTTAAATTATTATAACCTACTTATTAATTCTATTTGATAACCTTTCTAAACCTTCTATCACATAAACGATTCGATCGCCAACCGATACGAATCCAGCCCAAAACCCAAGAATCACTCCCCTGCATGCCGCCGATATCATCGACACATGACGAAACGATTCACGGGCATGCACATTCGAGATATGCACCTCCACGACTGGCGTAGTAACCGCCTTGATAGCATCGTGCAACGCAATGGAAGTATGCGTATAAGCGCCGGCGTTCAATACGATACCGTCATATTCAAAAACCCACCTCATGTATCTTGTTAATTATCTCCTTCCACATTACTTTGATAATAAGATATCTCACACTGAGGAAAGCGGGCACGTCACTCGCTCAAATAGTCCTCGGACGAGGCATTTCCGTATACTGTCGGTTCTCGCTTGCCCAACAGATTCAAATTAGGGCCATTGATGATCTGAATCTTTCTTCATTCTTATTAAAAGTTTATTACCTTTGTACCGCCCGTTGAGGCCGGAATTATCCGGCAAAGGTAAGGATTTTATTTGACACATTCATAACGACATACCGACAATGCGACAAGGAAAGATATAAAAACCGATATAACACCTATTTACGGTTAGAAAAAATCGCTCTCAGCCAACCCATCGACGCCTATTTGACAGATCTTGACAAATTGCTACGTTTCGCAGAGGATGAGAAAAAGGACGTTAAGGAGATCAGCTACGACGACTTGCAACAGTTCATCGCCCAATTACGTGACATCGGTATCCATCCCCGATCGCAAGCACGCATCATCTCGTATCAAATCGTTCTATCGTTTCTTATTGCTTGACAATTATATAACAAATGATCCGACCGGAATTGTTAGAGTCTCCCAAGATCGGACTGAAGCTGCCGGAAGTATTAACCGTCAACGAGATAAATAGCATTCTCGACACGATAGACCTCACGCTTCCCGAGGGACAGCGGAACCGTGCGATGCTGGAGGTTTTATATAGTTGCGGACTGCGCGTATCGGAGCTTACTGGCCTGCGTTATTCGGATATATATCCCAAGGAAGGTTTCATCCGGGTAGAGGGTAAAGGGAAGCAAACAACGGCTTGTTCCTATCTCCGAAGTTGCTTTGCGGGAAATTAAAAACTATCTGTATGACCGAATTCGGTCGTGGTTAAAAAGGCTTCGAGGATATTTTATTTCTAAGCCGGCGAGGAACGGCCCTCTCCCGTATCATGGTATTTCATATCATTAAGCAACAGACAGAGGCCGCCGGTATCCATAAAAACGTAAGTCCCCATACCTTCCGTCATTCTTTCGCCACCCACTTGCTGGAAGGCGGCGCCAACTTACGCGCTATCCAAGAGATGCTGGGGCATGAGAAAATCACCACCACCGAGATATATACACATATCGACCGGGAATTCCTTCGCAAAGAGATACTGGAACATCATCCGAGGAGTAGGCCAAGAACTTAAAAAAGAACCGATCATGCTCCGCTAGCAAAGCCCCAAGAATGTCATAAATTATTTATTTCCTCCTCTGACAAACCAAACCAGTATAACGCACGACCATTTCCATCGAAAGCCCATCAGACCGCATACGCCGAGCTGTTTCTAGACGTTCTTCCGCACGGCCTTCTTCCCAGCCTTCAAACTTAGCAGTGCTCAACGTCATTCTGGATCATAATTGCATTCAGATGTTCGTCATAAGCATAACGTTCCTCGGGAGACATTGAGTAATAGCGTAATTTCTCTCGTGCCTCTTCCAAGCCGGGGCTGTCGTTTCGGAAGTTATGATCCCGTCTTTCAAGTATCGCACCCATTTCCTCCAAGGGGGTCACGGCCACCTTATCAAACTCATTCACCCGAACCAATATATACTCCGGAAAGATCTCCGAAGGAAGACAGCTTGACGATCGCACCCTCTCCTTGGTATTTACCTGTAAATGATCATGGGTATGCACGCCGACAAATTGGTTCTACCGTGATACAGATAATCGGTTCCCTACGCCTATATCAAAATAAAGGATACTGATAGAATGAATCTTTTTCACCCCGGAATAGTCCTGCCCCAAATGAAGATGCTCGGTGACGGCCTTCGCCACGCTATAGAGCACACGTTCCAAATAATAAAGCTGCGGGTATTCTGGATCTCGATAATGATGATATCTCCCTTTGTGTTCTTAGCCTTGATATCCACCCGATTGAATTTATCATCAGCGTCCTGCTGGTTCCCCTCACTCTCCAATATCTCCTCAATCTTGATCTGCTCGCCCAAGAACACGGTAAGAAAGCCTTCCCTAGCACTCCGAAATTCGCTTTTTGCCGGAGTAGGCGTTTGATGGCCCAGTCGAAACAACGGATATATCGATCTTGTAATTCCTTCATATACTTCTCCTCTTTTTCTGTTTTCTTTTCCCATAGTCATATCATGTTTTGTTACCCCACTATTGGGTGGCTTCAAATGTACATAAAAAGATCCGGAATACAAGCTTATCCCATCTAAAAAGAAATGTCCTTTCCTTTTGGATCCGTAGAGTGAATAGCCAACGAACGGAATCGTAAGCGGTCGCAAAAGGGGTATTCTTGTGCCGTTATAACTCTATTTTAACCTCATATTGTATCGGTTTTAAAACTATTTACCCAAAAACAAAAAAACATGGATGTGGACAAATATAAAGACTACTCAATTCTTAGAAATGAGGATTCTGCACCAAATGGCCATCCGATGCTCTGTCGCACCACCTTCCGAATGCTGATCGCCGGGAGGGCGCTATTGGTGAAATCAATCCACGCTTTATGATCATCTTCCGCCCATAAGTTCAAGGCCGTTCCCTTTACCTTTTTACTATCATACCGTTCCATAGAGGTTCCCAGTAAAACGGCGAAATTATGTTTATCGATCGAACGTTTATAACTCAACGTATTCTCCCAAAGAAGCTTCACGCCACGATTCATCGTTTGCTCCACCCTCGATTTCTCAGTCTTGACCATATATACACAAATAGCTAACAGGGAACCAATTTCTTTCGCCCCCAAAAAGCCATATCCGTGGAGAGAGGGCTCTTAAACGTAAGACTCTCAAATACTTCTAATTCACCCCAAACAGAACCCACAAACTTAATCCCTCTACGGGAACGCTCTATCAATTCCCGGATATTATTCATCTCCGGAAGACGAATTAAATTAGGTTCAAAAAATCTGACGCTTGAAAAATGCGGTAGATACTCCACATAGAAATGAATGTGACTATCTATCGGGAATGGCAGTTCTTGAAATAATGGTTTCATAGGCTTTATACTAAAGGTTTCAACCTCTCGATCAGTTCATCCCCAAGCGCCCGTTTTATTCACGATATGTTCCTGCACGGCGGTAACAAACGGATTATTCATGAAATCTCCTCGAACACCCTCGAAATCCTGTTGTTTTCTTTGCTGGAACCATCCACACCGAAACCAATCATAGAAGTCAAGGAGAATTCCTTACGGGCATCCTCATAAAGCATCTCATCAAGCGGGATCACACATTCTTGCCAACGACGAACCAGATCAATAATCTCTGCGGCGGAAATCGAACGGAGATCCACCCCATAATAACGTTCCGATCATCTCGTACGCCCATGTCCATTCAAGGAATAATAACGTCCGTGAACCAAACGGAAAAAGCATTCCACATCCTCTAAGGAAGCGATTTCCCCCTGTTCGATATCTTGCAACAAGGCTTCTAGCGGTTCCCTCAGGGAGGATCAAGCCCGCCAAGTCCAACCATTCTCCGGAGCCTTTGGATTCCGTAGGGCGCAATTGCTCCCAGACCTCTTCCATAGAACAATAGGTCGTACCTTCCAAACGCTTGATTAACGAGTTACCAAAGAACTTATTAATTGCCATCCCATAAAAGTTCAACGCATTCCGGAGGGAGGAACCTTTTATACAGTATTCTGATAATAATAAATCTCGGAAGTCTCTCCAACCAATGCCTGCAGGTTTTTCAAGATATCCCACCGCTTTCAGCATCTTCTGGATCGTATAGGGACTCAATAGATTATAGTTAATCATATCCAAGCGATCCGGGTCCGTACGTTTATCACGTTTCGGCCATTTCTGGGCATCACGGATCGTACCTACGCTGCGAAGATTAATTCCCGGAACTAAGTAAGTCTCATCATCCTTCTCTATTAAATAGGAGAATGGAATATCGAAGTATCGCTATGATGATGATGGCGGCCCATTACCAAAGAGAAAGCGCCAATACGAGCCGGCCAAAGAATATACGAGTCGCTGGTAGTCTTGGAGCCACGTTCCACGATCCCTTGATGGATCGGTCCCAGCTTATACATATGATTACTCTGGTTAGAGCCACTTCCCGCGTTCAAGAACGAATACATTCCCGCTATCAACAAACTACTCTTATGCATAGACACCGTAAACGGACCGGCGAATATAGCACAAGCCTCTCCGTTCTCAAAAGCGCAGTTGCTGAACAGAAGTGAATCATGCGCAGAGAAGTTATGCGTCACATGGCACGCCTGCCCGATAAAACAACGGATAATCTTAGCGGCATCCGCGATCTTGGCTCCCGAAGAGACAATGAAATCTTGCGCGATCACACTATCCCCGATAAATACCGGGCCTCTCTCTTACTATTTACGGAACCATTTTCCAGACGTGCGCTATTCTCTATGGTCGCGTAATCACCAATCTTCACGTTACGGATCGTACCGGTATTGACAATCTTGACCTTTTATCGCCAACCGTTCCCAGTCTCCGTAGAGGCGATACCCTCCGTATAAGCGGTAATCATATCCCGCAAGCGTTCGATCAAGGCCGGACGATGACGGTACAATGCGATAATATAAGCCAATGAAGCCGACAGGCCATCGTAAATCGGAACCTCACGCCCGCCGGTCTCATTCAAGACCGACACCTCGACATTATTCCCGAACGTAGCCTTGCCTTCCACCAACATAACATTTATATTCTGGATAAAGCATCATCACCGATCTGGTAATTAGCGATATAATTCTGTACGTTCTCGATCAGCACATTATCCCCCAACGTACAATTATGTAGGGTAACATGACGAAGCCCGCTATGTTTACCAATCCTCCCGGTAGGGTAAACGCTTTACGAAAGGCTCCTAACTTAACCACTCCCGAAAAACGCACGTGGTTCACATATTCAATATCAAACACCTCTGGAACCCAAACTTGATTCCAATCATCGGCCCGGCAAGCCTGAGATCGCAAGGTGGCGATCTCATCCGGCCGCAAATTTCTCAAATGATTCATTGGTACTAATTTTGTAAGACTCTACTCTTCATCATATTGTTGGAAAAGAAAGTCATTGTAGGGGAAACGGGTGATATGGATTTGTTTAACCCGTTCATACAACATCTCTTTCAACGCCTCTATATTCGTACGTTCCTTGGCGGAGATAAAGATGCAATTATCTTGCAATTTTCCCATCCACGTACGTTTCAGTTCATCCAGATCGATATTCTCACGACCACGAGGGGTCAAATCATCTTCATCCTTCGGGACAAAAGTGAAAGCATCGATCTTATTGAACACCATAATCATCGGTTTCTCCGTCTTATCGATCTCCGCCAACGTACGGTTCACCACCTCTATTTGCTCTTCAAAAGTCGGGTGTGAGATATCCACGATATGTACCAGCAAATCCGCCTCCCGTACCTCATCCAAGGTCGATTTAAAAGATTCCACCAGCTCGGTCGGCAACTTACGGATAAAGCCGACCGTGTCGGACAGCAGGAACGGCAAGTTCTCGATAATGACCTTGCGTACGGTCGTATCCAACGTAGCGAACAACTTATTCTCGGCAAAGACCTCACTCTTGCTCAATAAGTTCATCAAGGTAGATTTACCTACGTTCGTATATCCGACCAACGCTACACGGACCATCTTACCCCGGTTTTTCCGTTGTACGCTTTTTTGCTTGTCAATATCCACCAGCTCTTTCTTCAATCGTGCGATCTTATCCAAGATAATACGTTTATCAGTTTCCAACTGAGTTTCACCCGGTCCACGCATACCTACGCCGCCACGCTGACGCTCCAAGTGTGTCCACAAACGAGTCAGGCGGGGTAACATATATTTATATTGTGCCAATCTCCACCTGTGTCTTCGCATGGGCGGTCTGTGCACGGCTAGCGAAGAATATCCAAGATCAAGCTCGTACGATCCAAATTTTCACCTGCAATTCTTTCTCAATATTACGGTTGCTTCGGACTCAGCTCATCATCAAAGATCACCAAGCCGATCTCATTCTCTACCACATACTCCTTAATTTCCTGCAATTTACCGGTCCCGACAAAAGTGACGGAATTCGGGTAATCCATTTTCTGGGTAAAACGCTTTTTACCGCATCCACCCCTGCCGTATCGGCCAAGAAAGCCAATTCGTCCAGATATTCCTTAACCTTTGCTCATTTTTGCTCGGGGTAACCAAACCCACCAAAACGGCCTTTTCGGTCTGTGCTTCAGATATGATAAATTCTTTCATGCCACAAAGATATATTATTTTTCAATTATTTACGTATATTTGCGAACATATTTACAAATATAAATCAACTTAGCTATGAAAAGAGAATTTGGCATCTATCCAGATGCGTTGTCGTTTGTACGGCATTCCTATTCGTACAACAATTTATCCAGTCACAAGTTTCAAATCCATCTACATGGGAAAGTTTTGTGCAAAGTAACGCAAATATATCTATCCGGATACGTTTCGATGCAGACATTTGAGGACTTGCTTCTGATAATTGGGATTATGCCATTACAGGTGAAGCCCTTATTGAAGATATCTCCGGCGTGAAAGATATTCCTAACAGCCACGGAAACTACGGGTTACGAATGCCAATGAATACGCAAGTGGCTTTCGAGCATTTCACGTTAACAAATCATCAAGATATAAAAATCAGTATACGGAAAGGGGGCATCCTTCTAGTAGAAGGAGAAGGCATGACCAGAACCTATCGAAAAGGGAAACAAGTTATCCTCCTTAGTTTCCAACCATAGGAGAGAGTGGCATCAATCCTTTCAAAACCACAGATATAAAAATCCTCCGGGCTTAGATCTTATCGTCCCCACACCGGCCGCCAATACCAAAAACGGCTATTATTATGTAGACGTTTACGCACACGGCATGATTCCTACCTATTCCCTATTTACCGGAAACAGCGATTGGAACCATGAGGGATCACTGGAGCCATCTACCCCACCTACCGTCACCGCAACGCCTTGATTAACGGTAATATCTCCATAAATACAAATATCAGCTGTAAATATCTTTATTGGCAATGGAAATATCCATATTTTACCAACCGGAAATCTATCCGCCAAATAACCTTATATCTATCAAATGATGGTACCTTGGCGTCTTCCTCCACCTTTGCGATCGTCCGGAACTATTAACATCTCCGGCAAAATAACGATCGAGAGGACCTTCGCTCAAAAAGGCAAATGGTATTTTATCTCCTTCCCCTTCGATGTATTCGCTTCCGGCATAGACCCGGATTTCCAACTGGGTGATGACAAAAGCGATACAAACGGTAACTACTTTTTACGTACAAACCTATAACGGAGAAAAAAGCGAGCCAACTCACAAAGCCCTTCCAACAACTGGGAAGTCATACCACAAACAATAATCAATACATCAGCCCATCTTCAAGAAGAACAAGGGGGTACCTGATCGCTATTGACGCTTCCGCCGATCGTCAGAACCTTCGTTTCTCCTCGAAAGCAAAAAAGATATCCCTATAGATTTCGGAAAAAACGGTCAAGCCTCTATTCCGGTAAGCATTAACAACCAAAGCCAGAACCAGAATCACAACGGCTGGTATCTATGCGGTAATCCTCTGCCGGCTCCTTTATCTCTTAGTCAAATAGAATCAAACTCAGCCTTAGACGGATACATTTATATATATGACGGCTCCACCTACCAACCCTACGTGATCGGTAGCGATTTCGCCATCCCTCCATTCTCCGCTTTTCTTTGTCAAAGCGAATAAAAGTACCAACCTATCTGTATATAATACATCCGAACCAGCCAATTATAAATTATTATCAACGAATGCACCCATATCTTTCCCAACATCGGAACCTCAAGCCCGACAAGATCCTCCTGTTTCCAATCAAGCCTTTTCATTTCCGGAATTAAGCTATCAGCTAGAGAACAAAACTTTATTCATTAATAATCTTCCATCCCCCGGTAAAGTCAAACTACTTACTCCGGCAGGCATATTGGTATTTACGCAAGCGGTACAGGCAGGGAACCCTATCCTCCCGATTCCCTCCCACAAGGTTTATATATCTTAATTATTCAAACAGAACATTATCGGGCACAGTACAAATGCGTTTTAACCTCCTAAAGCCCGAAACAATCTTATATCTTTGCCCTGTTTTAAGAATAAAACGAATATGAAGAAGATCAACATCACAACAATTGCCTTACTTGTCTACTTAATCGTAATGAGTATCATCGGCTGGCCGGGAAACAATTCGGGGAATAATTATACCGAATATTTCTTGATGATCGGCGCTACGCTCGTCATCATCATCCTTCTACGCTATCTGCAAGTCAAACGTCTGAGAATGCGAGATAAGTGGGAATAAAGACGAAGATCCTGCCAAGCAATAAAAACACAGCCTGTTTTTTTTCACAGAAGAACAGGCTGAATGAACTTTTATTTTATTACACTAGTATTAATATTACTGCTTTTTCGCCCTCACAGGCTACTTGAATGTCTCGTAAAGACTACGCACAGTATAAATTATTCGATTATAAATAAGTACAATCTTAACAGGACACACACACCACTTGTTTCGCTTACTTTCTTAAAATGAGTTACTTTCATAATTCTTACATTTTATTCACTAGTACTAAAAACGTCATTAACCAATACGCAAAAGACAACCGACATAATTTTGTAATCGTAGCCTAATCGTCATATCACTGAAAGGCAATACAATCGAGAACACATTTTTAATAACATAGACATATCATCGTAATATAATCACACGTCCTTTGCGTTCTGAAAAAATAGATTAATTCTAATATATTTTTAAGGACAAAAAGGATGGACAACAGAAATTACTTTTACGATGGCGATTCCCGCTCTTTTGCTAGGCGTAGCATACTTACAGCCAATCAATGCGGCACCAGCGGAGGATCTGCCAAACGTTACTGGACGAATGACGATCACCCAACAGACATTCACGGTAAGTGGCGTAGTCACCGATACGAACGGAGAACCAATTATCGGGGCTAACGTGATTGAGAAAGGGACTACAAATGGAGCCGTAACCGATTTTGACGGCAAATTTTCTCTCTCGCTGCAAAAAAGCAAAGCATATTGGTCGTTACTTATATCGGTTATAACACCAAGGAGATTCCAGCCGGGAATGGTTCTCCCCTCACGATCCAATTGCAGGATGACACCCAGAACCTAGACGAGGTTATCGTGGTAGGTTATAGTGTACAGAAGAAAAAAGACCTTACCGGTGCTGTTTCCGTACTGGAGGTGGCGACCTGAAAGATACCCCCGGTATCCAGTGTAGATCAAATGATGCAAGGTAAATTGTCCGGCGTAAACGTAATCCCGGATAATATGCCCGGCGGAGGCGTAGCGGTACGTGTACGCGGTTTCAGCACGATCCGTAACAATGATCCGCTTTTATATCATCGATGGCGTACCAGTAGAGGGCGGCATCAATTTTCAACCCGAATGATATCGAAAGTATGCAGGTATTGAAAGATGCTTCTTCCGCTTCCATCTATGGCGCACGTGCGGCAAACGGCGTGGTTATCATCAGTACAAAAAAAGGGAAGGAAGGTACTTTCCGGGTAAACCTAGACGCTTACGTGGGAGTACAAACCTCGGCAAAAACAGATGCGTATGCTAAACGCCCAAGAATATGGCGACTTATTATGGCAGGCACAGCGTAACGACGGGAAATCACCAGTAAGCGACGTGTATGGCTCCGGCGAGACCGCCGTAATTCCGGAATTCCTTGACGCAGATCACCGTCTTCCCTCGGGAGACGTGGATTGGGTTGACGAGATCATGCAAAAAAGCCATGGTCCAGTCCTATAACCTCTCTCTGGCGAAAAGCAGATAAAGTTAGCAGCCACTTGTTCTCCCTAGGCTATTTCAACCAAGACGGTCTTATGAAATATACTGGTTTCGAACGTATATCCGACGTTTCAACAATGAGTCCAAGCTCTTCAACGATCGTTTGAAAATCGGTGAGAACGCCACATTATCACATGCGTGGGGAACCTCGGTCACCAATAACGCCGCACTGGGAGGTATGTTATACAACGCCTATAAGACCGTATCCATTACCCCTGTTTACGATCTGGACGGGAATTTCGGCAGCAACCCGATCGCCGACATCTCCAACCCGTTAGGCGAATTATACCGTAATAAGGATAATAAAGATCGTACCACCCGTCTATTCGGTAATCTATTCGCCGAACTGAATATCCTAGAGGGACTTTATTTCAAGACCAACTTCGGAGCGGATTATAAAAAACCTGTATAAACGAAGCTTCAAGGCCAAATACAACGAATTGAACACCCAGCAACCCTTGAGTACGTTGAGCACGCAAAACCGTTGGAACTTCAATTGGGTATTCACGAACACGTTAAACTATTTACGGACATTCGATAAACATACGATCGGAGCCTTATTAGGTATCGAGACAAACCGTTATCAAGAGGAATACTTCTCCGCCTCCCGTGAAGGCTTTGCCTCGGATGACGATAACTTCCATTTCCTCGATGCGGGCGATAGTGGCTCCCAGAAGAACGCAGGTTCTGCCTTTACTTCCAAGATGATGTCTTATTTCGGTAAAATTGATTATAATTTCGACAACCGCTACTTATTCGCAGCCACGTTCCGACGTGACGGATCTTCTAAACTTGGTAACAATAAATGGGGTAATTTCCCGGCTGTCTCCGCAGGCTGGCGTATCAGTAGCGAACCGTTTTATGATATTCCGGCTATCAGCAACATGAAAGTCCGCATAGGTTGGGGACAAAAACGGCAACTCTGATATCCCGGCTTATTCCACGATCGATTCTTACATGAGTAATCCGAACCACTCAACTATCCGATCGACGGTAGCCAAAGTTCCGTGACAACCGGATACACCCAAAACCCGTTACGGTAACGCAAACTTGAAATGGGGAGACCACCACGCAAACTAATGTCGGGCTGGATCTAGGCTTCCTAGATAACAGCCTAACCGTTGTGCTGGATTGGTTTAACAAAGATACCAAGGACTTATTATGGGAGCGTCCCTTGATCGGTACCGTGGGGGGTACAAACCAAACGGTATGGGACAATGTCGGGAAAAATGCGTAACCGGGGGTTTCGAAGCTGAGGTCAGCTACAATAAGAGCATCAATAAAGATTTCGGGTTCAATGTCGCCTTCAATATGTCCGCTATCAAGAACAAGATGACGGAATTAGACGGTGATGTCTCCTATATCGGACTGCCTACCAGTGTGATTCACTCCCTCAACTTCGATCAAGAGGTTTCTCGTTCCGCCATCGGTCAACCAATCGGCTCTTTCTACGCTTATAAAGAAGACGGTTTATTCCAGAGCGAGGCGGAGATCAAATCATATACCAATAATAAAGGCGAACTCCTCCAACCTAACGCAAAACCGGGTGATATCAAGTTCGTAGACGTAAACGGAGATGGCGTAATAGACGGTAACGACCGTGACTATATCGGTAACCCGCTCCCCGATGTCACAGCAGGCCTTACATTAGAGTCAACTTCCATAATTTTGACCTCAGTCTATTCTTTCAGGGAATGTTCGGAAACGATGTATACGACTTGACCCGTTATGTGGGTGATTTCTACAATCAATCGCAATACAACAAAAACAGCCGTGTCGTTAATGCATGGACACCAACCAACACGAATACGGACATACCCCCGTGTCACCATGGACGATCCGAACAATAACATCCGGCCCTCGTCTTACTTCATATGTGCAAGACGCTTCTTTCGTTCGCTTAAAGAACATGAAAATCGGTTATTCCGTACCTCAGTCCATCCTATCCAAGATTAAGTTCAATAGCTTGTATATCTATGCGCAAGCAACCAACTTATTCACGATCACAGGATACGGATACGACGGTATCGATCCGGAAGTGGGATTGCAAAGTTACCCAGTGACTACCGTAACCTAGATATGGGTGTGGACCGCGGCATCTATCCGTTATCCCGCACCTTCACCTTTTGGAGTAAACGTAAGGTTTTTTAATCATCAAAACAACAACAAACTAGAATATGAAGAAAATGATTATAGCGGCCTGTGCCGTACCCGCATTGACATCATGCAGCGATTTTCTGGAAGAGACACCTGTAGGCGAACTGACTCCCGAACAAGCACAAGATCCCAATAACATCGAGGGATTGATTATCTCCGCCTATTCCATCCTAGACGGCCAGATGGACGATGCCAGCTCCGGCTTGAATCTCAGGATGCTCCAACTGGCAATTTGGCGATGTGATCTCGCACGATACCTACAAAGGCGGGAGGTGGTACAGGAGACCAAAACCCGGTTCACTTAATGGAAATCTTCCATATCGACCCGACTATCCAAGATTACAATCGGAAATGGCTAGCCTTATACGAGGGCGTGAACCGTTGTATCCAGCGATCCGTATCCTCAAAGGCAGCGATTATGATAAAAAGGGAGACCTGTATCGCCGAGATGCGTTTCCTGCGTGCCCATTTCTATTTCAACTTAAAAGATCATCTATAACCAGATCCCATATTTCGACGAGTAGAGAGTGTCAGCATCCTTCCGCATTCGCCTCTATCTTCGAATAAGGGAGTATACATCCGATCAATTATGGGAGAAGATACTGAATGATTTTAAGGCCGCCTACGAAGGTCTCCCGATTCCCAGCCGGATGTGGCACGTCCATGTAAGATGACGGCCCGGGCTTATATATGGCTAAAGTTTACTTGTTCCAAGGCAATGGCAGGAATGCGCTACAGCGACGGATGAGGTGATCAATTCCGGCAAATACCAGCTACTTCCCCGACTTCCGGAATATCTTTCTTGCCAGAAAATGACAACTGCTCTGAAATTTTATTTTCAGTCCAAGCCTCTATCAACGATGGCTCCCCGAACAACTACAACGGAAACCGGGCGACCGTTTGTTACCTCCGGGAGGCCCTTATCCCAACTATATGGTTTCCTTCGTCCTTCCTGTTCCAGTAAACGCTTATAAGACCGACTCCAACGGCTTGCCTTTGGAAGACGGCATAGACGTTTCGGAAAATGATTTATGTAGACACCCGCCTAGACCACACACGGTAGCCCGCCCGAATCATGTTCCTGATGTCCAACTCTATGACTGGACTCCTCGTGAGGCTAGCGGTTTACAGGTCCGTATAGCCCGAAAAAACGTATTGTCTCCAAGAACTCAAGTTACTATTTTTGGCTATTATCGGCCATACGTAAACGCATTGAATGTTTATATTATTCGATATGCGGACGTGTTATTGTGGCGTGCCGAAGCTGCTATCGAACTAGGCGATTTGGCTACCGGATTGAAATACATCAACCAAGTTCGCGAAGCGTGCCATGAACAGCCAGACCGTAAAACCGCTGACGGGACAGCGGATGCCGCCAAATACCGGATCGGATTATATCCGTCATTTTCCGACAAAGAGGAGGCGATCCGAGCCTTACGTACCGAACGACGTCTGGAATTCGCCTTTAGAAGGTGAACGTTTCTTTGATCTAGTCCGTTGGGGAATCGCCTCAGACGTGATGAACACTTATTTCGAGCATGAGAAGACATTCGCTCTCATCTCCAAAATGCCCGTTTCATCAAAGGGACCCACGAATACGGCCCGATACCGCAAGCGGTTATAGACCTTGCGAAAAATGGAATCATCGAGCAAAACCCAGCGATATTAATGGAAATGCTCCCATTCCTCTTAAAAGAAATAGCTCCTATCCGAATATTCGGGCAGGAGCTATTTACATTTGTCTTTTATATCGTCTCCTTATAACTTATCCCTTAAAAACCTTCCGGTATAGGATGCCTCGCAAGCCGCTATCTCCTCCGGTGTACCGGCACAAACCAACTGCCCGCCGGCCTTTCCGCCTTCCGGTCCTAAATCGATCACATAATCCGCACATTTGATCACATCCATATTATGCTCGATAATTACCACGGAGTGACCTTTTCTCGATCAAGGCATTGAAAGCTTTCTAACAAAGTCTTGATATCATGAAAATGTAAACCGGTCGTAGGCCTCGTCGAAAACGAACAAGGTAGGTTGCTGCTTCTTGGCCTAAGTAATAAGCCAGTTTCACACGCGTTGGTTCTCACCACCGGGATAAAGTGGAGGAAGTCTGTCCCAGCTTGATATAGCCCAAACCTACGTCTTGCAGCGGTTTCAAGCGTTTCACGATCTTTCTTCTCTTGGGAGCCGGGAACCTTTCTCGAAGAACTCGATCGCTTGATTCACGGTCATTTCCAACACATCGTATATGCGTTAGCGCCTTGATACTCTACATCCAATACATCCTGCTTGAAGCGTTTGCCGTGGCAAGCCTCGCATTCCAAGGTGATATCCGCCATAAACTGCATCTCTACCGTGATCTTGCCCTCGCCCTTACATTCCTCACAGCGACCTCCTCCTCTTTATTAAAGGAGAAATAGGCGGCGTTATATCCCATCTGTTTCCTGCAGGGGCTGCTCGCCGAATAGTTTACGGATCTCGTCGTAGGCGCCGATATAGGTCACAGGGTTCGAACGAGAACTCTTTTCCGATGGAGTTCTGGTCGACAAACTCGATCGCCTGAATCATATTCAAATCACCACTGATACCGGAGCAATCCACGGTCAGGCGGGCGGCATCATCCAAAATGACGTTTCACGCCCTCGTAGAAGATATCACGAACCAAGGAGCTTTTACCCGAACCGCTCACACCGGTAACCACCGTCATCACGTTCAAAGGAAACTTCACGTCCACACCCTTTTAAGTTATTCTTCCGAGCCCCCTTTCACCTCGATATAATTATTCCAGGGACGGCGATAAGGCGGGATCTCGATCTGATCCTCCCCCGTCAAATAACGTACCGTATGGCTATCGGTACATTTCCGGGTTATTCACATCGCCTTGATAAACGACCTCGCCCCCCCAAACGCCCTGCTTTCGACCGATATCGATGATATAATCGGCCGCACGGATAATCTCCTCATCATGCTCCACCACGACCACGGTATTCCCCCAAGGCTTGCAACTGTCGCAATACCTTGATCAACAAATCCGTATCCCGGGAATGCAGACCGATACTCGGCTCATCCAAAATATACAACGAACCCACCAAGCTACTACCCAACGAGGTCGCCAAATTGATACGTTGGCTTTCTCCTCCGGATAGAGAGGAAGACAGGCGGTCTAAAGCCAGATAACCCAACCCCACATCCAACAGGAATTGCAGGCGGTTAGTGATCTCCGTGAGCAAACGTTTAGCGATCGCCGCATCCGTCTCGTCCAGTTCCAGTTGATCAAAGAAAGCCTTTGCCTCCGAAACCGGCATCGTCACCAGCTCGGCGATATTCTTACCACCCACTTGCACATACAGCGCTTCCGGCCTCAAGCGGCTCCCCTTACAAACCGGGCAAGTCGTCTTTCCCCGATAGCGTCTTCCACGAACTTAAAAAATCGTCGATGCCGTGTAAACCTCTCGCCCCATGCCACAACAAATCTTTCTCTTTCTGTGTCAAGTCGTAATACGGACGGTGGATCGGAAAGTTATATTTCGCTCTTCACGATAAAGTCTTTCAGCCATTCCCCATCACCTCACCTTTCCAGCAAACCACGGCCCTTGGTAGACAGACAAGCTTTTATCGGGCACCACCAGATTCTCATCGATGCCCAGCACCTTACCGAATCCCTCACAGGTCGGACATGCGCCCAACGGATTATTAAAGCTAAACATCATATCGGTAGGCTCCTCGAATATCATGCCATCCGCCTCGAACTTCTTTCGAGAATTCCTTCACGACTACCCCTTCCTCCGTATAAATACGAATCAAACAGGTACCATGGCCCTCAAAGAAAGCGGTCTCGGCCGAATCCGCCAAACGGCTTTTCAAGGTCTTATCGTCCGATACCGTCAGGCGGTCCACCAACAACTCGATCGGGTAAGACAGCAACTCCTCGCTCGCCAGTACCTCCGAGATACGATATACCGTATCATTTACCGACAGACGGGCATATCCTTTTCCGCAAGATCTCCAGCTGCTCCTTCATATCCCGGCCTTCCGGCAAGACAACCGAGCGAATACGGCAAAACGAGTTCCTTCGGGATATCGCATGACCTCCTTTGATAATATCGCTCACCTGATGTTTCTTCACCTCGGTGCCGGAAACCGGCGATATCGTCTTCCCTGACGCGAGCATATAACAAGCGTAAATACTCATAAATCTCGGTAGATGTACCGACCGTGGAACGCGGATTACGGGTATTCACCTTCTGCTCGATAGCGATAGCGGGCGGTATTCCCTTAATATAGTCGCATTCCGGCTTGCTCATCCTCCCCAAGAACTGGCGGGCGTAAGCGGATAAACTCTCTACATACCGGCGCTGTCCTCCGCATAAAGGGTATCGAACGCCAACGATGATTTTCCACTCCCCGACAGCCCGGTTATCACCACCAGCTTGTCCCTCGGAATCTCTACATCTATATTTTTCAAGTTGTTGACACGTGCCCCCTTGATGAAAATCGAATTGCTCTCAGACATATTACCTTTATCTTTTTAACGCAAAGATAGCCAAAACTAACTGATTCTGCCCTATCTTCATCGAACTAATTCACACAGTTAGACAAGGTGTGCCTCGTCTCTACTGCCAAGTAAATAAAATAACAAGGGCGAAATATTTCATATTTACAGGGAATCTTCTACATTTGTTGAAAATTTCATAGACAAACACAGCAAGGCACCCATGTACATTAAATATTTTCGCTTCTTAGTAGCGATTCTCTTTTGTGCGATAACCTCATGTTCTACGGTTCGCGAGAAGCCTCGTCCGGCTACGAGTACGGGCAAGGAGGCCAAGCGAGAGTTTAGGGGAGCATGGATACAGACCGCTTTTCAAGGCGAATACAAGGATATGACTCCCGCCCGGATGAAAAAAGACTTCATCCGCAAGCTTAATTACCTGCAAGCATGCGGCATCAACGCCATCATCTTTCAGGTGCGCCCCGAGGCGGACGCTTTCTATAAATCCGATATCGAGCCGTGGAGCCGCTTCTTCACCGGAGAGCAAGGCGTAGCCCCGGCAGGTGAGTTCGACCCGATGGCCTTCCTGATCCAAGAATGCCATAAACGGAACATGGAGTTTCACGCTTGGTTGAATCCTTACCGGGCGAGCACGGCGGGAAACACCCGTTTCGCCGATTCCCCACATCTATCATAAGCATCCCGAATGGTTTGTCACCTATAATAAACAAATCCTTTTCGACCCGGGATTGCCGGAAAGCCGGCAGTTCATCTGCCGGGTAGTGCGTGATATCGTCGGCCGTTACGACGTGGACGCGATCCATATCGACGACTATTTCTATCCCTATCCCGTAGCGGGCATGCCTTTCCCGGATGATAACAGCTTCCGGAAATACGGCTTGCGAAAAAGGATACAGCGAGGCGCAAAGGAACGATTGGCGCCGGGAGAACGTGAATACCCTGATCCGGGAATTGAAACGTACCATCCTGCTCACCAAGCCTTGGGTGCGCTTCGGCATCAGTCCCTTCGGCATCTACCGCAACAAGAAAAGCACACCCGACGGTTCAGGCAGCAACACCAACGGATTGCAAAACTACGACGACCTCTACGCCGATATCACCTATTGGGTACAGCAAGGTTGGATCGATTATAACATCCCCCAGATCTATTGGGAGATCGGACACCCGGCAGCAGATTACATCACGCTTATCAAATGGTGGGACAAAAAACGCCAACGGAGGTCATTTATATATCGGGCAAGACGTGGCCCGCACCATGAAAGCGGACCAATTAACCCGCAAGATGCGTTACGAGCGTGCCTTGCCTCACGTGAGCGGCAATTGTTTCTGGCCCGCCAATGAGATTCTATGGAACAACAAGGGCGTAGCCGACAGCCTGAAACGGAACTACCACCGTTACCCGGCCCTTATCCCGGCCTATACCCATATGCATAACCGTCCGCCAAAAGACGTAAGCAAGCTAAAGACCGAATGGACACCTAAAGGCTTCTTGTTACATTGGCAAGCGGAGCAAAGCCCCACGAATCCGGAGCTAGCCTCCTATTTCGTGGTCTATCGCTTTAACGACAAGGAGCCGATAGACACGAGCGATCCCTCGAAGATCGTGGCTATCACCCGGGAAACCGGCTACTTGATGCCTTACGAGAAAGGTAAGGTAAAATATCGCTATGTAGTGACCGCCGTAGATCGCTTTCACAACGAGAGCGAGGGCAAGACAAAGAAAGTAAAATTATAAAGACACCAATTATGTTAACCGACCATCGCTGCACCAAATATACCGACTGTTCCTCTTGTAGTTTCTACCAGAGGGACATATTCAAGTATCGTCTTTATCCGAAAGGGTACGTGATCCCCTCAGACAAGATGCATGCAGAACATGGTCTTTTTCCCTAGTCAAGGGAGAGATCTGGCTGAACAGCGAGGAGCACCGGACACCACGTTCCGGGGCGGACAGTTCGTATTGCAACCGATCGGCTCGAAAGTGGAGTGCAAGGTACTCGACTACACCGAATGTATCATCTATCTCTTCGAGCGTCCGCAAAACATATGCGACAATCGTTTCAACAAAGGCATCTCCATCGTGGAGAACGAACGCCAGCAGCCCATCGTAATGACGATGGTCCCGCCGATACAACTCTTCATCGAGGGCATGAAGCTTTACCTCAACGATGATTTAAGATGCCCGGACTGATGCAAGCCAAACGCTCGGAGATGGTCTACTTGCTGAACTGCTACTACCCCATCAAGGAGCTAGCCGCCTTTTTACGCCCCGATTTACCGGTATAGCCACAGTTTCCAGTATTTCGTGATGCAGAACTACCAGAAGGCGAAAGACGTGGAGACCTTCGCCCAATTGGGGAGGCTACAGCGTACCCACCTTCCGCCGTATCTTCAAGGATACGTTTGAGAGCCTGCTTATCAATGGATGCTGAAACGCAAATGCCAAGACATTCATAACGACCTTTATCATGACAGAGCTTTCCATATCCGAGATTTGCTACAAGTATGGCTTTGAATCGCTTTCTAACTTCTCGCACTTCTGCAGGGCTAATTTCGGCCAATCTCCCCGCTCTGTCCGTTCTCTAAAGGATGAAAATACATAATATTCAATGATTTTTTAAATCTCTCAACTTTTGCAACTCTTTGGACAAAAAATAACAATTCTCCCCTTTAGCATTCCCTATACATTTGCGTCCAGACGATCAATCATAATTGATTTTCAAAGATAAATAAAATGTATAGGTACAATAATAAGACAAGTATTATCTTAAAGATCTCTATCGCAGTTTTATTCATTATCGGCATGGTGCTGGAATGTAGTTGCGAGAGATCCGAGGAACCGGAGAAAAAGAGGCACGGGCTACATCACTTGCACCCTTCGTTGGGATAGCGTGGTAGCAGGTTCCCCGGTACCGAGAAACTTCGCTATTGTATCTACCCGTCGGAGGGCGGGCCGATGATACAGACGGATGGGAACGCCAATGGCATCACCCCTGTTCTTACCACCGGATAAATATAATGTATTGGTTTTCAATTACGACGCGAAAAACATAGGTTTTCGTAATATGTCGAAGTTCGAGGAAGCGGAAGCATATATCTCCTCTCTAGAGGATCTGGAGGCATGTCAAGACGAGGTGATCCCGTTATATGTCGCCACGATCCGTTCGGTAGAGGTTGAGGGGACACGGAGAAGCATAAGGAATTGACCTTGTCGCCGTTTTTCCTATCGAAGGACAGTTCCTTGAATCTAAGCAATGAAAGGAAAGGGATCGCAAACAATATCAACGGGCTAAAGAAAACGAGTATCCGATGAGAGAGAGCCGGTTATTTATCATCTTGATCTCGCTTGTCATGGGATTGGCGGGATGCTCGAAAGAGACTATGATCGGCGAGTATGTAGACCGTTGCGGGTGCGCCTCGACATAGATTGGGGTCCTTGCGGTATCGACCCGGATGGTATGACCGCGCTCTTTTACCCGGTCGATGGAGGGGAGCCAAGCCGTTTCCTTACCAACACGGTGACGGGCGACGAGGTGCGATTGAGGAAAGGGATCTATAACGTAGTGGTATTTAACCAAGCGGCCGAAGAATACAGTTATCTCACTGATCGAAGGTCAAGATCAATACAGCACCCTGCGGATCGTGATGAAGACGACGGATAGCGATTGGTACACGCCCACCGAGGGAGAGCGGCTGATCTACGATCCGGAACCTTTAGCGGTAGCTACATTGAGGGTTTTGAGGTGACGCAAGAGATGGTACGGGCGAACCTTAAGGAGGGAAAAGGAGTTTTTTCCTTGGCTTGCCGGCCCGAGAAGGTAATCTTCACGACCCATCTGTCCTTAGAGATAAAAAAGGATTGCACAACATGCGGACTGCGAGGGGATCGATTAAAGGGATGGCGGATACATATTGGATAGCGGATAGAAAGACCGGAAGTAGCGTAGCGACGCAACTCGTGGACTTCTCGGAAAAGACCTTTCACGAGAACTCAACGACCGATGGTATCTTATCCGGCTCTTACTTGACACTCGGCAGACCAAACGTCACATCGAAGGCCACGGACGAGATCAGTAATTTGCTTTACGCTCTCCATCTTATTGGTCGATAACAGAACGGTCATTACGAAGCAATATGATATAGCTCCACGTGCCGCGATCAATAATGAGACGAAAGAGGTAGAGGTGGTGCTGGGTACGAAAATTGATCTGGATAAGGAAGAAGTTCCCGAGGATATTCCGTTGGAGCTACCAAACGTGGAGCCGGAAAAGAATGGCGGCGAAGGGGGGATTCGATGCGACAGTAGACAATTGGGGAGATGAGACGAATATCGTAATCCCCTGCATAACTATAGAATGATAAATAGTAACAACATAAAACAACATTAAAAGACTAAACATTATGAAGACAAAATTTATTTATCGCAGCATTAAGCCTAGTAGTATTGGCGGGCTGCTCAGGCGAAGATGAGATTGGCACATTGGTAGCAAAGAATGACAATGCGATTAATTTCGGAACTTATGTGGGGAAACAGACGAAGGCCAGTATTATGGATGACACCAAACTACAAACAACGGGATTCAATGTTATAGCAACTTATACAGGTGTCGATACATGGGCATCATTATGGAGACAAAGCTAAAGCTCCAAACTTCATGTACGATCAAGCCGTTACATATACTGATAGTAAATGGTCTTATTCTCTATACAATATTGGCCAAATGAACAAAATGAGGATGGAGATCTTGGTAAAGTAACTTTCTTTGCCTACAGCCCTAAAACAACTAGTATCACTACAATATCAGACAAAGCAAAAACAGGAGCACCGACTATTAAACTGACTGTTTCCGATGAAATTGATACGCAAATAGATTTAGTAGCAGATATGGTCACAGATCTTACTAAAACAAGCACAACTATAGATGCAGTTGCAGTAGATGCAGGTACTGTTAAATTCAAAATGGATCACCTTCTTTCTCAAATTAAGTTTCAAGCAAAGCTCAAGGCACAGTACACTGGAGCAACAAAGATTACCGTAACAGGATTTAAGTTATCATTTGCAACCAACAAAAATTAAGAATGCAGGAACATATACATTTAACACTAATAACACAGATAATATATGGGTGCTGGATAATACTTACCACAACGTAGCCATCGAAAAACGAACTTAGCAAATGAGTTGGACAATACCGTAGCACTAGCAGCGACCGACTTACTAGATCCTATGTTTTTACTTCCTCAATCATATGCAGAAAAAGATATAACAGCTGTGATCAGTTACACTGTAACCACAAGTGCAGGTGATGTTAATAATGTAAAGAAAATCGATTTACCGGTAGTTACAGACGGATGGAAGCCTAGTAAAAAATATTTATATACTTTTTGAGATCGAATTACAGAATGTAACAGTTGGAAGTAGAATCCGCAGAATGGGGTAATGGTGAAATCAAGTAATATATTATCTTTATTTTCATAGATTAAGGATTAGGCTTCCTCAACATAGAAGACCTAATCCCTTAATTAATACAATAATGGTCTTCATATCACACCTCTCTTCTCTATCATAAATCCATTCTCATCAAAAACACGCCACTCTATATTTGCTAGGATTACTTACAAAAATAAATATCAGAAAAACCTTTCGATAGCAATACGGTCATTATCCCACCTTTTTGAGCAATATAAGCCATATATCGTGACATCCCCTTCTCATAAAGAACCACAAAACAATGAAGGAATAGCCATTAGTGCCCTTTTTCTCCTCGAAACCCCTTTTCACACACAATAGGTCGCGAAAGCCAACGCGAAAGCGCGTTAGGCGACACATATGGTTACGTTGGGCATCGTAAGCAGCTAAAATAGGGTTATAACCTAATGAGAAAGGCGTTATAACCTTATAACCCTATCGTAACCTTTATGGAATAGCCCAAACACCCGGCAAACCATGAGATACGATGAATTAATTTCGCTAGAATAAAGGCCATTTTTCCGACATCTGTCTGTCTACTAAACAATTGCTGTTTTTCTTGCGTATTTGGAAGCGAGACGTACATCCGCCCGAAATAATCGACTCTCACGGATTTTCCGTTTACATTTTGTCAAATGTCAATCCGCGAAAACTTCTCCCCATAGCATACGGATATCAATTATTCTTCCTATATTTGCGATAATCCCTCATATCTAAGCGTAGGTCACTGAAGGAGGACATAAGTTAACGAAGAGCGTTTAAAGCTATTATCCGCATTGAAATCTGGACAATTTCATATCCATGGATAATAGACAATAAGACGACGTCGGTGCTATATTTACCAGTAATACGCAGCATGGCGTGGGCTATTGTTTATTACATGGATAGGGCCGTCCAGAGCTCAATACGGTAATATCAATAGTTTCCACGCTTCTGTATTTTTAGCCCGGCAACCGATGGAGACAGGTTGCCCTTATCCATTAAATGAAGACGATCCTCCTGTTACCCGTCTTGTCGCTATGGCTCACTGCTTGCCACGCAAGCCAATGCCCAAGTCTATCACCTACATTTATCCGACAACACTTGCCGGATAACAGAATGCGTTGATACTCCACAAGGCGTCAAGCCCTTGGGTCGAACATGGAAAGGAAACACCTTCCATGATCGTTTCACGCTAGATTTCGATAAAACGCTATCTTCACGTGGGAAAAGGAAGGAAAAGGGCGTATGCCAACAAGATCATCAACCACACTGCCAAATACGCTCACCACTCATTCACCACGGAGCAGATTACCGCCAACCTCACCATCAACAACCATCGAGCCGTCCTTCAACTTATCCACTTTCAGAATGGCCAATGGATACAAGTCACTTATTTTTTTTTTTGCGAGATAGGGAATTAACGGCTCATGCGAACATCTACAACATCTACCACTTATACTTGATATTTGTACTTTTTATTTGTGAGTGAAAATTCCAGCCTTAAAAAAGGAGGCCTTAAAGTTTACGATAAACTTCGTCAAACGGTACTCTGCACCGTTCCCCCAGATTCCTTTATTTCCGTCCCGTATTCCACAGGGAACTACCATATTTATCTCAGCACCACGAGGCAATTTCAGTATCCTTTTTAGCCGACGGCTGTCCAGCCCTTCTAAGGGCACGTGTCATATCCTTCGTTTGCCATGGCAATCATAAAGGTTTGGGCAGCGAGGGCACAAGATTTATGGGCAGTCACGCGTATCATTTTCGGAGACTTCGAGCATCATCGGACGGAAAATACTGATTATATTAGCCAACAATTTCCTAAGCAATCCGAGAATACCGAAGAACCGGGCATAAACAAAGGGCATCAATATACCGTAATATATTTCCCGATCCTTAATACGTTTGGCCTGACGTTCTTTAGGACTGTAATGACGAATGTTCTCCCGTTCAAAATTGAGTACGAATCGCGCATGTTTCTTGTACCAGTCACGCCGAACCACAAAATGACAATTTGTGAAGCGGTAGAAGCCGCTTTCTGACCAAGGCAGTCCCTTGAAATTTTGCCAATAATTCAGGTTCTGTAATATGGTAAAAATTCCCCGCCAATTGCATATCAGAACTGTTAGAGCCAATGTAGCCAGTTCCAAACAATGTTTTACCTTTTCCGTATCTATTGGTTTTCTTTATCATACACCCGTACAGAACGACGATGATGAAGGACTTCATCTAAATTCATAATGATACTGATTTGAATTAAACATTTATTCCCAGCTGATTACTTCAGCCATTTTTATTATCGTGCTTTATTTAATTGCGCATAACGACCTTCGCCATTTCTTTAGAACTGAACGGGTCCTGCCCAGTAATCAGATTATTATCTACAACTACTTTTGAAGTCATAGGTATCAATGCTTTTCATAATCCGCTCTCTCTCTTTCAACAACGCTTCAAGATCAAAAGGCACGTCTTCTTTTTCTTCTGGCAAGACTTTTCCTCAAACCAACTGAATCCCGTCAGCTTTTTGCCTTTAATCATATATTCGCCATTGGATAGTTTGGCATTCAACAACCCACTGACCCCCGTGGCAGATGGCCGACACTATCCTCCCACTTTCATCCTGTTTCCTTGATAGTCTTTAAAGCTTCATTGCCAGGAAAGTCATACATCGCACCGTGTCCGCCGGCTAAATAGACACAATCAAACTGTTGTTCCAACAGGTTATCCAAACTGTTTGCATGATCCAACAGCTTTTTTGAATTCTGGCTTTTCCCAATACTTTTCGGACATTTCATCTAAAAAATTGGTTTTTAAACTTTCGGGATCAATGGGAGTATAACCTCCTTTCGGATTGGCTACCGTTATGTCATAGCCGCTTTCTTTTGCACTATGATAGATATGAGTAAACTCACTAAGCCATAATCCGGTTGCGAGTTTCCCCATTGGCAAAGTCCCTGTGCTAGTAACTATTATTAAAATCTTCATGATAATCAAATTATTGATTCATATTCTTTAAAAGAAAACATACACATGGATAGATTGTTTTTCAGAATATGGAATCTTTAACATAATCCGAAAATATGAAAACCTGCAAATCCTTTCAAATGCTATCTCTATCCACCAGCATTCGATAAGGAGAAATTACCGATCCCTTTCCTATTACCTCCGGGAGGAAGCAATTTGATGAATATTGTTTCCATGATGCCCAAGTTGAAAGAAGAATTAAGAACTATTTTCAACGACTATGGCTTGAAATATGTCTTCGATACCAATAGCCAGGAGATTAAAGTAATGAAAGAAAAGAAACCGGGAGAGATATTTTTTTAATTCCATTTCATTCCATAGCCGATACCCTGCAGCGTATGATTTTCTACAAAGCGGCTATTGAAAGTAACAGTGAGTCCGCATTAGTTTTTGAAGAACCGGAAGCCCACTCATACCCTCCTTTCATATCAAAGGTAACGCAGGATATTATCCAATCGGACAGAAACCAGTTTTTTATAACGACACACAGTCCTTATGTGGTTAACGACTTTCTGGAATTACCGAGTGACGAACTTGCCATTTACCTAGTTGACTTCAGGAATGGGGAAACTTTCGTGAAAAAGAGCCAGTGACACAGAAGTACAAGAAATGTACGAATATGGCATCGAGCTATTTTTCTCAAACACCGAAACATAGCGAAAGATACAGAACACATTGCAGGCACAAGCCCATACCCAAGTCTACCGCCTACGCTTATTCGACAGTACTTGCAGCTTCGAAAACTAAGGTACGGTCGAACATTTTTTGCTTGTTTACCCCGTTTAGTACTTCACCGGGGCCATGACTACGGAATTCTGTCGCTACTCAACACGGCATCAAGGACAGGGTTTGATATCGTCCCACGGAGAGTCCGCAGACACTGATCGTTGTGGGTCTAGACGCGCGAGCTGCCTCCCGCTCGATGCGGTTTTGCTTCACGGAGACTTGCCCCGGTAAGATTGTATAGGCACCTGGCTCCTGCCGGAAGAACAAGGCCGATCACAAGCAAGCATATATACAAGCATATATAAATGAATGTCTTCATAGATTTATCTCTTTATTTTGATGATGTAAACGATACTGATACCTGCCTTTGTTAATCCCCAATACCGTTGCGAACTTGCCGGATAGGCGCATCTCCTCTAGAAAAGCGTACTTATCATATTCGAAATGCAAGTATCCGAACACCCGCCGAACTCCACGTTCCAACGGGGCGACACGTAACTGATAACCATAAGAGATACCGCCGCCATAAGCGTTACCGTTATAACTATTCTTTTCTCCATCCCATACATCAAACCAGCAGAAATCGTAATCCATATACTGGGCATGAACCCCGAAGAAATGCCGTTGAAATTCGATCTTGTATCCATCCGCTTGGGAGCCATCCCGGCGCAATGCTTTTGGATTATCGCGCGCGAGAATGTCCAACCGTTATAATACCCGATGCCTCAACGGACCAATGCTTGTTGAAAGCGACCTCCGCCCCTATGTTCGGCGTAGTGTCGCGCCATAAAGCCCATTGGTCTTCACGGCCACGACCTGTCCTTGAATATCTATAAAAAGTTGGCAAAAAATGAAATACTAACAGTAAATATAGTTTATTCATATCTCCCGGTTCATTAGGTTTTGTTTATTTAAGAGACAAACCGTACAAATATAGATAATATTTATCAGTTCATTCGTACTGTTAACTTTATAATATCCACGATTTACAAACGGAAAAACGTTATCTTTGCAAGATAAATCCAGAATATGACCATGAAGGCTTATATCGTGATTTTTCTCCTGTCACCTCCTTTCGTTTGTCGCTTGCGATAAAGAGGAGGTCGTTATCCCTACTACCGCCCCTCGTACGGTTCTTTTATCTATTTTCCGCAGGAGATAAATAGCTTGAGTGGATACGTGAGCCAAACCTGAGGGCGATAAAGCCGTAGCGATCCTGAGCGAAATGGATTGTCAACGGCAAATTTATTGATTCATACGACCGTGAGCGAACGCAGCACCACCTTTGTCCAATTAAAGCGGGCGGATACCATCCGGCAGATCGTGCCGAGACCTACGACTCGAACCAGAACCGGCCCTACCGACGCTGACGCAAATAATCGACAAGGCAAAAGGAATATCCGGCGGATAGTTACGGGTTGGTGCTGTGGAGTCACGGAACGCCTGGCTACCTTCGATTGTTTATAGCTTTCTGCGTTTCTTTTTCCAGCAATACGTAACTGAAACG